>Ga0207693_10000926_pt1 | contig 26375 bp, 23 predicted proteins | sample LARL81metaG_FD_184347 | JGI IMG/M metagenome (GOLD analysis project Ga0207693, IMG submission 184347) | Corn, switchgrass and miscanthus rhizosphere microbial communities from Kellogg Biological Station, Michigan, USA - LAR L8-1 metaG... | ecosystem: Host-associated > Plants > Roots >... | reverse complement strand
CAGGCTCCTACTTCGGTTTCGACGATCTGAGCGTCGACGTCACTTCGACCGCTTTTGCGCGCGTGACGCGGCAGCGCTTCGAGGATTTGTGGCGCCGCGGCACGGCCGCATCGAGGGATCGTCAGATCTGATCTGACGTGGCCGGCGAACTAATAGCGCTTGGTCAGCGTCATGATCTGACCTTCGCGCCGGATGTCCATGCGATTCAGGAAGCTCATGCCGAGCAGGGCGACCGGCAGGCTGTCGCCCTCCATGACGACCGCATCGACGTTGTTCACCGTCAGATCGCCGACGCGCACGGTGTCGAGCTTGACGCGATAGGCCGCTGCTACGCCGTTGGCAGTCTCCATGATCGCCTTGCGACCCTTGAGATAGTCGAGCCCGAGGCGGCGAGCTTCGCCGGCGGGAAGCGAGATGAACGTCGCGCCGGTATCGATCGTGAATCGGATCGGAACGCCGTTGATCTGGCCGTCGGCGACAAAATGCCCGCGCTCGTCGATGGTGGCCATCGCGGATACGGCAGTGGTCGGCTGCATCCGCGCATGGCCGAGTCCGAGCGCCATCCGCTGTCCCTGGATATCGAACGTCGCGCCGTCGGGCTCGACTGACAGCAGAACGATGCCCTCGCGGGTCTTCTGCCCGACCGACAGCGTCTGCAGCGCGCCGCCGTCGATCTGCACGACGGCCTTGTTCGGGAACAGGCCGACGACGTTGACGTCCAGCGCAAGCGCGCCGGTCGAGAGCAGCACTCCGGCGACTATCGAAGCAATGCGTTGGCGACGATCCATGGTAACGGGGGCGATCGAATCAGTGGTCTTTTTCGGGACGGACCCGCATGATAGTCTTATCCATGCAAACGGCGTGCCAGCGAACGACTGGCCGCGCCCATCCGCACACGACCGTGTCCTCAAGCACCCACGCCGACGCTTCGAAGTCGCCGCTGCCAACCGGCACGGTGACGTTCCTGTTCACCGACATCGAAGGCAGCACGCGCCTGTGGGAGTCGCAGCAGGCGGCGATGCAGGCCGCCCTGCCGCGACACGACGCGCTGGTCCGCCAGTGCATCACGTCGCATGGCGGACATGTGTTCAAGACCGGTGGCGATGCCTTCTGCGCGGCGTTCCATACGGCGCCCGATGCACTGGCGGCGGCACTGGAGTCGCAACGCGCGATCCACGCCGAGCGCTGGCCGGAAGCGGCGAAGCTCCGCGTGCGCATGGCGATCCATACCGGCGCGGCCGAACTCCGTGACGGCGATTATTTCGGTGCCCCGCTCAACCGCGTCGCGCGCCTGCTGGGGGCCGGTCATGGCGGCCAGACGCTGCTCTCCGAGTCGACACACGATCTGTGCCGCGATCACCTGCCGCCGCTGGTCACCGCCAAGGCGCTGGGCGAGCACGGGCTCAAGGATCTCGCGCGGCGCGAAGCGGTGTTCCAGCTCTGCCATCCGGACTTGCCGCAGAGTTTCCCGCCGCTTAAGACGTCGCTCGCTCCGCTCGACCGCGAGACACCGTCGATTGCGGTGCTGCCGTTCATCAACATGTCCCGCGACGAGGAGAACGAGTATTTCGCGGATGGCCTTTCGGAGGAGTTGCTCAACGTGCTGGCGAAAATCCGCGGCCTGCGCGTCGCGTCGCGAACGTCGGCATTCTTTTTCAAAGGCAAGGACATCGACATTCCGACGGTCGCGCAGAAGCTCAACGTCGCCACCATCCTCGAGGGCAGCGTCCGGAAGTCCGGCAAGCGGGTCCGCATCACGGCACAGCTGATCCAGGTCGCGACCGACTCGCACCTGTGGTCGGACACCTACGACCGCGAGCTCGATGACATCTTTGCCGTCCAGGACGACATCGCGCAGTCGGTAGTCAAGGAGCTGCGGGCGGCGCTGCTGGGCGAGGGTCTGGGCGCAGTCGCGGATGCGAAGGCAAAGGCCGAGGTGCAGGCAGCGGCAACTGGCCGCGCCGATAATCCCGAGGCTTATCGGCTCTACCTTCAGGGGCGCTATTTCATAGAACGGATGACGGAGGTCGACCTGGCGCGGAGCGTCGATTACTTCCGGCAGGCGATCGCGCTGGACCCGGATTTTGCGCTCGGTTGGGCGGGGCTGTCGCAGGCTTACTCCATCCAGGCGGGTTACGGTTGGGCGCCCGTGACGGAAGGATACGAACGGGCGCGCGATGCCGCCAAGCAAGCGCTGGCGATCGCGCCGGATCTGCCGGAAGGGCACGTCCGTCTCGGACAGGTTCTCGAGAGCCTCGACTGGAACTGGAAAGGCGCCAACGACGAGTATCAGCGCGCGGTCGCACTGGCGCCCGGGAACGCCGACGTACTGCGCGCCGTCGCGAACATGACGCGGATTTTCGTTGGCCCGGATGCGGGTATCGAACTGTTGCGCCAGGCCGCGGCGCTGGATCCGCTGAGTTCATCGGCTCATCGTATGCTGGGTTTGCGCTGCTTTCTGGCGGGCCGCCTCGACGAGGCGACGGCGGCGCTGAAGACGTCGCTCGATCTGAATCCCAAGGCGGGCCTGGTCCATTGTTTTCTCTGCGCCACGAACCTCGCGCAAGGCCGGCCGACCGAAGCGCTCGAGCTGGCTGAGCGCGAGGCGCTGCCGGATTTTCGGTTGCTGGGGATCGCTCTCGCGCAACATGCGCTCGGCCGCAAGGAAGCCTCGGACGCCGCGATGGCGCAATTGATCGAACGCCATGGCAACACCGCCGCCTACCAGATCGCGGAGGCTTGCACCTGGCGCGGTGAACGCGACCGCGTGTTCGAATGGCTGGAGCGGGCCTACACGCAGCGCGATCCCGGCTTGGCGATGACTTCGTCGGATCCGTTCTTCCGGCCAGTGCACGACGACCCGCGGTGGTTGCCTTTCCTGAAGAAAATGGGATTCCCCAGTCGTTGACTGAGAACCATGCCCGACTTCGAAAAACCGCTCGAAACCTGGAACGCGCGCTTCGCGCGCGACGATTACCTGTTCGGCGAGGAGCCGAACGCGTTCCTGCGCAAGCACGTGCATTTTCTCCGACCGGCGAGCTCGGTGTTGTGCGTTGCCGACGGCGAAGGACGCAACGGCGTCTGGCTCGCCGAGCAGGGTCATCGCGTCACCTCGTTCGACTTCGCGCCGAATGCGCTGGCCAAGGCGAAGCGTCTGGCGCAGCAGCGCAATGTCAGCGTCGATCAGCGGCTCGGAGATGCCTATACCTGGCCCTGGGCCCCCAGCCAGTACGACGCGCTGGTCGCGGTGTTCATCCAGTTTCTGCCGCCGCACCGGCGCGATGACGCTTTCGCCGGAATGATGTCCGCGGTAAAGCCCGGCGGTCTGTTCCTGCTCGAAGGCTACCGGCCCGAGCAGGTCGACTATCGCACCGGCGGGCCGCCGAAGCGTGAGCACATGTACACCCGCGAGTGGCTGCAAACGACGTTCACCGGCTGGGAGATCCTGGTCCTCGAGGATTACGATGCGGTGATTCACGAAGGGCAGGCGCACGACGGGATGTCGGCGCTGATCGACCTTGTGGCGAGAAAAATAGACGGCTGAGCGCGGGCGGGCGCTACGCCGGTTCCAGGGTCTCAGATCTCGACGCGCGTGCCCAATTCGACCACCTGGTTGGTGGGGACGTTGAAGAAATCGGTGATGCTCCCCGCATTGCGCGCCATCGTCACGAAGACCCGGTCGCGCCATCGGACGACACCTTTGGCACTCGTTCCGGGAACGATCTTCTCGCGCGAGAGGAAGTAGCTGACCCGCATCGGGTCGACCTGCAACCCGCCCGGCGCGCAATGTTCCAGCGCAAGCACGACGTCCGGCTGCTCCATGAATCCGTAGCGCGCCGTGACGCGCCAGCAATCGTCGATCAGGCGCTCGCTCGCGACTCGCCGCGCCACCGGCACCCACGGCGTATCGAGGAACTCGACCGTCAGGAAAACGTTCTGCTCGTGCAGGACCTTGTAGTGCTTGAGGCTGTGCAATAGCGCGTTGGGCGTGGCATTCGCGCTCGCGGTAAGAAACACGGCAGTGCCCGGCACCCGTTGCGGCGGATGCTGGAAAAGCGACTTCAGAAACCCTTCCAGCGGCGGCGACGATCCACTCAAGCGCTCGAGCAGCGTTTCGCGCCCGCGGCGCCAGGTCACCATGATGAAGAATACGATTGCGCCCAGCGCCAGCGGAAACCATCCACCGTCGAGGACCTTGTGCATCGCTGCGGCAAAAAATACCGTATCGATCAGCATGAAGAACGCGGTGGCTGCGAGGGAAAGCCACAGCGCGTAATGCCACTGATAGCGAAGCACGAAAAACGTGAGCAAGGTCGTGACCAGCATCGTCCCCATCACTGCGACGCCGTAGGCGGATGCCAGCCGGGTCGAGCTGCCGAAGCCGACGACCGCGGCCACGACGACCAGCAGCAGCAGCCAATTCACGGCCGGCACGTAGATTTGTCCCATGGTCCGCGCGGACGTATGCAGGATCGTCGTGCGCGGCAGGTATCCCAGCTGGACGGCCTGCTGCGTCATCGAGTACGCGCCCGAAATCGTCGCCTGCGAGGCGATGATCGTCGCGGCAGTGGCGAGAGCGACCATCGGATAGAGAGCCCACCCGGGATAGGCGAGATAGAACGGATTTTCGAGTGCCTCCGGATTTGCAATCAGCAGCGCGCCCTGTCCGAAGTAGTTCAGCACCAATCCCGGCGCCGCTACGCCAAACCAGGCGATGCGGATCGCGCGCTTGCCGAAGTGGCCCATGTCGGCATAAAGCGCCTCGGCGCCGGTGAAGGCGAGCAGCACGGAGCCGAGCACGATGAACGACGCGAAGCCGTGTCCGGTCACGAACCTGAGCGCGTGCGTCGGGTCGAGGGCCCCGAGTATCGCCGGCGCCTTGCCGATCTGCCATATCCCGATGGCGCCGAGCGATGCGAACCACAAAAGACAAACGGGGCCGAACAACAGGCCGACGGTGCCGGTGCCGTAGCGCTGTATGGCGAAGAGGGCAATCAGAATGCCGGCCGACAGCGGCACGACGTAGGGCTTGAGCGCCTCGGTCCCGACCTCCAATCCCTCCACCGCCGAGAGCACCGAAATCGCTGGCGTCAGCACCGCATCACCGTAGAAAAGCGCGGCGCCGAACACACCGACCGCGAGCAGCGCGTTGCGCAGCCTGGGCCGGTCGCGCACCGACGAAGTCGCGAGCGCGAGCAGCGCCATGATTCCACCCTCGCCGCGATTGCCGGCGCGCAGCACCAACGTGACGTACTTGAGCGAGACGACGATCATCAGCGCCCAGAAGATCGCCGAAACGCCACCGATGATGTTCTCGGTGGTCAGCGGAATGCCATGCTGGGGATTGAAGGTCTCCTTGGCGGCGTACAGCGGGCTCGTGCCGATGTCACCGTAGACCACGCCCAGCGCGAGCAGAGAAAGGCCGGCGATTCCCTGCCGCCGCGGCGCGGGCTCGTCCTGCACTGCGGGTCCTGGCAGCGTTTCGATGATCGTATCCATTCCGACAGGCTAGATCACCGCGGCGCTCTCCGCGCGGACTGCGGCATATTTTTACGGCAAATTTACGGCAGCGATGCGCTACAGTCATGGCATGAGCCCAAAACGGCAATGGATCGGCTACGCGTGGGCGGCGGCCGCCGCACTGGCCTGCACGCTGGCCGGATTCGCGATGCGTCCGCGATTCGATCTGGTCAATGTGGCGATGGTCTACCTGCTCGCCGTAGTGATCATCGCGCTGCGCTTTTCGCGCGGGCCCGCGATCACCGCGTCGGTCCTTTGCGTGCTGGCGTTCGATATTCTGTTCGTGCCGCCGCAAGGGGCTCTGACCGTCGACGACGTTCAGTACCTTCTGACCTTCGCCATCATGCTCGCGGTGGCGCTGATCATTTCCCGGCTGGTCGAAAGCGTCCGCGACCGCGCAGCTGCGCAGGCGGCGCTGGAAATCGAAGCCGAGACCGAGCGGATTCGCAGCACTCTGCTCGCTTCGATATCGCACGACCTGCGCACTCCGCTGGCCGTCATGGCCGGTGCGTCGTCGAGCCTCGAGCAGAGCGGCGAACGTTTGACGGCGCCGGAGCGCAAAGCGTTGGCGAAAAGCATCTTCGACCAGGCACGGGAGATGTCGGAGCACGTCGCCAAGATCCTGCAGATGACCCGGCTGGAAATGAGCGCGATCAAGCCGGACCGCGACTGGGCCTCGCTGAGCGAGATCGTCGGGGCGGTGCTAGCGCGTCTGTCCGAGCGCATGTCGGCACACAGGGTGATCGTCGAGCTGCCTGACGATCTGCCGCTGCTGCGCGTCGACGCGACGCTGATCGAGCAGGCGCTCGGCAACCTGCTCGAGAATTGCGCCAAGCACACGCCGCCGGGAACGATAGTCCGGGTGCGCGCGCAACGGAGCGGCGAGGAGATCGTCATTACCGTCGAGGACTACAGCGGCGGCCTTCCCGAACGCGACGTCGAGCGCGTATTCGCCAAGTTTCATCGCGGCGCGGTCGAAGGTGCCGGCACCGGCTTCGGTCTGGGGCTCGCGATCTGCCGCGCGATCGTCCGGTTGCACGGTGGACGGGCCTGGGCGGAGAGCGTGCCCGCCGGCGGAACGGCATTTCATTTCTCGCTTCCTCTGGAAGAAGCGCCATCGGTTCCGCCCGAGCCGGCATCGAGCTGATCGTGACGGACGCGCATCCGGTCATTCTCATCGTCGAGGACGAGCCCGAGATCCGTCGGTTTCTGCGCGCCGCTTTCGGCGTCGAAGGTTACCGTGTCGTCGAATCGGCGACCGGCCGCCGCGGCTCGATCGACGCCGGAACCCACAAGCCCGATCTCGCCATCGTCGATCTTGCGCTTCCCGACATCGACGGCATCGAAGTGATCCGACGAATCCGGGAATGGTCGCCGATGCCCATCATCGTGCTGTCGGCGCGCGTGCAGGAGCAATCCAAGATCGATGCGCTCGACGCAGGTGCCGATGACTACGTCACCAAGCCCTTCGGCGTCGGCGAGCTGCTGGCGCGCGTCCGCGCCGCGCTACGCAACGCCGTGCGCTCACAATCGGGGGCGTCGGTATTGCGTTTCGACAGCGCTGAAATCGATCTCGAAAGGCGCACCGCGAGCCGCGACGGCGAGAAGATCCGGCTGACTCCGATCGAATTCAGGATGCTCGCGACGCTGGCGAAGCATCTGGGAATGGTCGTCACACACCGCCAGCTGCTCACCGAAGTGTGGGGGCCGACGCACGAGAGCGACACGCATTACCTGCGCATTTACATGAAGCAATTGCGCCAGAAGCTGGAGTCAGATCCCGTGCAACCCCGCCATTTGCTCACGGAGACCGGCGTCGGATATCGCCTGGTCATCGACGACTAGGCGAGGTGCCGCCGCGGCGATTGCTCGCGAAGTCACTTCAGCCGTCGTCGGTTGCGCGCGTTCGGGCATCCGCTAATAATGGCGCATGCCTGAAGCTCGTCCGGCGCGAGGCCCGACAATCACCGCCATCGACTGCCACGCGCATGTGATGCGGCGAGATGCGCCGCTGGCGCCGGACCGGCACTCGGTGCCGAAGCGCGATTGCACGGTCGAGGAATACCTGGACGTGCTGGACGCGAACGGCATCTCGCAGGGCGTACTTACCGCGCCGAGCTTCTACGGCGCCGACAATTCGCTGCTGCTGGACGCGCTGGATCGCGCGGCGGGACGGCTGCGCGGGACCGTCATCGTCGATCCGGGCATCGCCCGCGCATCGCTCGCGGCAATGGGCGCTCGCGGCGCGGTCGGCATCCGGCTCAACTGGTTCCGCCGTTCCGCATTGCCCGATGTTTCCGACACCGGGTACCGGCAGCTTTTCGCGAACGTGCGCGATCTCGGCTGGCATGTCGAGATCTATCTGGAAGGGCCATTGTTGGCGAAGGTTCTGCCGGCGATCCGCGACAGCGGCGCCACAGTCGTCGTCGATCATTTCGGCAGCCCCGATCCGGCGCGGGGCGTCGCATGCGCCGGCTTCCAGGCGGTGCTCGATGGCGTGGGCGCCGGCGATACGTTCGTCAAGCTCTCGGCGCCGTATCGCCAGGGCGGCGCCGATCCACAGCGCTATGTCGACGCACTGCTAGACGCCGGCGGCCCGGAACAGCTGGTCTGGGCCAGCGACTGGCCGTTCGTCTCGCACGAGGACGAGATCAGTTATCGCGACTGCGTGCGATGGCTCGCCGGTTGGGTGCCCGACGACGGGACGCGCCGGATCATCCTCGCCGATACGCCGGCCCGCTTGTTCCGCTTCGACCGGCTGCTACCGGCAGCCGCGGATAAACAAAAATCGGAGGAGGCCTCGCCATGAAACTTGTTCGCATCGTCGTCGGCATGCTGCTGCTGGCCGCGACTTCGGCCGCGGCCGCCCAGGTGATCAAGCTGATCGTTCCCACCGCGCCGGGCGGCGGTACCGACGGTTACTTCCGCATCCTGGCCAAGGAGGCGACGCCGTTCATCAAGGATACGATCGTCATCATCAACGTCCCCGGCGCCGGCGGAACGATCGGCGTCGCGCAGATGGTGCATTCGCCGCCCGACGGACAGACGCTCGCCGCCGTGTGGCTGGGTCCGGTGACCGTGTCGCCGAACACGATGAGGGTGCCATACACGCCGAGCGACTACATTCCGGTCATCCAGCTGACCAGCGCCCCGTACGTCTTCTGCGTGCATCCGGATTTCCCCGCGACCGAGGGCAAGAGCTTCATCGAAGAGTTGCGCAAGAACCCGGACAAGTACACGTATGGTGATGACGGCATCGGCGGCCCGGGCCAGCTCGCCGCCGAGCGGATCTTTCGCGCGATGAAGGTCAAGGCGCGCGACATTCCATTCAAGGGCGCGGGCGAAACGCTGACCGCTTTCCTCGGCAAGCACATCGACATCTACGTCGGATCGGTGCCGCCGATACTGCAGCACGCCCAATCTGGCAATGCGAACTGCGTGCTCCTGAGCTCCGCCGACCGGATCGCATCGCTGCCCGCGGCGTCGAGCTTGCGCGATCTCGGCATTCCGGACGAGGAATTGATACTCTGGCGCGGCGTGCTCGCGCCGAAGGGAACGCCGCCGGCGAAGATTGCCGAGCTCGAGGCGGGGTTCGAAAAAGCGGCGAATGCACCGGCAACACGCAAGTTTCTCGACGATGCCGGCGAGCAACTGCTGATCCGCAAAGGGCCGGCGTTGCGCCAGTACATCGACACCGAATACGAGGCGCTGGGCAGGCTCGCCAAGGCGCTGAATCTCTCGCCGCAGTAAGCGTTTCTCGACGCAAGACTCGCGGGCCCCCCGCGAGCCCCATCCGCAGGCGACGGCCCGCGGCGTTTTGGCACGCCACTTGCTCCCCATCTCGATCAGACAGACGCGGCCGGTCCGCTCGCTCTTCCAGCGAGGCTTCCTCCGCGCCTAACTACCTGCAATCGCTGGAGAAAATGATCATGGCCAAACTGGTAATCGTCGACGACGAACCAAACGTCCTGAACGCTCTGCGTCGGATCTGCCTCAATCACGACGTGCCACCCGCGATCTCGAACCCCCAGTTGATGAGCTTCACGTCACCGGTCAAGGCGCTCGAATATCTGCAGGATCATCTGGTCGATCTGATTATCTCCGACTTCCGCATGCCGGAAATGGACGGCGCCACGTTCCTTACCGAAGCCCGGAAGCTGCAAGCCAATTCGGCGCGCATCATCCTCGGCGCGCACGCCGATATCGAAGGCATCATGCGCGCGATCAATGTTGACGGCATTTTCCAGTTCGTCAGCAAGCCTTGGTCCGATCACCAGCTGAAGCGGGCGATCGTGCAGGTCCTTGCTCACCGCGCGCTGCTCGTCGAGAACCAGCAACTCGCCAACGAGGTTCGCCGGCAGCGCGGCATCATTTCGGAGCAGCAGGCGGAGCTGGAACGTCTCGAGCTGTAGTCTCCTGTGGCATCACCCACGGCGCTGGGCCATAGATGGCAGCGTGCTGATCGAAGACTGACCGACTCCGGCATCCCATTTTGCCGCAGCGGTTGCGGCGCCTGCCGGCGATCTGTGCAAATCAGCTGCGTGACACACCCGCGGAAGAAGAGCTGGCCCCGACCCTTCGTTTCGGTTGGGCGCTCTAGCAGAAGGTGCGCTGCGCTTCCAGAGGCTCACCTCGCACGGGCTAAAATCGTCACGCCGGAGCACAATGGCCGCTATGCCCGGCTCCGGGGCCCACTCGACCTGATGCGAAGGAGGTCTCATGAAGCACCCAACGGCAATCGATCCTGCGATGCAGTCCTGCATCAAGGCATGCGAAGACTGCCACCGCATCTGTCTAACGATGGCCATGCGGTACTGCCTGGAAATGGGCGGCAAGCACGTTGCGCCGGAGCACTTCAGGTTGATGCTCAGCTGCGCTGAAATCTGCCAGACGTCGGCGAACTTCATGCTTGGTGCTTCACCCATGCACCGGAGCACATGCCGCGCTTGCGCGGACGTCTGCGAGGCCTGCGCCGAAAGTTGCGAGCAGCTTAGCGGCATGGAGGAATGCGCAAAGGTGTGTCGATCCTGTGCCAAGAGTTGCCGCGCCATGGCCGGCGGGAGCCACTGAGGAGCTAGTATCCACTGCCGGTTGAGGCGCGAACTATTCGTCGCCCGTCCCGTCTTATGAAGACCTGTCTCGAATCGAGCGCAGATTAGGTTACTAACATTGCGCAGCTACGCTGGACGATCGGACGCTGACGCAGATCCTTGCTCGCGAACTGGGAGCCCCTAATGATGAAGAACTGGATGGTTAGTGCACTGTGCAGCGTGACGCTGCTGGCCGCGAGCGGCGCGATGGCGCAAGCGGTGGTTGGCAAACCCGCGCCTTCGTTTACGGCTACGGATGTCGCCGGCAAGACCGTCGCCTTGTCGAACTACAAGGGGAAGTTCGTCGTGCTCGAGTGGACGAACCCCGATTGTCCCTTTGTAGGCAAGCACTACAACGGCGGCAGCATGCCCGCGACTCAGAGGCGGGCGGTGGCCGAAGACGTCGCATGGCTATCGATTCAGACCATACCCGACGACCGCGATCATAAAGCGCTTGCCAGACTGCAGGCCTGGCAAAAGTCGAAGAACGCGTCGCCGACTGCGACGATCGTGGATTCCGACGGCAGCATAGCTCGCGCCTACCGGGCGAAAGCCACCCCTCATATGTACATTGTCGATCCGAAGGGCACGCTCATCTATGCCGGTGCCATCGACAGCAAACCGAGCACCGATCCTGCGGACATCAAGACGGCCACCAATTACGTCTCCCAGGCGCTCGACGAAGCGATGGCCGGCAAGCCCGTAAGCCATCCCAGCAGCCAAGCCTACGGATGCGCCGTGGAGTACCCGGGCGGGGCCTGACCTGCCGCATTGCCGCAGGCGCCACGCAGCGCGTATCGGCTGGCCGCAGAGGGATGCAAAGCGCTCGAAAATTCGCTTGAACACGTGCCTCGGAGCGCTGTCACACAACAATCGGCGCCACCCGAGGAGGGGTTCATCGGGCCCTGCCGCTGCGGACACGTTGCCCGCAGGTTGTAAGCCGTGGAGGTAAAGCGATGAAAGTCAGCGATATTATGACTCGCGATGTGCACCTTTTGAGCCCGGAACAAACGATCCGCGAGGCAGCCAGCATCATGGCCGACATCGATGCCGGCGCGTTGCCGGTTGGCGACGACGATCGGCTGATCGGCATGATCACCGACCGCGACATCGTCGTCCGCGCGATCGCCCAGGGCAAATCACTGGACACCAAGGTCATCGATGTCATGAGCAAGGAAATGTTGTACTGCTTCGAGACCGACGGCATCGACGACGTGGCGCGCAACATGGCCAAGGCCCAGGTCCGGCGCCTGCCTGTGGTGAATCACGCCAAGCGCCTGGTCGGCATCGTCTCGCTGGGCGACCTCGCTCGCAATGACGACCCGACGACGATCGGGCGAACCGTGTCGAAGGTTTCCACGCCGGGCGGCAAGCACGACCAGACGACCGCCCACTGACGCAAAAATCCATCGACCGCGATCGCAGCCAGGCGGCGGTCGCGGCCGCCGGCGCGCATTGTAATAATTACCGTATTGCTGGCGCGCTCCCGTGCGCGGCATCCACCATGCCGCGCACGACTCTTCCCACGCAGGGGTTCGCGCCGAACGCATAGGCGAGTTCCGCCGGGCGCGCGATGTTCCACAGCGCGAAATCGGCGCGCTGGCCCGGTGCCAGCCTGCCGACCTCGCCCTCGATGCCTAGCGCCTTCGCTGCATTTCGCGTGACCGCGGCGAGCGCTTCCGCGGGCGTGAAGCCGAACAAGGTGCAGGCCATGTTCAGCATCAGCAGCAGCGACGTGCATGGCGATGTTCCGGGATTGCAGTCGGTCGCGATCGCAATCGGCACGCCGTGCTGGCGCAGGCTTGCGATCGGCGGCAATCGCGTTTCGCGAAGAAAGTAGAACGCCCCGGGCAGAACGACGGCTGTCGTGCCTGCTTCGGCCATTGCACGCACCGATTCGGCCGACGCATATTCGAGGTGGTCGGCGGACAGGCCCCGATATTCGGCCGCGAGCCGGCCGCCCCCCTGGTCGGAAAGCTGGTCGGCGTGCAGCTTGACCGGCAATCGATGCTTTTTGGCGGCATCGAATACGCGCGCGGTCTGCGCCGTCGTGAAGGCGATGCGCTCGCAGAATGCGTCGACCGCTTCCGCAAGCTTCGCGTCGGCAGCCGCGGGCAGCATCTCGTCGCAAACCAGTGCAATGTATTCGTCGGCACGCCCGGCAAATTCGGGCGGCAGCGCATGGGCGCCGAGAAACGTCGTTCTGACTTCGACGCCGCACGCTATCGCCAGACGGCGGGCGGCACGCAGCATCTTCAGCTCGTTCGCGGTATCGAGCCCGTAACCGGACTTGATCTCGACGGTGGTGACGCCCTCGGCGATCAGGCGCCCCAGCCGAACCGCGCTTTGCGCAACCAGTTGGTCTTCGCCGGCGGCTCGCGTGGCGCGCACCGTCGAGGCGATACCGCCTCCGGCCCTGGCGATATCTTCGTACGACGCGCCAGCGAGCCGCATTTCGAATTCGTCGGCACGATCGCCCGCATGAACCAGATGCGTGTGGCAGTCGATCAATCCGGGAGTGAGCCATGCCCCCCCGCCATCGTGCTCGGTCTTAGCGCGCCATCCGGACGGAAGATCGCGCCGCGGGCCGACCCAGGCGATGCGGCCGTCGCGGACGGCGAGCGCACCGTCGCGGATCGACCCGTAGCCATCGGCGCTGCCGATCGCCTGATCGATCGTCGCGAGGTGGACGTTGGTCCACATCGCATCCCAGCCGAGGTCGGCGCTCACGTCAACAATCGCTTCAATGTGATCGCGTATTGTGCCGCGCTCTCCGCGTGGCGCGGATGCACGCCGTCACGGACGTGCCAACGTCCGCCCGCCATGACGTCGCCGATCGGCGCTCTCCGTGGCCCGAAGATCGCGCTGTCGAGCAGCGCGTCGCCGTGCTGTCCGACGGAATCGGCCTGATCCAGGACGATCCAGTCGGCCCGATGGCCGGCGGCGATGGCGCCGATGTTTTGTCCCAATGCCTGCCCACCGCCGCCGCAGGCGGCGCGATAGAGACGGCCGCCGAACGATTCGGCGCGGGCGAGCCTGAATACGTTGCGCTGCTCGTACTTCATGCGCTGCCCGTATTCGAAAAGACGCAGCTCGAGAAACGGATCGACGTTGACATGGCTGTCGCCGCCGATGCCGAAACGGCCATCGTTCGCAAGAAAGGACTTGGCGCTGAACAGACCATCGCCAAGATCGCCTTCCGTCGTCGGACACAAACCGGCGACGGCCCGCGAAGCCGCCAATGCTCCGGTCTCGCCCCGGTCCATGTGCGTCGCGTGAATCAGGCACCAACGCTCGTCCACTGCGATGTTGTCGAGCAGCCATTGCACCGGCCGCGCTCCCAGTGCAGCGATGCAATCGTCGACCTCTTTCTGCTGCTCGGCGGCATGGATGTGCACCGGCATCGCCGCATTGAGATCGTCGCGGAGCTCGAGCAGGCGCTGCAGCTCATCGGGCGCGACGGCGCGAAGCGAATGCGGCGCGACGCCCAGGCGTTGCATTGGATGGTTCGCGAGCGACTTGCTGGTCGCGTCGAGCATCCGCGAGAACTGCTCGGTGTCGGTGATGAATCGGCGCTGGCCGGCAGCCGGCGCGAGACCGCCGAAATTGCTGTGGGCATAGAAAACCGGAAGCAGCGTCAGCCCGATGCCGGCGCTGTCGGCGGCGGCACGAATCCGCTCCGCCATCTCGACCGGGTTCGCGTAAGCCTTGCCCTCGGGATCGTGATGCAGGTAGTGAAATTCGGCCACCGACGTGTAGCCGGCTTCCAGCATTTCGATGTAAAGCTGGGTCGCAATCGCTTCGACGTCGTCCGGCGTCAGTCGCGCGAGAAAGCGATACATCAGCTCCCGCCATGCCCAGAAGCTGTCTCCTTCGGGACCGGCCCTTTGCGTAAGCCCGGCCATCGCACGCTGGAACGCGTGCGAGTGCAGGTTCGGCATGCCGGGAACGACCGGGCCGTTCAGGCGCTCGGCAGCCACGTCGCTCATGTTCGTCGCTACGCTGGCGATCACTCCGTCGTCGCCGACGACGATCAGCACGTTGTCGGCCCAGCCCGAAGGCAGCATGGCGCTGGAAGCGAGGTACCGTCGCGGCATCGAAATCGATCAGTCGTTCCAGGAAGGCAACAAGTCGGCAACTTCTTCGGTCAGGCTGCCGCTTCCGACCAGGTCGCCGATCGCGCCGATGTCGGGCGCGAAGTAGCGGTCCTCGGCGTAGAAGGGCACTCGCTTTCGCACCGCCTCGTGCACAGCCTGCAGCTTTCGCGACGTCTTCAGCGGCGCGCGGAAGTCGATGCCCTGCGCCGCGGCGAGCAGCTCGATCGCCACGATGGTCCGGCTGTTCCGCGTCATGTCGCCGAGACGCCGCGCGGCGAACGTCGACATGCTGACGTGATCTTCCTGGTTGGCCGATGTCGGCAAGCTGTCGACGCTGGCCGGATGCGCGAGCGACTTGTTTTCCGATGCCAGCGCAGCGGCGGTGACATGCGCCATCATGAAACCCGAGTTGATGCCCGGATCGCGCACCAGGAACGGCGGCAAGCCCGACAGCGACTCGTCGATCAGCAAGGCGATTCTCCGCTCCGACAGCGCTCCTATCTCGGCGATGGCCAGAGCGAGGACATCGGCGGCGAGCGCCACCGGCTCGCCATGGAAATTCCCGCCGGAAAGCACTTCGCCTGAATCGGCGAACACCAGAGGATTGTCGGTCACGGCGTTCGCCTCGATGACAAGCGTCGCGGCGACATGGCGCACGAGGTCGAGGCAAGCGCCCATGACCTGCGGTTGGCAGCGCAGGCTGTAAGGATCCTGCACCCGATCGTCGTCGACCAGATGCGAGCGGCGAATCTCGCTGCCGCTAAGCAGGCCACGATACTTTGCCGCGACGTCGATTTGTCCCGGCTGGCCGCGCACTTCCTGGATGCGCGCGTCGAACGGCGTGTCGCTGCCCCTGGCGGCGTCGACCGACAACGCACCCGTCACGACGGCGGCAGCGAAAATATCCTCGACCTCGAACAGCGCCTTGAGCGCCAGCGCCGTCGATACCTGCGTGCCGTTCAGCAGCGCCAGCCCCTCCTTGGCGGCGAGCGACATCGCAGAGAGGCCAGCGCGGCGCAAGCCTTCGCTTGCCGCCATCGCGGCGCCGTCGATGCGCACTTCCCCCTCGCCCATCAGCGCCAGCGTCATGTGCGCCAGCGGCGCAAGATCGCCGGAGGCTCCAACCGATCCTTGCGAAGGAATCGACGGCAGGACGCCGGCGTTATAAAGCGCCATCAACGCGTCGATCACTTCGGGCCGGACGCCGGAATACCCGCGCGCCAGGCTCGCGGCCTTGAGCACCAGCACGAGACGCACGGTCGCATCGTCGAGCAAAGGGCCGGTGCCGACCGCGTGCGAGTGAACGAGGTTGGTCTGCAGCCGCTCCAGCTGATCGTGCGCGATGTGCGTCTTGGCGAGCTTGCCGAAGCCGGTGTTGATGCCGTAGGCGGGGGCGCCGTGATCGACCGCCTGCTGCACCGCCAATCGCGAAGCGCGGATGGCCGATCGCGTCGCGGTGTCGAGGGCCACGGCTATGCCGCCGCGCGCGATCCGGCGAAGCATGCCGAGCGCAAGCCCGCCCGCGGCAATCGTGAGCCCGGCCTTCATCAGGCCGGCGTCCGGGTCGGCATGCGCGCGTCAGGCTCGATGGCGAAAAGCGCCGTCAATCGTGCGCGATCGCCATGAGACCCACGGTCATTTCCGGTCGACCATCGGCAGGACCAGCCCCTGCTCGGTCGCGCACTGGATCGCGTCCTCGTACCCAGCATCGGCGTGCCGCATCACGCCGCTTGCCGGGTCGTTGGTCAGCACGCGCTCGATGCGCCGGGCGGCGGCAGGAGTCCCGTCGCAGACGATGACCATGCCGGCGTGCTGCGAGAACCCCATGCCGACGCCGCCGCCGTGATGGATGCTCACCCAGGTGGCCCCGCTCGCGCAATTGAGCAGCGCATTGAGGAAAGGCCAGTCGGACACCGCGTCGGATCCGTCGCGCATGCCTTCGGTCTCGCGATTGGGACTCGCCACCGACCCCGAGTCGAGATGGTCGCGGCCGATGACGATCGGCGCCTTCAACTCCCCACTGGCGACCATGTCGTTGAACGCGAGGCCCGCGCGCGCCCGATCGCCCAGACCGATCCAGCAAATGCGCGCCGGCAATCCCTGGAACTTGATCCGCTTCCGCGCCATGTCGAGCCAGTGATGCAGCTGCGCGTTTTGCGGAAGCAGCTGCTTCAGCTTGGCGTCGGTCCGGTAGATGTCCTCGGGATCGCCCGACAGCGCCACCCAGCGGAACGGCCCGATGCCGCGGCAGAACAGCGGGCGAATGTAAGCGGGCACGAAGCCGGGGAAATCGAAGGCACTGCCGACGCCCGCCTCCAGGGCCATCTGCCGCAAGTTATTGCCGTAGTCGAACGTCGGCACGTCCATCTGGTGAAAGGCGAGCATGGCGCGCACTTGCACGGCCATCGACGCCTTCGCGGCCTTCACCACGCCGGCCGGATCGCCGGCGCGCCGGCTCGCTGCCTCTTCGAGCGACCAACCGGACGGCAGATAACCGTTGAGTGGATCGTGCGCGCTGGTCTGGTCGGTCACCATGTCAGGGCGCGCTTTGCGATCGCCGCCCTGCACGCGGCGGACGAGCTCGGGAAAAACCTCGGCGGCATTGCCGAGCAATCCGACCGAGACCGCGCGGCCGCCGGCGTGCGCGTCCTGGATGATGGCCAGCGCGCGATCGAGCGTCGCCGCCTGCTGGTCGAGATAGCCGGTATCGAGCCGCATTTGGATCCGGCTCGGATTGCATTCAACCGCGAGCATCGACGCTCCGGCCATCGTCGCCGCCAGCGGCTGTGCGCCACCCATGCCGCCCAGGCCGCCGGTGAGAATCCATCGTCCGTCGAGCTTGCCTCCGTAATGCTGGCGGCCGGCTTCGGCGAAGGTTTCGTAAGTGCCCTGCACGATGCCCTGGCTGCCGATATAGATCCACGACCCGGCCGTCATCTGTCCGTACATCATCAGGCCTTTGGCGTCGAGCTCGTTGAAGTGCTCCCACGTGGCCCAATGCGGCACCAGGTTGGAATTGGCGATCAGCACGCGCGGCGCGTCGGCGTGCGTCTTGAACACGCCAACCGGCTTGCCCGACTGGACGAGCAGCGTCTGGTCGTCGTCGAGTTCCTTTAATACTTCGACGATCTTGTCGAAACACTGCCAGTCGCGGGCGGCGCGGGCGATGCCGCCGTACACGATCAGCTCGTCGGGCTTTTCCGCGACCTCGGGGTCGAGGTTGTTCATCAGCATGCGCAGCGGCGCCTCGGTCAGCCACGACTTGGCGCTGAGCCGGGTGCCTCGCGCAGCGCGTATGCGGCGCGTCGGGTCGACGCGCGTGTTGCTGGGGCGGGGAGGCGAAAGATCGTTCATGGCGTATCCCTGACTTTAGCGGCGCTCGAGATACAAAGGTCGATGTTATCGCCGTGGCTAGCCTTATGCAAAAAGGCGACGCGCCGGCCGCTGGTCGGGAACTCGCGCCACCGTTCGCACATCCCACGATCGGGGGCTTGCATCGCTCGTCAATCCATCCGTCAAGAGACCATGATGCCTTACAACACCGTCGCGGATCTGCCGAAGGCCCAGACCGACCAGTACAACCCGCATCAGAAGGAAGCATTCCTCAAGGCGTTCAACAGCGCCTACAGGGAATACGGCGGCGACGAGGGCCGCGCTTTCGCCGTCGCCCACACGGCGGCAAAGCGCGCCGGAGAAAAGCCGGGGCCGGGTTAGCCCACTAGCCTCGGGCATCGGTGACCTGCGTCAATGCAAATCGCCGGCCACGTCGGCCGATGTTCGAGTCGAAAAGGCGGTCGTCCAAACTGCTAGAATCACCGCGGAGCCGTTCCCGCATGGGTCGCCGTGCGTCGGCCGACTAGGGGAGGTTGCGATGACCAAAGAGACTTGTGCTGCGCGCGTTCGCGCCGGCGTGTGCGTTATCGGCGGATCGGTGATCTGGTTGGCGGTCTCCGTCACCGCAGCGCAACAACCTGCGGCTCCGGCGCCCGCGGCACCCGCTGCACCCCCGGCTGCGACGCAGCCCGCGGCGCCTGCGGCCGCAGCCCAACCCGCCCCCGCTCCGCCCGCGCCTGTGATCCAGCCCTTCGCTCCGGCCTCGACGCCGGACCAGGAGCAGTTGCGGATCGTCCCGGCCAAGCGGTACTCCGGAAAAGTTCATCTGCTGCCGGCGACGATGGAAACGACGCAGTGGGGCTGGTTCAATAACGCGCAGCCACCCGTGCTGCACGTCGATTCGGGCGATTCGATCGTCTTCGAGACGATGATGCATTCGCACAATCAGGTCGTGCCCGGGACGACCATCGAGCAGATCAAGAAACTCCGGACCGACTTCCCGGGTCGCGGCCCCCACACGTTGACCGGCCCGGTGTACATCGAAGGCGCCGAGCCGGGTGATGTCCTGAAGGTGCGCATCAACAAGATCGTCCCGCGCGCTTACGGCACGAACTTCAACGTGCCCGGCATGTTCGGCGAGTTTCCTTCCAAGTTTCCCGAGGGCCAGGTCAAATATTTCTACCTCGATCTCGAGCGCAAGGTCGCCGAGTTCGCGCCGGGCATCGAGATTCCGCTGGCGCCGTTCCCCGGCACGATCGGCGTTGCCCGCGCCGAGCCCGGTCAATACAGCTCGGTGCCGCCGGGACGCTACGCCGGCAACATCGACGTCCGCGACCTGAAGGAAGGCGCAACACTCTATGTGCCTGTCTTCGTCAAAGGCGCGCTGCTCTGGACCGGCGATTCGCATGCGGCACAGGGCAACGGCGAGATCAACCTGACCGCGCTCGAGACCGCGTACAAGGAAATGAACGTCACCGTCGACGTCGTCAAGAACATGAAACTCGAATGGCCGCGCATCGAAACCAAGGATGCGTGGATCACCCTTGGCATCGATCGCGATCTGAACAAGGCGCTCGACATCCTGATGGGCGAAACGAGCAAATTGCTGATCGAGCAGCGATCGCTGGACATCGGGCAGGCGCAAAAAATGTTGATGGCGACATGGGACTGCCGGATCAGCCAGGTCGTCGACGTCAACAAGGGCATCCACTGCTTCAGCGCCAAGGGCGCCAAGGCTGCGCGCAAGATCGAGGCGCTGCCGGATCAGGAAGACAAGACTTACCTCGTGACCGTCGGCAAGGATGCCGACCTCAACAAGGCGATGGACGACGCCTCGTGGGCGATGATCGAGCTGCTGCAGAGCGAAAAGAAGTTGAGCCGACTCGACGCGTACAGCCTCGCCAGCATGGTGATGGATTGCCGTCTGGCGGTGCCGAGGGCCGCGGTGAAAGCCGTGCACTGTCTGGTGCCGAAGAGCACCTGGGTGGCGTCCCGGTAGATCGGTCGTGCGGGCCGGGCTCTTCGGCCTGGTAGTGGCGGCGGCTCTAGCCGCCGCTCCTGCTTTTGCCGCCCTGCACGTGGTGACGACGACGACGGATCTGGCGGCACTCGTCGCGGTTGTCGGCGGCGATCTCGTCAGCGCCGAGTCGGTCGTGCCGGCCGGCGCCGATCCTGAAGCGTTCGAGCCGCGCCCCGGCGACCTTGCCAAATTACGCCAGGCCGCCCTGTTGGTGCGTGTCGGACTCGGTTACGACTACTGGCTGGACGGAATCGTCAACCAGACGGGCGAAAAGCGATTGATGCGCGGCGGCGAGGCTTATCTCGACGCGTCGACCGGCATCCCGCTACTCGAAATACGCGGCCAGAGCGTCGTCAACGAAGGCGGCCATGCGCACGGCGTCGCCAACCCGCACTACTGGCTCGATCCCGAGAACGCCATCACCATCACGGCGAGCATCGCTGAAGCCCTGGTCCGTATCGCTCCGGCGCAACGGGAAACGATTCGCGCGAATCGTGAACGATTTCTGGCCCAGCTCGAGGAAAGGCGAACGCGCTGGAGCCAGACGCTGGCGCCGTTTGCCGGAGCCAGGTTGATCGCCTATCACAATTCGTGGCCCTATTTTGCACGCCGCTTTCGTCTCGATGTCGTCGCCTTCATCGAGCCCAAGGCGGGCGTTGCGCCAAGCCCGGCCCATCTCGCCCAATTGATTTCCGCGGGCCGCAAGACGCAGGTGCGCGCCATCCTCCACGAGCCTTACGAGCCCGAAGATGCGTCGCGCTTCGTCGGACAGAAGCTGGGCGTTCCGGTGGTGCGCCTGGCGATATCGGTCGGCAGTCTTCCTGCAACGGACGATTATCTCGCCGTGTTCGACTACAACGTCGCAACACTCGCCAAAGCATTGGGTGCCCGCGGTCCATGAGCGACGCGCTCGCGTTGCTTTCCCTTCCGTTCGCGGCGGCGGTCGTTTTTGTGCTGATGCATGCCTATCTCGGCGTGCACGTGCTGCGCCGAAGGATCGTTTTTGCCGACCTCGCGCTGGCTCAACTGTCGGCATTGGGCGCCACCGTCGCGTTCGCGAACGGCTATCCGGCGACCAGCGCTGCGGGATTCGCCTATGCGCTGCTGTTCACCGCTATCGGCGCCGCGCTGCTGACCTTGACCCGCGGTCTCGCGCGCTTTGTCAGCCAGGAGGCTTTTGTCGGCATCGTCTATGTCGTCGCGACAGCGGCGACCATACTGGTCGTCGATCGCTCGCCGCAGGGAGCCGAGCATGTCAAGAAAATCCTGGTCGGCAGCATTCTTACCGTCGACCCGACCGACCTTGCGAAGTTTGTCGTTTTGTATGCCGTGATCGGCTTGCTGCACTGGCTGGTGCGGCGACCGCTGATTGCCCTGTCGAGCGAAGCGCCGCCGGGAAGCGGGACCCGGGTTGCCGTGTGGGGATGGGATTTCGTTTTCTTTTTGTCCTTCGCCATTGTGGTGACGAGCTCGGTGGCCACCGCAGGTGTGCTCCTGGTGTTCAGTCTGCTGATCGTGCCCGCGGTAATCGGGTCGATCTTCTCAGGCAAGCTGCACGTCGTGCTGCCGATCGCATGGTGCGCAGGCATTGCGGCCTGCGCTGCAGGTCTTGCGGGCTCTTACGCGTTCGACCTCCCGACCGGCGCCGCCATGGTGATTGCGCTCGCCGGGTTTCTGCTGCTGGCCGGGCTCGCGAAGGTTCTGATCTTCACCGGAGCCGAGCAGCGCCGGGCCAGGCTGCACATCGCCGCGGATACGGTCGCTGCCGCGATGCTGCTCATGCTGCTGGCGTCGAGTGTCTGGCTGATGGTCAATCCCACCGGGGATCAACCGCTTCCCGCACTCGTCGAACGCGCAACCGGAATAGGTCCGGCGCAGTTTCTGGCACCGACCGAGCGCGAAACCTATGAAAGTGCCGCGCGTGATGTCGTCCGCTTTCAAGGCGAGGTCGATCGAATCGACGCGATGGAAAAAGCCGCGCGTTACCAGGCAACGCCGCTGTCCGACGATGAAATAAGGCGCATTGCGTCCTATCAGCAGAGCTTCAACGAGATGACCCGCGGCGAGCGCTTCGTGCAGGACGTGCTGCGGGGGAAAGCAAGGACCCGCGAGCGCTGGATCGTCGGCGCGCCTGCAGCGCTGATCGCTCTTCTGGGACTGTTCTGGCTGGCGCGCAGGTCTCGGAAGCCGGGTCACAGCACGGCCGGCGCCGCGGCCAAACCTTCGGTTGCCGGTTGATCACCGAAGCGGCGACTCGTTTTTTCCGCCGTGCCAAAAAAAGAACCCCCGAAAAGGCCGGGGGCCGAGTAAGACACCATGAACACCTAACGACTCGTCGCTTCAGTCCACTGCGACCAAACCGACTCCTTGCTCTCAATGCCCGCGTGCATCCATCAGTCCGTGGGCGTCCCGCAGTTCAGCGCGTCGGCCATTTTCTCTCACCATGGCTTTCAGTATCGTCCGTGCGAGCGATTCCGGAGCAACGACGGCTCCCACTCGCACGACCCTTGACGCTGCTCCGGATGTCACCGTAAAAACGCCGCGCTGGAATTGATACGAGGCGGCATATTGCTTGCCGTCGGCGTTCAAGATCACCTGACCGGAGGAATTGAGCATGCCCATCGGACCCTCGTCGGCTAGTTTGCTTCGCTTATCGACGGTCTGTCTCGTGGGAACGCCGTTACGCCGCATCCTTGCGGGACTGAAAGGGAAGCACCTTCCGCATTGCTTCGACGCTGACCGATTGCTGCGTTTGCTTGCGCAGCTCGCGACGAACTCTTGCGAAGGTCTTGCGCAAATCCGTTTCCACGCTTTTGGTGTAACGGAACGAGGGATCGAGGATCGACTTCATATAACCTCCACTTCGGTGCTGTGAAGTACGAGCGCATTCGGCGCGCGCCGTCCCTGCATGTCGCAAAAGGCGTTCCATCGGCAGCCAACTTGCGAAGGTTCAGCCGCTTACCATCGGGGCCTTCCGCCGAAGGCTTTGCCAACGTAAAGAATGTCGACACTTTCGCGTCAGCGTCTGAAGACACGCTTCTGTCGCCAACAATCCGTGACAGTTAAGGGACACAGGCACCGTTCGAGCCCGCTTGTCACGGTGTCGTGCGGCCGCTACGCTGGCACCATGTTGGTGGTCCATGGCCTGACCAAGTCGTACGCCGGGCCCCGGCCGCGCGCGGTTTTCGCCGATGTCGATCTGGATCTCTCTCCCGGCGACTACATCGCCGTCATGGGCGAGTCGGGCGTCGGCAAGTCCACGTTGCTCAACCTGATTGCCGGCCTCGACAGCCCCGACCGGGGCTCGATCAGGCTCGGCGATGTCGAGCTCACAACTCTTGACGACGACGCGCTGACCGCGCTGCGCCGCGAACGCTTCGGCTTCGTGTTTCAGGCCTTTCATGTGTTGCCCTACTTGAGCGTGGCACGGAACGTCGCCTTGCCCCTGTCGCTGCTCGGCATCGCCGCGTCGGAGACCGACGCGCGAGTGACCAGCGTGCTGGCCGGCGTCGGCCTCGATGGCCGCGGCGAAAGCATGCCGCGCGAGCTTTCCGGTGGCGAGCTTCAGCGGGTCGCAATCGCGCGCGCGCTGGTTCACGGGCCGCAACTGGTGCTTGCGGATGAACCGACGGGCAATCTCGATGCGGAGACAGCAAGCCAGGTGCTGCGCCTGCTGCGAGACCAGATCAAGACCAAGGGTGCGGCCGGGATCCTGGTCACGCATTCGCACGCGGCCGCGCAGACCTGCGATCGCATATTGCAACTGACTCCCACCGGCTTGCGCGCGCCGCCGCCGAGCTGACGATGGGTAAGCTGAACCTCTCCGCAGCGCGCGCTGTGCTTGCCGGCTCGCTGGTGCAGAACAAGGCGCGCAGCGCCTTGTCGGTGCTCGCCATCGCACTTGGGGTCGCGCTCGGTTACGCGGTTTCGCTGATCACCGGCGCCGCGGTCAACGAGCTCGCTCTCGGCGTGCAGTTCCTCGCCGGCGATGCCGATCTCCAGGTGCGCGGCCCGCGCGGCGGTTTCGACCAGGCGCTCTATCCGCAGCTGGCCCGGGTGGCGGAGGTGGCCGTGGCGAGTCCCGTCGTCGAGGCGGATGCCAAGCTCGGCGATCGCGACGACGTGCTGAAGATCATCGGCATCGACGTCTTCCGCGCCGGAGCCGTGCAGCCCGGGCTGATCGCCGAGGCCGGCGACCGTCTTGATCATCTGCGCTCCGATACGCTTTTCCTCAGTCCCGCCGCGGCACACTCGCTTGGCGTCGATCGAGGCGACACGCTGGCCTTTCAGGCAGGCTTGCGCGTTGTGACCTTGCGCGTCGCAGGACTCGTGCCCGCCGATGTGCAACAGCGATTCGCGGTGATGGATATCGCCGGCGTCCAGTCGAACTTCGATCGGCTGGGCCGCATTACCCGCATCGACCTGCGACTTCGGCCCGGCGTCGACATCGAAACCGTGCGCGCGCGCATCCAGGCGCAGCTGCCCGCCGGCGTCGCGGTCCAACGCCCGGAGACGGGTGTGGCCGCCAGCGAAAGCCTGTCCCGTTCGTACCGCGTCAATCTGAACGTGCTGGCGCTGGTGGCGCTGTTCACCGGCGGCTTGCTGGTTTTTTCGACGCAGGCGCTCGCTGTCGTGCGCCGCCGCTCGCAGCTGGCGCTGTTGCGTGTTCTCGGCATGACGCGCCGTGAGTTGGCGAGCCTGCTCGTACTCGAAGGCGCAATCGTCGGCATCGTCGGCAGCGCGCTCGGTCTGGCCACTGGATTCATCCTCGCGCAAATCGCGGTCCAGATCATCGGGGCCGACCTCGGCGCCGGATACTTTCGCGGCGTCGCACCGGCGCTGCCACTGGCTCCGATTTCGCTGGCGATTTTCTTCGGTCTCGGCGTGCTGATCGCGATGCTCGCGAGTCTCGCTCCCGCGCTGGAGGCCGCACGCGCGGCTCCCGCAGCGGCGCTCAAGGCCGGTGACGAAGAGCGCGCATTCGCCCGGCTCTCTCCTTCGTGGCCGGGATTCGCGACCATCGGCGCCGGGGCGATTGCGGCGCTCGTTCCGCCGGTCGCGGGCTTGCCGCTGTTCGGCTACATCGCGATCGCACTGATGCTGATCGGAACGCTGATGCTGATGCCGCGGATCGCGGTGATGCTGCTCGCGGCCTTGCCTCTCCCGAGCGGCGCGCCGCCGCGGCTCGCATTGCTGCAGCTGCGCGGCGCCCCCGGACAGGTGGCGGTGAGCCTAGCTGCGATCGTCGCCGCGGTGAGTCTGATGGTCTCGATGGCAATCATGGTCGCGTCGTTCCGGATTTCGCTGGACGTGTGGCTCGAGCGCGTGCTACCTGCCGATCTCTACGTGCGCGCGGGCGCTGGCGGCGACACCGCTTACCTCGGCACCGACGATCAGGCACGCCTTGCCGCGCTACCCGGCGTGCGCCGTGCCGAATTCCAGCGCGAGCAGCAACTGCTGCTCGACCCTGCCCGGCCGCGCATTGTTCTGCTTGCGCGCAGCATCGATGCGGTGAATCTGTCGCGGCAGCTTCAGCTGGTAAGCGGGCCGGTCACCGTCGCTGCCGGCGCGCCGCCGACGGCGTGGGTCAACGAGGCGATGGTCGATCTTTACGGTTTTGTACCCGGCAAGATCATCGAGCTTCCGATCGCGGGCAAGCGGGCTGCCTTTACCGTCGCGGGAGTGTGGCGCGACTACGCGCGGCCGCAGGGGGCAGTCGTCATCGAGCGCGAGCGTTATATCGCGCTGACCGGCGATCGAAGTGTGACCGGCGGCGCGCTATGGCTCGCGGCGGGCGTGAATCCGGAAGAGCTTGGTCAGGCGATCGCGCGCGACATCCCTGGCGGTGCGAGACTCGAGGTTGCTGCGCCCGGTGAAATCCGCGAGATATCGCTGAAGGCATTCGATCGAACGTTTGCCGTCACGTATGCGCTCGAGCTCGCCGCGGTCGTCATCGGCCTGTTCGGCCTGTCGTCGTCGTTCGGCGCGCTGGTTCTTTCGCGCCGTCGCGAGTTCGGCATGCTGCGCCACATCGGGATGACGCGACGGCAAATCGGCGCGATGCTTGCCACCGAAGGGTTGACGATCAGCGCCGTCGGCCTCGTCGCCGGATTCGGACTTGGATGGCTGATCAGCCTCGTGCTGATCCACGTCGTCAATCGTCAATCGTTCCACTGGGGCATGGAGCTCCACGTGCCGTGGTCGGCGCTCGCAGGCTCCGCGGTGGTCGTGCTGGCCCTTTCGACGGTCACCGCGCTCGCCAGCGGTCGCCAGGCGATGAGCCGTCGCGCCGTCCTGGCGGTCAAGGAGGACTGG
>Ga0207693_10000925_pt1 | contig 26393 bp, 20 predicted proteins | sample LARL81metaG_FD_184347 | JGI IMG/M metagenome (GOLD analysis project Ga0207693, IMG submission 184347) | Corn, switchgrass and miscanthus rhizosphere microbial communities from Kellogg Biological Station, Michigan, USA - LAR L8-1 metaG... | ecosystem: Host-associated > Plants > Roots >... | reverse complement strand
GGCGATCATAGACGGCACGTCCAGTTCGCATTATTCTCCGCACCTTATGCTCAGCGCTGGAATAGTCGGATTGCCGAACGTCGGGAAATCCACGCTTTTCAATGCCGTCACCCGAACGCACAAAGCGCCGGCGGAGAATTATCCCTTCTGCACCATCGATCCAAACGTCGGCGTCGTGACGGTGCCCGACCCGCGCCTCGATGTCCTCGCAAGGATGTCGCATTCGCAAAAGGTCGTGCCGACGGCGATCGAGTTTGTCGATATCGCCGGGCTGGTGAAAGGCGCGAGCACCGGCGAAGGACTCGGCAATCAGTTTCTCAGTCACATTCGCGAAGTCGACGCGATTGTGCAGGTCGTGCGCTGTTTTGAAAGCGCTGATATTCATCATGTCAGCGGCACAATTGATCCAATTCGCGACATCGAAGTGATCAACACCGAGCTGGTCTTGGCCGATCTCGCGTCGCTGCAGAAACGACACGATCGTTTGCAAAAAGAGGTGCGCACGGGATCAAAAAGCGCGAAGACCGAAAATGCCGTGATCGAGAAACTGCTGCCGCATCTGGATACGGGAAAACCGGCGGTCACAGCCAATTTAATGCCAGAGGAGAAAGCAATAGCACGCGACTTTTTCCTGCTGACTTCGAAGCCGACTTTGTTTGCTTGCAATGTAGCGGAAACGGAGTTGGCCATTTTATCTGTAGCTGGGGTCGGTGACCCCGGTGCCGCGGCCAGCGACCGCGGCTACAGCGCTCGACATGTGAAAGCGGTTGAGGAATACGCCAGGAATCATTTCGCGACCGAAGCGGTGGTAATCAGCGCGCAAATCGAGAGTGAACTGGTTGACCTGAGCGAAACCGAAGCGCAGGAGTACTTACGCGGGATTGGGGTGCAGGAGAGCGGTGTCGGCGCGCTCATTCGCGCGGTCTATCGTTTGTTAGGTCTTCGCACTTATTTGACGACGGGCGAGAAGGAATCACGCGCCTGGACGATTCATGCCGGCGACAAAGCACCGCAAGCGGCCGGCGTAATTCATACCGATTTCGAGCGCGGCTTTATTGCGGCCGAAGTAGTTTACTATGATGACCTGGTCGCGCTGGGTTCTTTCGCCAAAGCACGCGAAGCAGGAAGACTACGAATCGAGGGCAAAGAGTATGTCGTGAAGGACGGGGACGTTGTCGAGTTCAGGTTCAACGTGTAGCCCACCAAAAATGACGAAGCATTAATGACGAATGATGAAGTAGACCCGAATGCTCAAATGACGAATAGCTTATGCCTCATTCATCCGTCATTCGTCATTCGCCGACCGTTATTCCGCCCAGTAAAGAATCCGCCCGCACTGCTCGCAGCTGACAATTTCGTTCCCGCTTTTTACCTGCACCACCGTTGCCGTCGTCACTTTCATGTGGCATCCAGTGCAAACGCCGTGCTCGACCGCAACAACGGCTGCGTCGCCCTTGCTGGCGAACAACCGTTCATAGCGTTCCACGACGTCCTCCTCGATGTTTTGCGCCAGCTCGGCACGTTCGCTCTTAAATTGTTCAAGCTGTGTTTGGAGTGTCTTCGATTTCTCTTCCAGATCGGCCAACTGCCGGTTAACTGAGTCGCGTCCAGCCGCGGCCATCTTTTCCGCCGTCGAAATCTCGGCGCGCAACTTGTCGGCCTGCTCCATTAGCTCGAGCTCCTGGTCTTCGAGCTGCACAATCTCCCTTTCGTAGCGCTCAATCTCGTGTCCCATAGCCTGGAATTCGTCGTTCTTGCGCGTCTCATACTGCTGCGTCTTTAGCCGCGAAATGCTGCTTTGACGTGTCCCGACGTCGAGCTCGAGTTTCTTGCGGTCGACTTCGAGCTGACGAGCGCGTTGTTTTAATGATTCGAGACTGGCGGCGGTAGCAGCCAATTGCGCTTCGAGATTTTTTCGCTGTTGTGGCAGCGTCTTTATCTCAAGGCCGATCTGCCGGATTTTTTGATCGCGATCCTGAAGGATTAGCAACTTTTCGAGCTCGGCTTGCACTCGTTAAACGCTATCGAGTGACGGCAGGGGCGTCAATTATGACAAAAGGGAGGTGTGCGCGATCTTTGTCGGGCTATATCCGTATTGTGTGCGCGCCGGGGGGTCCTTTGGGACCGCGGTGGCAAGCGTCGCGCGACACCTCTTTACTATCGCAGCATTTCCAGTAGCCGAGAAAAGCGCCGTCGTTGCTTCGCTATGCCGGCGCACCCCAAAAAAGGATTTCGCTTGGCGCATTTTCAGAAATGTTGTAGCCGTCGTACTATGGGCGACGCGCACACCTCCCGCAGGGAGGCGGCTACAGGGCCGAGGCCACAGTCTTATTTAAAACGCTCTAATACCGTTCCACCGGCGAGCGGGCGGCGTTTTCCGGGCTGCGAATCGCGGCGCGTTCTTCGCCCAGAACTGCGACCCGTAATTTCCAGATGGCGTCGTCCAATTTTCGGAAGGCAGCCTCAGAAAATTTTGTCGGTGGCTGTAGCTTAGTCTTGAAAGTGTCAACGCTTTGCAGCGCGCGGGTAATTTGTTTCCGCGGCAGCTTTTCGATAACGCCGACGGCCTCTTCGGCTTTCTCGATTCGGTGACAAATCATGGCGAGATCGTTGCCGGCGGCAAAAGTGAGGCGCAGCATCCCGTCGAAACTGTATTCATTCAAAATCGCGCCCATATCGAGGTCGTCCGTCATAATGAGCCCCTCAAACCGCAGCTCTTCACGCAACAATTCCGTCACGACTCGATGACTGAGAGAGGCCGGCGTTTTTTTGGCCTCAAAACAGGGATACCAGCCGTGACAAATCATCATGCTATCCACGACTTGTTTGGCGTCACTGCCGGTGAATGCGCGAAACACGGCGAGTTCTTCCTGATCCAATTGTTCGCGGGTGCGATCGATTTTCGGCAGACTGTGGTGAGCGTCGACGACAGCAGCCGAATAGCCCGGAAAATGTTTACCGCAGCTGGTTACAGCCGCGGCTCGCAACGCCGCGTTAAACGCACCAGCGTTCCTGATCACCTGCTCGACCGTCTTCCCATAACAACGCCCGCGCAACGAATTGTCGGCCTCGTCATCAAAGGAAATGTCGAGCACCGGACAGAGATCCAGGTTAAAACCGAACAAACGCAGCAAGTGCCCCGTGATGTCGCCGTGCTCGCGAATCAGCCTCGCGTCATCCTTGTCGCGCAACTGCTGGGCATTGGGCGGTTCGTTTCCAATCTGTCGTAAGCGCGAAACGCGACCGCCTTCCTGATCGATGGTGATAATCGGTTCGACGATGCTTAAGTCCCGCAGGTCATCGGTCAGCTTTCGCAATTGTGCCGGCGTTTTGATATTGCGAACGAACAAGATGAATCCGCCGGGCTGCACCCGGCGCAGCAGTTTTGCTTCGTCGACGCCAAGCTCATAACCCTGAACACCGACAAGCAACAGTTGACCCACAGAAGCGCGCTTCATAACGTCGAAGCTAAATTTGATGCGTTTCGCCGGAAACAAAATTTTTCTCGTTCTTGCATCGGTTCTGGTCGGGGCGAATGCATCCGGCGCCGTCGAGCTCGGCATCGACGTGCTGGAGTCGAACGGTTACGCATTGCTAAAGAATAAACGCGCGGGGTTGGTTACGAATCAAACCGGAGTGGATTCGCGGGGCGTGCGCGCCCAGGTGTTGCTACGAAAGAATTGCAATCTGGTAGCGCTTTACGCTCCCGAGCACGGACTCGACGGCACGCAAGGCCGGTCGCTACATTCGTTCCCACCGAGATCCGGTGACCGGATTGACGGTACACTCGCTCTACGGTCCAACCCGCAAACCGACTCCTGCGATGTTGCGCGGCATCGATACACTCGTCTTCGATCTTCAGGACATCGGGTGCCGCAGTTACACCTACATCAGCACGATGACAAAATGCATTGAAGCGGCAGCAGAAAATCATATTTAATTCGTTGTGCTCGATATTCCGCGCTGGAATTCCCTGCTCTATTATGTCGCGACCGGTCTGATCGGCGAATTGCACGGCCCCGAGACCGATGTCGGCGGCGCGAGGCCATTTGAAATTCTGGCGGCCCGCGGGGTGAGCGCCGGTTCGTTCACAAATTACATGAACTTCCAGTATCTGGGTGGAATCACCGTCAGCGAATATCGCTGCGGTGCAGTGAGCGGTAGCAGCTTGTATATTGATCCGGCAGCAGCGGCCAATTTAACTGCCGTCAATATTTACGCGCTTGCGGGGACGAACCGGCAGTTGCGCACCAATTTGATTACTCACAGTAGTGGCGGAAAACGCGAAATGTTTTTAAAAACTGCGGCAGCTCGTCAATCGCCTCCCAGTTTGCCGGCGGCATCAGGCCGGCCGGAATCGTTGTGAGCTGGACCGAGGATGTGACCCGATTTAAAGGCGAACGCAGCCAATACCTGCTTTATTGAATTGCAAAAGATCGGCATCTACGGCGGCAGTTTCGATCCGGTTCATCATGCCCACTTGATTCTGGCGCGCTTTGCTTTGGAAAAATTCGCGCTCGAAAGAATCATTTTTGTGCCAACGCGGGTTTCGCCTTACAAAAACGACTCTGTGGCGACCCCAGAAGCGCGCCTGCAAATGTTGCGCAGTGCCATCGAAGGCGAACCGCAGTTTGAGGTCGACGATTGCGAACTGCAACGCGACCCGCCCTCCTACACCATCGATACAGTCCAAACGCTAAAGGAGAAACATCCAGGCGCGCATTTGTTTTTTCTTATTGGCGACGACAACCTGGCTGGGCTACCCAGCTGGCGGAGTTTTGACGACTTGCGCCACATGGTAACATTCATTGTTCTGCAACGCGCAATTACTCCGGTCGCCCACGAATACCTAAGTGTGGATCGTCGCATCGACATCTCCGCCACCGAAATTCGTCAACGCATCGCCAGCGGCCGCACCATTCATTTTTTGGTTCCGCTGGCGGTGGAACAAATCATTTGCGCGCGCGGTCTTTATCGGGAGGTAGCGAAATAGAATCCGAAGCCCTAGCTAAACTCTGCGCCGAGCTCGCTTCCAACAAGAAAGCAGAAGAGATCGTTGTCATGGATTTGCGCGGGATTTCCACGTTCACCGATTTCTTTGTTATTTGTTCGGGAACTTCCGAGCCGCATTTGAAAGCGATTGCAGGCGAGGTCGAGACGAAGTTAAAAGAGGATCACGGTATTCGCGCGACCGCGATCGACGGATTTCCGGCGAGCCAATGGATCGTGCTCGATTATTTGCAGGTGATCGTCCATGTCTTCCATCACGCGAAGCGCGCTTTCTACAGTCTGGAAGATTTGTGGAGTGACGCGCCGCGCATGGAATTGGAATCAGCTCACTCCGCGCGCTGAATCAGGAATGAGAGGGAGGCGCTTGCGCCGTTCAGGAAACGCGGAAGCGCGTCCCTCCGAACTGCAGCGGCAGCCGTGTCGGCTGCACATTTTTGCAGATTTTTGTTCCGGCGGGCAAGATGCCCGCTGGCCCCACAGGTCCGAGCCGGACTGGCGTTAGATGGCTGTGCTACGGGGATTTCTTCGGCGAAGGCGACGCTGATGCAGCAGCAGCCGGAGACGCAGCAGGTGGCGTGGCTGGTGCCTCGGCCGGCTTAGCACTCAGTAATTCGACTTCGAAAATAAGGGTTGCATTGGGCCCGATATCCCCGCCCGCGCCGCCCGGGCCGTAGGCCAGGTTTGATGGAATGAAAAGTTTGTATTTCGCACCCGGCTTCATCAGCTGAAGCGCTTCGGTCCAGCCTTTAATCACACGATTAACGGGGAAGGTCGTAGGCTCTCCGCGCTTGTAAGAGCTGTCGAACTCTGTGCCGTCGATCAGCGTCCCACGATAATTTACGACCACGGTATCGGTTTCCTTCGGCGCAGCCCCGCTTCCCTCTTTTTCCACGACGTATTGCAAACCGCTGGCCGTGGTTTTTACCCCGGGTTTGGCCTTGTTTTCAGCAAGAAATTTTTCACCTTCCTTGGTGTTCTTTTCCGCTGCTTCTTTTGTGGCAGTTGCTGCTCTTTCTCTCATGTCTTTTGAAAACTCCGTCATCACCGTGCGCACTTCGTCTGGGGTGAGCAGCGGATTGGCGCCGCTAAGCGCATCCTTCACGCCCGCCGCAAGCATATCAGCGTTGATCTCCATTTTCTGTTTCTTGAAAGTGGTGCCAATGTCGAGGCCAATGCTGTAGCTCACCTTGTCTTTTGTGTCCTTGAGCGCAGGCCGATTCTCCGCCAAAACTGATGTCGCCAACGTCGCCAGCGTGATACCGATTACGAGATTTTTCATAGTAAGGAGGCGCCGGGAACGGCGCGAAATGAAGTCCGGCACGCTAGACAGGAAACCGCACCCGTCAAGGTCCGCTGTGGCGGCGGTTGCTGGCCGCGGCGTGCTGATCCTGGTGATAATGGTCCTGGTCAATGTTGCATTGCAGGCTGCGATCGATATTTCTCCGGCCGATGCCCAACGAATCGGCAAACGAATCTGGCAAAACGAATGTGGCGGCACCATCTCCGGCCTGACCTCATGGAACGGCGGTGAAAACTTCGCTTCTCTCGGCATCGGTCATTTCATCTGGTACCCGAAAGGGCAGCACGGCCCCTTTGAGGAGAGTTTCCCAAAACTTGTTAGGTTTGTTTCCGCCCACGGCGCGAAATTACCGCAGTTTCTTCTTTCCGGGGGCGACTCTTTCTGCCCATGGAATTCCAAGGCTGAGTTTCAGCAGGCGATCGATTCACCGAAAATGAAACAACTGCGCCAATTTCTTGTCGATACGATTGATCTCCAGGCGCAGTTCCTCGTCACGCGCCTGCAAGAGGCCTTGCCCGAAATGCTCGCCCAGGCCGGTGATCGCGAAAATTTGCAGCGACAGTTCGAGCGCGTCGCATCTACCGCACAGGGCTGCTACGCCCTGGTTGATTATGTTAATTTCAAAGGCGAAGGGACCCTCGCCACCGAACGCTATCGCGGCCAGGGTTGGGGACTGTTGCAGGTCCTGGAAAATATGCATGGCACGCAATCCGCACTCGACGAATTCGCTGCTTCAGCCAAAACTACCCTACGCCGGCGGGTCGCGAATTCACCGCCGGAACGCGGCGAAGCCCGCTGGCTTCCAGGCTGGCTCGCCCGGGTGGATGGATACGCCAAATGAGAAAACGTTTTCCTAACCTGATTATCGCAAACGTGATCGTATTCCTCGCCATTTCGGCGGATGCGCAATTCGGGAGGCCCAAGAGTGGTCTTCAACCGATGAAGAGCGCGGTCGATTTGATCAAGAAACAGGCGCCATTGCGGGTCGATCAGGCGTTGCTGGCGAAAATTTCACCCGACGACGTGCACATCATTGTTTCGCTGGGGAAACAGCGTGCCTACCTGATGGTCGGTGAAGGAATCGTGATTGATTCGCCGATTTCCTCCGGAAAACGCGGACACGAGTCGCCCGGCGGCAGGTTCCACCTTCTAGAAAAGGACCCGAATCATTTTTCGTCGCTCTATGGCGACTTCGTCGACGGCTCGGGGCGCATCGTGCGGGCTGGAGTTAGCATGCACATCGATGCCGCTCCAAGCGGGACACATTTCCAAGGCGCAGCCATGAAATGGTTCATGCGACTTACGGACGAGGGTGTCGGAATGCACGTCGGAATTCTGCCTGGCTATCCTGCCTCCCACGGCTGTATCCGCATGCCCTCGGATGCAGCGAAATTATTCTACGATCACGTCAAAGTCGGCACTCCGATCGAGGTCCAGCCGGCGGCGTGAGGAGGCTGTAGCGGCGGTCTATGACCGCCGAAACCAGGAAGATCGCTGCTCGCGGAGCGCCTGTAGCCGCTTCGCTGTGCGAAGCGTGCGCACCCCCACAGGGCTACAGCGCCCTCCGCAGTAAATCGAACGCGCGCTGGGCAACTAGTTGTTTGAACGTTTCGCGATCGGTTGGAAAAAAGAACTTTTCGCATCGCGTCGGTTGATTCTCCGTACTTAACGCCACGAAAACTGTGCCGACCGGTTTTTCCGCGCTACCACCGGTCGGGCCGGCGATTCCTGTCGTGGCGATTCCGTGCGTCGTTCCGGCCCGCGTCCGGACCCCCTCCGCCATTTCTGCCCCGACCTGAGCGCTTACCGCGCCGAATTTTTCGATAGACTTCCGGGAGACGTCGAGAGTGCGAATTTTTTCCTCATTCGAATACGTGACGTAACCGGCGACAAACACCTTTGAGGCGCCAGGAACGTTCGTGATTTCATTCGCCAGAAAACCGCCCGTGCATGACTCCGTAATAGCAACATTCTGTTTTCGCTCAGATAGTAAACGGACCAAAACGGCCGCCAGAGTTTCGTCGCCAACGCTGAAGATCGCGTCGCCCAGTTTTTCGCGAACGATCCTTTCAGCTTTGGATACAGCCTCTGCGCTGCCAATGACGCGGACATCGGCTTCCCCGGGTCGTGCGCAATAGCCAAGCTCAATGCCCGGGACTGCCAGAACCGCGTCACCAATCTTCTTTTCGATGATGGATTCGCCCATGTTGGCGATACGAAAGTTTCGCATCACGAGCTTCTCGGAAGCGGAGGTGATTTTGCGCACAATAGGCACGACAAAATCGCGGAACATCGGCTCCAATTCGCGCGGCGGACCTGGCAAAAGGAACAAATGGGGTGACAGGGCTTTCGGATCGATATTCGCCGCGATGTAAATTCCCGGTGCCGTCCCATTCTCGTTAGGCAAGACCTGACCTCCGCGCGGAACGAGCGCTTGTCGCCAGATGCGTTCGGTTGCCGGAATCCTACGGAGAGCGAGGCGGCGGCTTATTGCTTCGTGGACTGGCGAATTTTCCAGTAACTCGAGATTCAAAAACTCGGAGACCAACTCACGAGTAATGTCATCGCTCGTTGGACCGAGACCGCCAGTCACGAAAACGATTTCCGCGCCTGGAAAGATCTCCGCAAAAGTCTCTTGTAGCGTGGGACTATCTGGAACGGTGCGTTGTTCGTCGACCCGAAGACCGAATTGAAAAATTTCGCGGGCGATGAAGCGCAGATGCGTGTTCAGCACTTCGCCGAGCAAAAGCTCGGTCCCGGTGTTGATGACGACAACGCGCACAGGCGAAGATTCAACGCCCAACGCTCAACGTCCAACGCTCAACGTCCCAATGGTTCTGCACTGAAGCGTTGAAGTTTGCCGCGAAGCGGCCCACCTCAAGCGGCGTCTTTATCCTGCTTCTTGCGAATGAGCGGGAGCTTTTTCCCTTCGACCACCGCGCGATTGATCGTGACTTCAGCGATGTCTTCGCGGCTCGGCACGTCATACATGATGTCGAGCATGATGCGCTCGAGCATCGATCGTAGCGCACGTGCCCCCGTGCCTTTTGTCACGGCTTGGGCTGCGAGCGCCTTCAGCGCGTCTTTTGTCACCGACAAACGCACATTCTCCATTGAGAAAAGCTTGGTGTATTGTTTCACCATCGCGTTTTTGGTCTCGGTCAAAATCGCGACCATTTCTTCCTCGGTCAGCGCATCAAGCGCAGCGACCACGGGCAAACGGCCGATGAATTCGGGAATCATTCCGAACGCGAGCAGGTCTTCCGGCTCGACTCTTCGCACCGCTTCGCGCGCCAGCGCCGCTTCCACCTCCAAAGTCGGACTGCCAAAGCCCATCACTTTTTGGCCGATGCGTTTCTGCACAATTTTATCGAGACCAACGAACGCGCCGCCGCAAATGAACAAAATCTTTTCAGTATTCACCTGGATGTATTCCTGATGCGGATGCTTGCGCCCGCCCTGCGGCGGAACATTGCACGTGCTGCCTTCGAGAATTTTCAGCAGCGCCTGTTGCACCCCCTCACCGCTCACGTCGCGCGTAATCGAAACGTTATCCGTTTTACGCCCGATTTTGTCGATCTCGTCAATGTAAACGATGCCGATCTCGGCGCGTTTCACGTCGTAGTCCGCATTCTGCAGCAAACGTAGAATGATGTTTTCAACATCTTCACCCACGTAGCCCGCTTCGGTCAGGGTTGTCGCATCGGCAATGCAAAATGGGACATCCAGGATTTTTGCCAGCGTTTTCGCCAGCAAAGTTTTGCCCGATCCGGTCGGTCCGATTAGCAAAATATTGCTCTTCTCGATTTCAACGTCAGCAAACGGATCAGGCTGAAATGCCGCCGACGAATCGGTCGGTGCGCTCGCCTGCATCACCCGCTTGAAATGATTGTGGACGGCAACGGAGAGCGTCTTTTTCGCTATGTCCTGCCCGATTACGTACTGATCGAGAGATCGGCGAATTTCCGCCGGTTTCGGCACTCGAATGCTCGATGATTGCCGTCGGGCGTCTTCGTTTAGCTCCTTATCAAGGATGCTCTTGCAAACGTTAATACAGCTATCGCAGATGTAGACGCCGGGACCGGCAATGAGCTTGCGGACTTCCGCATGGCTCTTCCCGCAGAAAGAGCACATGGTGAGGTTCGAAGCCCGTGCCATAAAACGCCAGCCTTTAAGCAGCTTCTATTCCCCGAGTTTCCGGGGTAACGCGGCCTCCGCCACGGCTACATTTCGGTCCGATCCGTCGGCCCCGGCACCATCCAGAAGCTTCGCTTCCTTACGCGATTTGATGACCTCGTCGACCAACCCATAATCGCTCGCTTCAGCCGCCGACATGTAATAATCGCGATCCGAATCCAACCGGACCTGCTCTTCGGATTTGCCGGTATGTTGGGAGATGATTTTGATGAGGCGCTTTTTCAGCTTGAACATGTAATCGACCTGCCGCTCGACGTCGCTGGCCTGTCCCTGGGCCCCGCCGGAAACCTGGTGGATCATGATATCGGAGTTGGGAAGGGCGAACCGCTTACCCTTGGTTCCTGCGCACAACAGCACCGCCGCCATGCTTGCGGCCATGCCGAGACAGTAGGTGGTCACGTCGCAGGTCAAAAACTGCATGGTGTCGTAAATCGCCAGGCCGGCGGTGACAGAGCCACCCGGCGAGTTGATGTAAAGATTGAGATCCTTTTTGCCGTCCTCCATTTGCAGGAACAACATCTGGGCGATGACCAAATTTGCGATGTGATCGTCGATCGGCGTGCCAATGAAAATGATCCGGTCCTTGAGCAATCGGGAATAGATGTCGTAGGCGCGCTCGCCCCGCCCGGTCTGTTCCACCACCATTGGAACCAACACACTTTGGGAAATACTTTTGCTTAGTTCGCTCATGAATTTTCCTTCGACGGACGGCCTTCTTGGTCTCCGGCTGCCGTTGTTTTCACGCTAACATTCGCCTCAAGAAAATCAATGGTCTTACCTAGCAGGATTTCTTCCACCAGGTTGTTAATTCCTTCGTGTTGGTCGATTTCTTTGCGCATTTTCTCGACCGAAACATTGTAGCGCGCGGCCTGTTTCCGAATCTGCTCCTCCACTTCCTCGGACGTGACCTGAATTTTCTCCGCCTCAGCAATGCGATGAAGAATGAAATTCGTTTTTAACCGGTGCGCCGCAAGCGAACCAGCGCCTTGCACCAGTTCCTTCTCCTTATTTTTCAGCATTTCATCGGGAACACCCCGCTGACGATTCTGTTGTACTAATTCGCCCAAGGCACGCCTTGTTTCATTTCGTAAGAGTTGCGGCGGCAAATCGAACTGGGTCTGCTCCTGCAAAGCTTTGATGATTTGCGATTCTTTCGCCCGCTCGATGGCATGCTCCTTCTCGTGCTCGAGATCATGCGCCACCAGTTTGCGCAATTCCGCCAGCGTTTTGTCCTTCGCTAATTTTGCCGCGAAAGTATCGTTCAATTCCGGAAGCACCCTTTGTTTAATCTCGCGCAGCGTGACGGCGTAATCCGCTTTCTTTCCCGCCAGTTCTTTTACCGGCAAATCTGCCGGATAGGTCACGATTACCAATCGTGTCTCCTCTTTTTTTTGTCCGATCAATTGTTCGCAGAACTTCGGCAGGAAATTTTCCGGACCCAGGTGCAGCCAGAATTTCTTTCCCCCTTGCAGGTTCTTGCTTGCGTCCGGCGCGATCTCGCGGATCGGCTGGCCCTCGATCGTGCCTTCAAAATCGATCACGGCAAAATCGCCCATTTGCAGTGGGCGCTCCGGCTCGATCTCTACGAAGTCAGCCGATTGTTCGCGCAATCGTTCCATCGCTGCATCGATTTCCTGCTCCGTCACTTCGAGCGGCGGCAGTTGCACCGTTATGTTTTTATAATCGGGCAGATCGAATTCCGGGGCCGTGATTACCGTCGCACGGAAGCGCATCGTTTTGTCGTCACCGATTTGGACGTCTTCCAGATTCGTCAGCGAAACGACTCGCAACTGTTTCTCCGCGATCGCGTCGCGATAACTCTTTGAGACCAGTTTTTTTGTAACCTCTTCCTGGATTTCCTTTTTGAACTTCGCTTCGATCACCTTGCGGGGCGCTTTACCCGGGCGGTATCCTGGAATTTTGGCGTACCGCGCGAAGTTATCGGCAATCGCGTTCCATTCTTTCGCCACCTGGTCCGGCGGCAGTTCAATTTGCAAGGTGGAAACGGAATCCGGTTGCTTTTCGACCTCAATTTTCATGAAGGGTGCAAACTACCGGGGCGTGGTGTCGTCCGCAAGACGTGTCCATATCTGTCATCTCGAGGCCTGAATTTTTCCGGCCGAGGGACTTCTCATGTAATTAAGGCCTCACCTAATCTGGTTGCGCTACGAACTTAGGCGAGACCCTTCGCGTCTTTGCGGCTCAGGATGACAACTCATAGCGCCAGGGTCATCCCGAGCGTCAGTAGAGGGATCCTGTGGAGGTTAGCATTAAGGTTTCGCAACGGGATCCTCTCGACTTCGCTCGGGAAGCCCCTCTAGGCCACCCTCACCCCCTGCACAAAAACATCGCGGATCAGCGAAATTCCAAACCAGTAGGCGAGTTCACGATAGTCGTCGCAATCATAGATCACGAAATTTGCCAACTTCCCCGGCTCTAGCGATCCGATTGTATCAACGCGATCCAAACTGGCAGCAGCATTGATTGTCGCTGCTATAATCGCTTCGGTCGGGCTCATTCGCATTTGGGTGACGGCCAGTGAAAGCATCATCGGCATCGACGCGCTGGGCGAGGAACCCGGATTGAAATCGGTCGCCAACACCACAGCGAGGCCGGCGTCGATCATTCGGCGAGCGTCGGGATATTTTTTGGAACCGAGGGCATAAACCGATCCCGGTAGCAGCACTGGCTGGACGCCTGCTTTTGCCAGAGTGCTGATGCCGTCGGCCGCGGTTTGTTCAAGATGGTCGGCGGTGATTGCTCCCAATTCCGCCGCCAACCTTGCCCCGCCGCCGTTAGTCAATTGGTCGACGTGCATTCGCAATTTCAATCCATGCTGTTTCGCGGCGGTAAGGATGCGACCGCTGTCTTCGACGTTGAAGTAGTTTTGTTCGCAAAAAATATCGCAGTATTCCGCGACCCTCTCCTGGGCAATCGCGGGTAACATTTCGTCGATGATCAAGGAAATATATCCGGCATGATTCTCACGAAACTCTGCCGGGAAAGCATGCGCGCCGAGAAATGTCGGAACCGTTTCCAGCGGTGTTTCTGCCCCCACACGCCGAATCACCCGAAGAATTTTGAGCTCGTCCTTAAGCGTGAGTCCATAGCCTGACTTCGCTTCGATAGTTGTCGTTCCATTTCGCAAAAACCAGCTCGCACGCTTTTTTGCGAGCGCGAACAGGTCGTCCTCGGTCGTGGCGCGCGTTGCCTGCACCGTTTTTTGGATTCCCCCGCTGCGCTTTGCAATCTGTTGGTAGGTCTCGCCGCGTGCGCGCGATTCAAAATCCTCAAGCCGATTTCCGGCAAAAACGAGATGGGTATGTGCGTCCACGAATCCTGGCAACACCGCGCAACCGCGTGCATCCACGACTTCGGTATTGCGCTGACAAAGCTTCTCGATCTCACGCGTCCTTCCGACGTAGGTAATCCTGCCGTCAGCCGCAAGCAGACCGCCGTCAGGAATGATTCCCAGGTCGCCAAGTTCTTTGCCAGATCGTGCCCGGGGCGGCCCCCCCAGTGTGATCAGTTGCGACGCATGTAGAACGGCGAGGCTGGACATTGGACCGTTGAAGCGTCTAAAGCGTTACAGCGTAAATAGGGAAGGCGAAAGCAGATTCGAGCACGTGATTACTGTCGCGCTGATTGCCTTCCCGCCTCAACGTTTTAACGCTTTCGCGGTTCGCCGTATCAACCCTTCAATTTCTTCTCCACCAGCTTGCTGATTTCTTTGAAGCGCGCTTCAGATTCTTCAGTGAATACCTGGACCTTATTCGAAAGAGAGGTCTTGCCTTTTTCGTCTTTCAGATTCGCCACATTGATTCTGACGTTCATCCCTGCTCCGTCAATGCAAGCGCGCACCGCGAGAAGGCCAACGCCGACATCTGAAATAGACGCGGGATTTCCGCGAGCGGCCATTTCCGCGAGAAGATCGTAAGCCTTTGCCGCGGTCCGCATCACTCGAAGAGGCACCTCCGCCGCCAGCTTGTTCGCCGCTTCGATCGCAGCCTTTCGCGCTGATTTTTCTTTTGCCGTGCCTCTGGGCAAACCAAATGCCGCCATGACTTTGTTAAAGGCAACGGTGTCCTCGTCGACCAACGAAAGCATTTCGTCCTTTAATCGCTGTGCCTTCACCGCCCAATCGCTGAAATACCGGAGCTTTTCTTCCCAACCACGTTTTCCCGCCGATAAATTGGCCACCATACCGCCTAGCGAAACGCCCAACGCGCCCATTAAAGCCGCGACCGAACCGCCACCGGGCGCCGGAGATTCACTCAGCGTTTCATTGCAAAACCGGCGGAGATCCATCTTCACCAGCGACTTTTTCGGAGTCGTCGCCTCAATCTTTAGCTCGATAACTTTCTCTTTCGGATCAAACGGCTTCAGCTCGCTCAATCCCATCGTGCGGATAGCGATGTCGATCAGTTCTTCTTCCGCCGCGCCTTCCGACCAGTTTTGCTTCTGGAGAAAATGCCTTCCAGCATCGACCAGGCATTTCTTCGGGACCATCCCAACGATTTCCGATCCGGTAACGCGCAGGCCGCGCCTGGTAGCGGATTCGTGACAGGCATCGAAGGCGGCATGGAGCGGTGTTTCCTGAATGTTTGTCAGGTTCATCGAAACCTGGGCGATGCCGTACTCTTCCACGTACCAGCCGATCGCTTTCACATGTTTCAACATTCCAGGAACCCGGATCGGATTGCCTTTTCCGTCGACCATCGGGTTCCCGGTCAGCGTGCCATCGAGCGTCTTCACCCGGCCCTGTTCTCGAACATCGAAGGCGACGGAGTTCGCTCGTCGCACCGATTTGGTGTTGAGGTTTACATTGTAGGCGATCAGAAATTCCCGCGCCCCTACTACAGTCCCGCCGGATTTTGCATTAAACTCGTTAGGTCCGAAATCCGGGTGCCAGTCCGCCTTTTTGATTTTGTCGAAGAACCCCTCGTATTCGCCCTCGCGGATAACTGCAAGGTTTGCCCGAGATGGATCTCTGGCAGCTTTCTCATAGAGATAAACGGGGATTTTTAATTCCTCGCCGACGCGCTTTCCCAATTCCTTGGCGCAGGTGACCGCTTCTTTCCAATCGGCATCGCCGATCGGAATAAATGGGCAAACGTCAGTCGCTCCCATGCGGGGATGCGCGCCTTTGTGTTTGCGCATGTCAATCAGTTCCGCGGCCCTTTTGATCCCCCGGAAGGCGGCTTCGACCGTCGCCTTCGGGGTGCCAACGAAGGTCACGACGGTACGGTTGGTGGTTTCGCCCGGGTCCACGTCGAGCAGCGACACGCCGTTAGCCGACGCGATCGCATCGGTGATTTGTCGAATGATCTCCGGATCGCGGCCCTCCGAGAAGTTTGGCACACATTCGATTAGCTTCGACATGACAATGGAATTCTAGACAGGATTTACGGGATTAACCGGATTGCAAGGAGAAGAGCACTGGTAACGCACAAAGCTCGATAATTCCAAGCGCCAATCGAGAACGCGATATTCCAGGGAGTGCAGGCAGCTTGCCGACCTAAATTGTGTTCCGCAGGCTAGCAGCCTGCGCCTCCCAGCAATCGTCAATCGCGCGATGTTGGCTGTACTGGAATCTCGATCTTGTTAGCCTTGGCGAACTCAATGGCGCGAGAATAACCGGCGTCAGCATGGCGAAGGATGCCCATGCCCGGATCGCTGGTGAGGACACGTCCCAAACGGTGCTTGGAATTTTCGGTTCCATCTGCAACCACGACCATGCCGGCATGCTGGGAATAACCAATGCCGACGCCCCCGCCGTTGTGAATAGAGATCCAGGAGGCGCCAGCAGCGGTGTTGACAAGCGCATTGAGCAGCGGCCAGTCGGCAATGGCATCGCTGCCATCGACCATTCCTTCGGTCTCGCGATATGGTGACGCCACCGAACCGGTATCCAGATGATCGCGACCGATTACAATGGGCGCTTTGATTTCGCCGCGCCGCACCAATTCGTTTATGGCGACGCCAAACTCGGCGCGCTCGCCGTAGCCGAGCCAGCAAATACGTGCTGGCAATCCCTGAAAGTGAATCCGGTCTTTCGCGAGCTTCATCCAGCGCGCCAAAATCGCGTTTTCCGGAAAGAGTTCGAGCGCCAGAGCGTCGGTACGCGCGATGTCCTCGGCATCCCCACTCAAAGCAACCCAGCGGAACGGACCTTTTCCCTCGCAAAAAAGCGGGCGGATGTACGCCGGAACGAACCCGGGAATATCGTAGGCGTTCTCGACACCGGCTTTTTTTGCCTGGGTGCGGATGTTATTGCCATAATCGAAGGTGATGGCACCGCGCTTTTGCAATTCCAACATCGCGCTGACGTGCTCAGCCATCGCTTGCATCGAGCGCTTCACGTATTCCTCCGGATTTTTCGACCGCAGCGCGATGGCCTCAGTTAACGACATTTGGTTTGGCACGTAACCATTGAGCGCGTCGTGCGCGCTGGTTTGATCGGTCAACAAATCCGGAACGAAATTTTGTTTCACCATTTCCGGTACGACGTCAGCGCAATTGCCGACCAGACCAATAGAGACGGCGCGATCTGCCTTCCTCGCCGCCTCAACCAACCGTAACGCCTCCTCGAGAGAATTCGCCAGGTGATCGCAATAACCGGTAGCGAGCCGTTTCTCGATCCGTGCCGGATCCACTTCTACACCGATGAAGCAGGCGCCATTCATGGTCGCGGCCAAGGGCTGGGCTCCACCCATTCCACCGAGACCACCGCTGACGATCAGTTTGCCGGCGAGATTCCCACCGAAATGCTTCTCGCCCGCTGCGCCAAAGGTTTCGAATGTCCCCTGCACAATTCCCTGGCTGCCGATGTAAATCCAGGAACCAGCGGTCATTTGTCCATACATCGTCAGGCCAAGCCGCTCGAGTTTATTGAACTGTTCGTAGTTTGACCACTGACCGACCAGATTTGAATTGGCGATCAATACCCGCGGGGCTTCGTCGTGAGTCTGGAATTTGCCGACCGGTTTGCCGGATTGAACGAGAAGCGTTTCGTCGTTTTCCAGTTCGCGCAAAGAGCACACCATGGCGTCGAAACATTCCCAATTTCGAGCTGCTCGTCCGGTGCCGCCGTAAACGATCAATCGGTCCGGCGCCTCCGCGACTTCCTGATCGAGATTGTTCATCAGCATCCGCATGGCGGCTTCCTGGTGCCAACCTTTGCAAGTATGTTCTGCCCCGCGTGGAGCCCGAATGGATCGTTTCCCGGTCATAACTTTTCGTGTTCGCTGTCGAATTCTCCGGCGCGGACCGCCGCGGCGATTGCGCTGATATCTGAAGAGAGCGCACGGTCTTGCAACAGTGGCGCCGCATATTTCCGAACCATCGTGTAGGCCCGCTCCGCCCCTGCTCCAGCTTTCAGGGGACGCCGATGTTCCAGCGCTTCTGCGCCCACCAGCAGTTCGATCGCAAGCAAATTTTCCGCGTTCTCCACGATCGACCGCAATTTGACCGCGGACGTCATTCCCATGGAAACATGATCCTCCTTTCCCGCCGAGGTCGGAACATTGTCGACGCTTGCCGGATGCGCCAGCACCTTGGCTTTGTTCAAAAGCGACGCTGCCGCGACCTGCGCAATCATCATTCCGGACTGCAATCCAGGTTTGCGCGCAAGAAACGCGGGTAAGCCGTCGCTCAAGTCGGGATTTACCATGCGCTCGATTCGGCGTTCGCTGATGCTCATCAGATCGGTAAGTGCAATTGCTGCAAAATCGAGCCCAAGTGCGAGAGGCGCGCCGTGAAAATTGCCGCCGGAAATAACGTCCCCGTTTTCCGCAAACACGAGGGGGTTGTCGGTCGCACCGGCGCTTTCAATTTCCAAGGTGTTTTCCACATAGGCCAGGGCGTCACGCGCCGCGCCGTGCACCTGTGGCATGCAACGGAGACTATAGGCATCCTGAATTCGCGGATCATTTTCACGATGCGATTCGCGAATTTCGCTTTGCCGAACCAACGCACGCAGGTGTTCGGCAACCGCAATCTGCCCGGGATGAGGTCGCGCCTTTTGAATCCGCAAATCGAACGCGCGCGGCGTCCCCATCAAACTCTCGAGGGTCATGGCGCCGGCAACATCAGCCACCCGCGAGAGCCGTTTCGCACGAAAAAGGGCGAGGCCGCCGACCGCGTGCATCGCCTGGGTGCCATTCAGTAACGCAAGGCCATCTTTCGCCTCCAGCACGATGGGTTTCAACCTTGCGCGGGAGAATGCATCAGCCGACGCGACACGCTCGTTTCCGAAGAACGATTCGCCTTCACCAATCATCCCGAGGGCCAGGTGCGCGAGCGGGGCGAGATCGCCACTGGCGCCGACCGATCCTTGCTCGGGAACGAGCGGGTAAACACCGCGATTCAACATTTGGCAGAGCAACTCAACCACTTCGAGTCGCACACCGCTAAACCCGAGCGCGAGGACATTTGCACGCAAGAAAATCATCGCGCGCACTTCGGGAATCGCGAGCGGCTTGCCCAGCCCGCAACAATGGCTGCGGACAAGGTTGAGTTGCAATTCGCGCAACGCTTCCGGCTCAATTTTGACATCGGAAAGTTTTCCGAATCCGGTGCTGATTCCGTAGATGACGTCGCCGCGCTCAAGAATTTTTTCGATGACGTCACGAGATTTGCGAATTCGACCGCGCGCTTCGCTCGTCAGCTCGATCGGTTCGTTGCCAAGCGCGATTGCGTTCAATTGCGCGAGCGAAATCGGGCGTCCAGCAATTTCCACAGCGCGATCTTAGCTGCTTGCGTAGGAAATGACAAAGCGCCGAGGTCAAGTTGTTCTAAAAGACTGTAATTCCGAATCGCATAGACGATGAGGAATCTCGCAAACGTTCGAATACGTGTGAGCAAGTGCGAGATCCCTCGGCCGAGGGCTCGGGATGACGAGCTATATTTGTGAACCCGCCCAGCGCACGGTCTTGGAGGAACGTGCTTCTGCGCGTGCAGGACAACACGCGAGACACCGTTGGCCCCACAAGGTCCGAGCCGGACTGGCGTAGGTGCCTGTGCAACAAAGAAGAAGGCCAGGTCGAAAACGACCTGGCCTCTAAGTTAAAGCTGTCCGCAGGTGGAAGCCTATTTTGAGTAGGTATGCGTCGACGCTGCCGTGGTTGCGGTAGTCGTCTCCTCCTTCTTTTGCGCGCAGGCACCCAGGCTCAAGGCGCTGGCCAAAACGGCCACGATCATAATTGCTTTTAAAACTCTCATTTTGTTTTTCACCCCTTTCGTAGTTGATTGCTGGCGAGCTTTATATAAGCGAACGCGCACCACGCAACGATTTTCTCCGCCACATCCAATTTCCCTTGATCATTCCCTGATCGTTACCGGCGTGTCCACGTCCACCAGGTCAAAAAGCTCGATGACATCTGCGTTTCGCATCCGGATACACCCGTGGCTGTCGGGTTCGCCGATTTTGTCCTCGTGCCTTGTTCCATGAATGTAAATAAAACGATTGCGGGTATTGGCGTTTTGTGGTTCGACCCCATCGAGCCAGAGAATGCGCGACAGCACCAAATCCTCAGTCGGTGGAAGGGGATCGTCGGGTCTGAGGGCGACGCGACCGACGAAAATCGTCCCTGCCGGCATGGCTTCCCCGATTTTGTCGCTGATTCTAAATTTTCCGAGTGGTGTTTTGTAGCTGTTTTCCTCCGAACCGAGTCCGAATCGCGATGTGGAAACTGGATAACGGCGGATAATCTTCCGGCCGCGGCGTAACTTCAATTTTTGGTCACGCACCGAAACTTGAATATGCAGGCGAGATTTTTGCATTGTTCTGTCCTAAAATACGGCTGCGAATGAGCAAAAATTATCACATCGCGGTGGTGGGAGCGACCGGCGCGGTCGGCATCGAAATGTTACGCGTGCTGGAAAGGCGTGCTTTCCCAGTGGCGTCGATCCGCGCCTTCAGTTCGAAACGTTCCGCCGGTAAGTTCGTGACATTTCAGGTCGAAAAAATTCCGGTGGCAGAACTGACGCACGATTCCTTTCGAGGAATCGACATCGCGCTTTTTAGTGCGGGCACGCCGGTCGCGCGAGAATTTGCCCCAATCGCTCGCGACTCCGGTGCGATTGTGATCGATAATTCTTCGACCTTTCGAATGGAACCGGACGTGCCGCTGGTCATTCCGGAAATTAATGGCGGCGACGTCAAGCTCCACCGCGGAATCATTGCCAATCCAAATTGCACAACCGCAGTCGCGCTGATGGCGATTTATCCGTTGCATCGGGTCTTCAACGTGAGTCGCGTTTTCGCCTCGAGTTATCAGGCAGTTTCAGGCAGCGGTGCACGCGCTATTGCCGAGCTGGAACGACAAGTTCGCGCGTTCGCCGAGAATCGGCCGGCACAGGCAGAGGTATATCCCCATCCGATTGCCTTTAATGTTCTTCCGCATGTCGACCTATTCCTCGACGGTGGCTACACCAAAGAAGAAATGAAAATGCAGAACGAGGGGCGTCGCATCATGCATCACCCGGAATTTCGGGCCTCGGTTACGTGTGTTCGCGTTCCCGTTTACCGCGCACATTCCGTCGCCGTCAGCGCAGAATTCTCCGAGCCGATTTCGGTGGAGCGGGCGCGAGAAATCCTGGCGAAAGCGCCCGGGTTGGAGCTGGTCGATGAACCGGCGCGCAATCGCTATCCCATGCCGATCGATGTTGCGGGCAAGGACAATTGCCAGGTCGGGCGGGTGCGGCGTGATTGCGCGTTTGAGAACGGTCTCGCTTTTTGGGTATCGGGCGATCAATTGCTCAAAGGTGCCGCGTTGAATGCCGTGCAAATCGCGGAGCTGTTGTAACAAGGAACGGCTGTTTTCCAAACTGCCGCTTTATCAAGTCGGCGGTTTGCCGAAGAAAAAAAACAGATCCCTTCTAAACGCTGCGGCATTCTAAGACCGCGCTGGCAAAATTCTGCCGTCGCATCAGCTTCAACAAGGATGTGGCGGTTTTTCCAAACCGCCGATTTAAATTACAACGGCAGTCAGAGACAGCCGCTTCCTTGATCCGGGGCCCTTCCAAGTCTAATTCTTGTTAGTCATTGCGGAGGTGGAGTCGGGCTTTCGCCTTTCTTTCCTTTGCCTTTACCCTGCCCGCCTTGTTGTTGTCCACCCTGTTGGTCAGATTGTCCGCCCTGCGGCTGGCCTTGCGATTGAATTTGCTGGTCACGGTGCTTGCCGCCGCCGCCATAGCCACTGGGGCCACCAGGGCCACCGCCGGCACTCTGCGACCCGGGCTGATTGTATTCATCATTCCGCTTCCCCTTGTGTTTACCACCTTCGGGGTCGCCCTGATTCCCCAGGTTCGCATTCGAATTTTGCGGAGTTATCGTTGAGCCCTCACCAGGCGTTTGCTCACCATGTTCATGACCCTTCTTCTTCCCTTTATCCTGCTCGTAACCCGCCGGTGAAGAACCTGGCCCAGCGGATACCGCGGGCTCGTTTTCGAATTTCTGGCCTTTGTGCTTGCCTTTGCCCTGCTCGAACGACTCAGTGCCCGGCGCTATCGAAGCACCGGCTTCGGTCTCAAATCTTTGGCCTTTACCTTTTTTGCCATGCCCTTGTTCAGATGGGATCGCTGTCGCTGCCGGCGAAGTTCCAGCCGTGACCCCTGTAGCTGCCTGATTCTGAAGGGTCTCGCCCTTATGTTTGCCTTTGCCCTTTTCGAAAGGCGACGCACCGGGCGAAGGCAGCGGGCTCACGTTTGCTGTGGCAGCTTTCGGCTGAATAGTCGGGGGCGGAACGTTTTTCGGATTCTCGGTCCTTAACTTTTCTTCAAGTTTCGCCTTGGTTCCGGGATCAGCAATATTCGCCCAACCTTTTTCGATCTTGGGCTGAGTGATCTTTGCTTTGATCGCCTTGGGCGCAACCTGAGTAGTCGGCTTCTGCACCCTCAATGGCGCTGCCAGTACGAGCTTGTCGCCTTGAACCTTGGTTACATTCCCACCCTTGACTGCTTGTAGCGGATCGATGTTGGTACGTTCGAGTTTCAACCGCTGGATGGGGCGAGTCGAATACCTGCTCAACACCGCGTAGTCCGGACCATAATTGTAAACGATGGAATTGTTATAGGTGATGTTTGTCACATTTACCGTGTTGTTGATATAGAGGACGTTCTGAGTGTAGGGGTAGTAGTGTCCAATCAGGACCGGCTCGCCGATAAAACGAATATCGATGAAATTGTAGTAGGCCGGCCCGATTCCGAATTCGACATCGACATGTCCGCCGATTGGTCGACTTTCGTAGACAATTTCACCACCACCTGCCGGCGGTAAAGGTGCCCAACCAATGTAATCTCCGCCTGTCCGCCAGGACACCCAGGCCGGCCCCCATTCATAACCGGGAACCCAGCACCAGCCATAGTCTTCCAATCGAATCCAGCGACCGTAGTGATAAGCGGCCCAGCCGAAATCCTCATACGACACCCATGTCCAGCCGACATCGGTGTAAGCCCAGTAGCCATCCGTGTACGGCCGCCAATCCGGGTTCGTAGCCGCATCAGGCTGCCAGACGTAGCCGTAATCAGCGACTTCGTACCAGTTACCTCCATTCAAATTGTCGTAAAAAAAGTTGATTGAGACATCCGCGCGGCCTGATTGAAACACCGTAAGCGCGAACGCACAGACCGAGGCAAATATTAGGAAACGCTTCATAGGTTAACCACTGTTACGGCGTCTTAGACTTCGACGCGCATTGGTTTATTCACTGGGGATTCGGATGCGCTGGAACAATTGCGCGCGTTTCGGGTGCTGACGTTTTTTCGATAATCTGTGCCGTCGTTGCGGCGCCCTCGAAGTGCCACTGACAGCCTGTTGAATGCCCTTATCCTAGCCTTCTCCCCGACGGGAGAAGGAAGCAATTCGCTCAACGCGATAGAAACTCGAGCAAAGCACACCGTCTCTCAAACTCTCTCCCGTTGAAAGAGGCACGCGTAAGCGGCAGTGAGGGCTACCCCATTTTGTTTGAAAAGAGGTGGTAAGAGCGGTTTTCCGATAATCTACTACCGTGGCCGGACTACGACAAAAGAGCGGACCCGGTGCCGGCACATAGAAAATATGTGAGTGCTGTCCGGATCCAAACCGGAAATCACCTTGCTGAATTCGTTCACCGAATTGACCGGTTGCTGATCGATTTCTTCAATCACATCGCCGCGCTGTAATTCGGGCAAGTCCGTCTGGTCCACGACAACTCCGCGCACACCCGGCGGCAAATCCAGGCGTTTCGCGACTTCGGGGGTTAATTCGTTCACCTGAATTGAGCTCAGCGCGTTGTCATTGTTTTCGTCCTGATCCGGGGTTGTGTCGGGCGCGTTTGGCTGCGGCACAGGATTGCTTGGATTCGGTTGGCCCGGTCGCGGATTGACACTCGCGGTTCCATAATTCGGTGGCTGCTCACGCAGTTCCGTCGAAACCGTGAGCGGTTTGCCATCGCGCTCGACTTCCACGTCGATTTTCTTGTTCAACTCCGCTTGCGCAACGAGTGAGCGGAGTTGCGGAAAATTTCTCACTTCCCTCCCGTTAAACTTGCGAATGACGTCGCCCTTTTGCAGATGGGCATTGGCCGCGGGCGACCCCGGAACAACATCTCCGATCACCACGCCCTCCCCATTTCCAACAGGGTTCTGCGGATTCACCTGAGCCTGGATTCCAAGATAGCCGCGAATAATTCGTCCCTGCTTCAAGAGGCTCTCCAGCGCGACTCGCACCGTGTTCGAGGGAATGGCAAACCCGATTCCCTGGTTGCCCCCTGTGCGCGAGATGATGGCCGTGTTAATTCCGATGACTTCCCCGCTGGAATTGATCAACGGCCCGCCACTGTTTCCCGGATTGATCGCGGCATCGGTTTGCAAATAATTGCCGAAGGTATCGTCGCGATTGGGGCGACCCTTCGAGCTGATGATCCCTTCAGTTACTGTTTCCTCAAAGCCGAAGGGATTGCCGATTGCGAGAACCAAGTCACCTGCTTGCACGGCATCGGAGTCACCAAGCTTCAATGGTTTCACACCGGGTTCGTCGATTTTCAAAACCGCCAGATCAACCTGAGAATCGCTTCCGATGAGTCGCGCTTTTTTGGTGCGGCCATCGGATAATTGCACTTCGATCTCATCCACCTGATCGACCACGTGACTGTTGGTGATGATATGCCCCTCATTGGTCACGATCACGCCAGACCCCAATGAGTTTTGCACCATTGCTTCTTCATTGGGATTGCGGAACTGGCGCGGCGTGCCGAAAAAGAATTCGAACGGGTCGAGGGCGTTTTGACGGCGCACCGCAATCTTTTTCGATGTCTTCACGCTGACGACCGAAGGAATGACATTTGAAACGAGCGTGCGTCGCTCCCGGTTAAACTGCTCGAGTGTGCCAATCTCTTTGCGATCGACCGGCGGCGCGGTAGCGAGCGAATACTTCTCCGGTGTTCTGGTTGGCTCGCTCAGCCCACCGTGCTTCATCCGATAATCGTAGAGAAGCGAAATTCCGAGGCTGACCAAGACCACGAAAATCAGAAATTTAAGAAAATTTTTCATCAGCTGACGTGTGAGAAAGTTTGTCCCTGTCTTTCGACAATCAAGTCGCGGAAACGTTGATTCTCCGGCCGATCCAACCCCGGATCGTTCTCTAACAATTGCAGAGTCGCCCGTCGCGCCTTCCGCATCAAGGCGGCATCGCGTCGCAGGTCTCCCAGTTTCAATTCCGGCAGTCCGCTTTGGGCAGTGCCGAGAAGATCGCCCGGCCCGCGCAGCTCCCAATCCGCTTCCGCAATCTCAAACCCGTTAGTTGTCTTCTCCAACACCGCCAATTTCATCATCGTCTCGGGAGTTTTATCGGAACTAACCAGCCAGCAGTGGGAAGTGTGGGCCCCGCGCCCGATGCGGCCGCGCAATTGATGCAGTTGCGATAATCCGAATCGCTCGGCGTTTTCAATGAGCATGATCGTTGCATTAGGAATATCGACTCCCACTTCGATCACAGTCGTGCTGATCAAGGCGTGCGTCTCTCCAGCACGAAATCTTTGCATGATCGCTTGCTTATCGGGCGAAACTACCCGGCCATGTAACAATTCGCAGCGAAATGGCCGCAAACGTTCCTGCCATTGTTCGAATTCTTTCGCCGCAGCTTTGGCATCGAGCTTTTCGCTCTCATCGATGAGCGGATAAATGATGTAAGCTTGGCGGCCGGCGGTCAGCTCCTGCCGCAGGAATGTAATTGCTTCGCCCAGTTTGTCGGTGGTGAGAAGATGCGTGATAATTTCACCCCGACCGCGCGGCATCTCGTCGATGGTGGAGACTTCGAGATCGCCGTAAATCGTCATCGTCAGCGTCCGCGGAATGGGCGTCGCGGTCATGACTAGAACATCCGGCGCCGGTTCTCGCGCGGTAAGCTTGCCCCGCTGCGCCACCCCGAATTTGTGCTGCTCGTCTATCACGGCGAGGCCGAGGTTTGAGAATGTCACGTTTTCATAGAGGAGCGCATGCGTGCCGACGATGATCTGGGGGGCGGTATCTTGGTCCGCCTCCGCGCTGCCGCCCTTCCGGGTAGCGCACGCGTCACGCGTGCTGGTTTCGGCGTCTCGCCGAAACGCACTTTCCCTTAACGCATCATCCTGGCTCCAAACCCATGCATAACCTTCTCCTTGTTTGACAACTCCGGCTTCCCAAGGATTTCGCAGGATATAGTTAAACTTTTCCTCCAAATCCCGGTCCGATCGGACGTAACGATCAAATCTTTCCTTTTCCCAAACCCCGCCCGATGTTCCTTCAATCTTGTTGATCGCGTGCGTCGAAAAAGATTTGATCGAATGCAGCAACTCTTTCAGCGGCCAGAACACTGCATTTCCCGCATCACCATTTCTTTCTTTCGGCCATGGCTGAAAAAGGAATT
>Ga0207693_10000924_pt1 | contig 26395 bp, 24 predicted proteins | sample LARL81metaG_FD_184347 | JGI IMG/M metagenome (GOLD analysis project Ga0207693, IMG submission 184347) | Corn, switchgrass and miscanthus rhizosphere microbial communities from Kellogg Biological Station, Michigan, USA - LAR L8-1 metaG... | ecosystem: Host-associated > Plants > Roots >... | reverse complement strand
GCCGCCGGAGCGTGCCGCCGCCGCCCTCAATCCACGCCTCCCCGACGAGATCACGGTGCTCTCGTCCGCCGAGGCGCCCGCTGGTTTCCACGCCAGGCACTCCGCGCGCTCGCGCAGCTATCGCTACCGGCTCTACACCCGCTCGACGCGGTCGCCGTTCGAGCTCCGCCGATGCTGGTGGCTTCCCCAGCCGCTCGACGAGGACGCCCTGGCCGCAGCCGCTGCCGCCCTCGTCGGGGAGCACGACTTCCGGGCCTTCACGCCGGCGCAGACGCAGCACGCCGTCTTCGTCCGCGCCGTCCAGCGGGCGGAGTGGGTCCGGCGCGGCGACCACCTCGACTTCGAGATCACGGCGAACAGCTATCTCCGCCACATGGTGCGCAGCCTCGTCGGCACGATGGTCGACGCGCCCGCGGCACTCCCGGGCCTGCTCGACGGCCGCGCACGCGCCGAGGCCGGCGCCACGGCGCCGCCGTGGGGCCTGTACCTCGTGGCCGTGTCTTACTGAGGAACGGTCTGTTACCTGCGCAGGAGGAAGGTGGCGATCTCGCCGGGTGCGAGCTCGAGGCCGCCGTCGACCGCTTCCTCCTCGTCGAGCCGGATGCGCCGGGCCGGCAGGCTCAGTGTGATCGACTCGGGCTGCGGATTCGGGTTGAAGACACGCAGCACGAGGCCGCTGGCGTCCTCTGCCGGCTTGAGGCACGAGAAGACGACATCGCCGCCGAGCTCGAGCGGAGGGACGAACGGATCGCCGCGGAGGAAGTCGGTGCGGTAGTCCTGGCCTGCCCGGACGAGTCCAGCGTTCGACAGTGTCTCGCCGTCGAAGCGGAGCGCGTACTCGAAGACGTGCCGGCCGGGGCACTGGCCTTCCGGCGTGGGGATGTCCGGCCCGGCCGCCACCGGCCGCGTCGGCAGGCCGGGAGGGCGGGAGATCGTCCCGACGCAGCGCAGCAACGTCAGCCGCAGCCCCTCCGTTGAAGCCTCGTACTCCGGGAGGCCCTTCGTGAGCAGGACGAGGGAGCCGAGCGCGACGGCGCCCAGCGTGTGCGCCGTCGGTACCGGCGGCTCGACCCAGTCTGCGCGCGGAGGCGGCGGTACGAGCGGACGGCGGACGACCGCGAACTGGCTTTCGGCCCGCACCTCGTCCGGAGTGTCGTCGGAGCGGACGAGTACGCGGAGCCGGTGGTCCTCGGCCTCGTTCTCGACGATGCTCGTCACCTCGAGGCGGTCGAGACTCTCGGCCCGGATCGTCGTCTGGATCCGGATCCCCGGGAGCTCGTGCTCGAGCACCTGCGTGTCGCCGTTCCGTCGGCTGCTGACCAGCTGCGCCGACGTGGTCCTGCCGCCGGCGCAGAACGTGTAGAGGTCGCCGACGTCCGGCTCGTCCTCGAAGAGAAGCAGGTCGGCGATCGGCTCGAGATCGATCCGCTTGCCGGTGATCGCGAGCGGTTCGGGTCGCCGGCCGCAGAAGCCCTCGAGCTCGTACAGCTCCCCGTCGACGACACGGCGCCGGGGGAACGGCAGAGTGTTGACGAACGAGCCGCCGACTCCGAGCGCGTCCCGCTCGACGAAGTCGAGCATCCGTTCGAGCTGCTCGTAGCGGACGACCATGTCCCGGTGCACCTCGTCGCACGAGCAGCCGCAGATCGAGTCATGCGGCTGGTTGCGGAGCAGGTCGCGCCACGCGAGCCTCAGGTTTGCCGCCGGATCCGGCGCGTCCTCACGCAGCGCGCGCAGCGCCGCGGCCGTCTCGATCGACAGCAGCCGCTGCTCGGCGCGGTCGTTCGCCTGCTTGAGGTAGATCCGTGCCGAGTTGACGCCGCGCAGGAGGTTTTGCAGCCGGCTGCCGACGAGCTCGCCCTCGAAGACCGGAAGTCCGTCGGCGTCGGGTGCGTGCTCGTCGTAGCGGCCGATCCGGAACTGTGCTCCGAAGGTGCTTCCCAGTCCGTCGAGGATCTGTGGCAGCTCGGGCTCGATCGGGAGGTGATCGGAGCCGTTCGCGAGCACGATCTCGTCCTGGCCCGCAGCGGACACGGCCTCTGCGAACCGCTCGACGATCGCGCGAAGGCGCTCCTCGGCGTCGTGAAACCACGTGAGGCGCGCGAAGTTGTCGTAGTGGGGGAGCATCTGGCAGGCGACGACCTCCGCGGGACCGGCACGCCAGCGGAAGACGACGCCGACGTCGTCGATCTCGTCCCCCAGGCCGCGGGAGAAGAGGAACGTGCGGATGCCGAACCCCGCCAGGATCTGCGGCAGCTGCGCCGGATGGCCGAAGCTGTCGGGGAGGTAGCCGGCGCCGCTCGGCTCGACACCGAAGCGCCGGCAGACGCGGCGGCCGAGCAGAAGGTTGCGGACGAGCGACTCGCCCCCCACCAGGATCTCGTCGGGGAGGACGTACGACGGGCCGACCTCGAGTCGTCCGGCTTCGAGCAGCGCTTGCAGCCGCCCCGCATGCTCCGGCCGAACCTCGAGATAGTCCTCGAGCACGATCGCTTGCCCGTCGAGCGTGAACGACGTGAACGACGGGTCGCGCTCGAGCGTGTCCAGGACGCCGTCGACAACCGAGCCGAGACGCAGCCGGAAGAACTCGAAGGGCAGGTACCACTCGCGATCCCAGTGCGTGTGTGGGACGACGAGGTAGCGAAAGTCCGACGCCTCGGCCACGACCGAGAGCCTAGTGGGGCGCGGATACGATCGACGCATGCGGTTCGAGACCGTCCTCTTCGACCTCGACGGAACCGTGGTCGACTCCGGAGCGATCATCCTCGCCTCGATGCGGCACGCTACGCGCGAGGTGCTCGGCCGCGAGTACTCCGACGAAGAGCTGATGCAGACCGTCGGCGGGCCCGGCCTCGAGGCGCAGATGCACGCGCTTGCGCCCGACCAGGTGGAGCGGCTCGTCGACGTCTACCGCGCGCACAACGAGCCGCTGCACGACGAGCTCGAAGCGTGCGCCGGCATGGAGGACGTGCTCGTGAAGCTGCACGAGGCGGGCCGGCGGCTCGGCGTGGTGACGGCCAAGCGCCGCTCGACCGTCGAGCTCGCCTTCGCCAACGTGCCGCTCGGCCATCTCTTCGAGACGGTCGTCGGCGGCGACGAGACGGAGCGGCACAAGCCGGACCCGGAGCCGCTGCTGCTCGGCGCCGAGCGGCTCGGAGCGGATCCTGCCTCGACCGCCTACGTCGGCGACTCGCCCTTCGACATGCGCGCCGCGAAGGCGGCGGGGATGTTCGCCGTCGCCGTGACGTGGGGCCGGATCCACGACCGCGCTCGGCTGGAGGCCGAGCAGCCGGACGCGATGGTCGATCGCGCCGAGGAGCTCCTTGGCGTCCTCTAGGACCACGACAGCGGCGGCACGGGCGGCAGAGCTGCGGGAAGTCCTCAACCGCGCCCTCATCGCCTACCACGTCGAGGATGCCCCGATGATGGAGGACGCCGCGTACGACGTCCTCTACGACGAGCTCGTCGCGCTCGAGGAGGAGCATCCCGAGCTCGTCACGCCCGACTCGCCGACGCGGCGGGTCGGCGGCCTGTCGGACAAGTTCCAGAAGGTCCAGCACCTGGAGCCGATGGGCTCGCTCGAGAAGGTGACCACCGAGGAGGGGCTGCGGAAGTGGGACGAAGACGTCCGCAAGCGGCTCGGCGCCGACGCAGCGGTCGCGTACGTCCTCGAGCCGAAGATCGACGGGCTTGCGGTCAATCTCACCTACGAGGACGGCGTCTTCGTGCGTGGTGCGACCCGCGGCGACGGCGTGCAAGGCGAGGACGTCTCGCCGAATCTGCGGACGATCAGAGCGATCCCGCTGCGCCTGGAGGGCGACCCTCCGGCCGTGATCGAGGTTCGGGGCGAGGTGTACCTGCCCATCTCGGGCTTCAACGAGTTGAACGAGCGCCTCGCCGGGACCAGTCAGAAGCTTGCGCCGAACCCGCGGAACGCCGCCGCCGGCAGCCTGCGCCAGAAGAACTCGGCGATCACCGCCGACCGGCCGCTCTCGATCTGGGTCTACGGCGCCGGCCACCGCGAGGGCGTCACGTTCGAGACGCAGTTCGAGATGCTCGAGTGGCTGCGCGAGCACGGCCTGCGCACCAACCCATACGCAGAGCGGCTCGAGTCGATCGAAGAGGTCGCCGCCGCGTGCGTCGGGTGGGAAAAACGGCGGCTGGAGCTCGACTACGAGATCGACGGCGTCGTGATCAAGGTCGACTCGCTCGACCAGCAGCGCAGGCTCGGAGCCCTGCACTCCCGGCCGCGCTGGGCACGCGCGTACAAGTGGGCGCCCATGACGGCGGTGACGCGGTTGCACGAGATCCGCATTCGGGTGGGACGCACGGGCGCTCTCAACCCGTGGGCGGTGCTGGAACCGGTCGAGGTAGGCGGTGTCACCGTCTCGCGCGCCACGCTGCACAACGAGGAGGACATCAACCGCAAGGGGATCCGAGCGGGCGACGACGTCATCGTGCAGCGCGCCGGCGACGTCATCCCGCAGGTCGTCGGTCCAGCCGGGCCGCACCGGCGAGGAACGAAGGAGTTCCGGATGCCGACCCACTGCCCGGTCTGCCGCACGAAGATCGTCAAGCCGGAGGGCGAGGCGATGCACCGCTGTCCGAACCGCGCGTGCCCGTCGCGCGGCCTCGAGACGCTGATCGACTGGGTCTACGGCCCGGCGGACATCGAGGGCGTCGGCGAGAAGACCATGCGCACCCTGTGGGAGAAGGGGCTCGTCCGCTCGCTCCCCGATCTCTATCGCCTGCGGAAGGAGCAGCTGCTCGAGCTCGACGGATTCGGCGAGATCTCCGCCACGAACGCCATCGAGCAGATCGAGGCCTCGCGCCAACGCGTCCCGTTCTCGCGGGTGCTGCTCGGGCTCAACATCCCCGGTATCGGCTGGGTGCTCGCCCAGAATCTCGCGGGGCACTTCGAGACGATCGAGCGGCTGACGGCCGCAACGCCGGAGGAGATCGCCGAGGTCGAGGGCTTCGGGCCCGACCGGGCCGAGGCCGTCGCAGAGTGGTTCGACGACGCGGACAACCGCGCCCTCGTCGAGGAGTTGCGCGCTGTCGGCCTGCGCCTCGAAGCGGGTGAGGACGAGCGGCCGAAGGAGGGCCCGCTCACCGGGAGCACGTACGTGATCACCGGCACGCTCGAGCGCTTCTCCCGCGAGGATGCGACCGCCCGACTCGAAGCGCTCGGCGCGAAGGTGACGGGCTCCGTGTCGGCGAAGACGACGGGCCTGGTGGTGGGCGAGGAGCCGGGCGCCTCGAAGCTGACGAAGGCGCAGAAGGCCGAGGTGCCGATCCTCTCCGAGAGCGATCTGCTCGCGCTGCTCGGCGAGTCCTAGGACGCCGCTGCGCGCGCGAGTACCTGCGCGAAGCGGTTCTGCGACTCCTCGGCGTTCGGCACGCGCACCGGGCTTCCGTTCTCGACGATCGAGAAGACGTAGCGCTCGCCGACGAAGCCCGAGAGCGCCGACGAGTTGCTCGTGGTGCCCGTCTTGGCGCGCACGAGGCCGCGGGCCGGCGCCTTGCGCATGCGGTGCACGAGCGTCCCCGTCTCGCCGGCGATCGGCAGGGCGGGGACGACATAGGGTCGCAGGTCGCTGTCCTGCCACATCGTGCGCAGCAGCGTCGCGAGGCCGACGGGCGTCCAGCGGTCGAGGAGCGAAAGGCCGGAGCCGTCGACAATCCGGACGCCTCCGAGCGGCACACCTGCGTCGCCGAGCAGCCGCCGCTCCACCGCCACGCCGGCCCCGGAGGAGCCGCCGCCGCCCTGCACCGCGCCGATCTCCTTCAGCAGCATCTCCGCGTAGAAGTTGTCGCTGAAGACGTCCATGTGGCGCACGAGCGTGGCGATCCGTGCCGATGCGACCTCGCCGAGCTGAACCGCCTGCGCCGAGGCAACGCCGACCGCGGTGCCGCCGTGCACGGTGACGCCCGCGCGGCGCAGGTCGCGCCGGAAGGCCTGGGCCGCCATCAGGGCGGGCAGCCTCGTTTCGTACCGTCCCGTCCACCCGCGGTTGACGACGAGTGCCGAGAGTGCAGGCGACTCGTGGAGGTAGAAGTCCGGCTTCCAGCCGAGCCCGGTGCGGTGCGTGTCGAACCAGCTCTCGTCGCCGAGGATTCGGCCGCTCACGTGCTTGATCCCGGTTGCGACCACCTGGCGCGCGAGCGAGTTCAGCTGGGCGAACGACAGCGCCGGGTCCCCGTAGCCCTTGAGCACGAGGTTCCCCTGCCACGTCGCCCCCTCCTGCTGGCCGTCGCCGAGCACGTCGGTGTCGATCCGGAACGAGGGGCCGAGCGCGGTCAGGGCGGCATACGTCGTGGCGAGCTTCTCGTTCGAGGCCGGCCTGAGCGCGAGCAGCGGGTTGTGGACGAAGAGCTTGGCGCCGGTCTGCAGGTCGAGGACGATCGCGCCCGTGCGGCCGGGGCTGACGTGACGCGCGTGCAGCGCCCTCGCAAGTTGCGCCTGGAACTCGGTGCGAGACCCCGCCTGTGCGGCCGGGACGAGCAAGAACGCGACAATTGCCACTGCCGCTGCGACGAGACGGAGAGGCACGGTCTTTCTATTTTTCAAGCGAGAGGCCAAACGTCAAGCCGGATGGGTCAGCCCGCTCCGGAAGATGGGCCGGGCGGCCCATTCCCGTTGGCCTGCCACCGTTCGATAATCGGGGGTCATGCCGCTGCGGGACGACATCGCGGAGTTGCTCAGGATGCCCGAGGACGGTTCCGGGGCACCCGGCCTCGACGTCATCGAGTCGACGCTGACCGACGGCTACGCCGAGGTGCTCACGCTCGAGGCCGAGCGCACGCGGATCGAGCGGCGGCTCGGCGAAGTGGCGCGAGATGCGGGCGGGGAGGAGAACCTCCGGGAGTTCGCCCGGCTCGCCGGGTCGCTCGAGGCTGCCGACGGAGAGCTGGAGAGCCTCCGTTCGCTCCTCCGCAACCTTCAGGCGCGACGCCGACTCGTGCGCAGCGCCCGCGCCTAGACGATCCCGCTGCGGACGGCGTAGACGGCCGCCTGGATGCGATTGTCGATCTGAAGCTTCATCAGGATGTTCGAGATGTGGTTCTTCACCGTCTTCGGGCTGATGTGGAGCTCGGCCGCGATGACGGCGTTGTCCTTGCCGTTCGCGATCAGCTTCAGCACCTCGATCTCGCGCTCCGAGAGCTCGGCGCGGATCATCTCCTCGATCTCCGGCTGCGCGCTCGTGGCCCGGATCCGCTGCAGCACCTTCGCGGCGATGTGGGGCGAGATCAGCGCCTCGCCCCGTGCTGCCGCCCGGATGCCCGAGACGAGCTCCTGGATCGAGGCGTCCTTGAGGAGATAGCCGCAGGCGCCGGCGAGGATCGCGTCGGTGACGTCCGAGTCCTCGTCCGAGATCGTGAGCATCACGACCCGGGTGAGCGGCGCAACCTCCGCGATGTGGCGGGTCGCCTCGACGCCGCCCATCGCCGGCATGTTGAGGTCCATGACGACAACGTCGGGCGCGAGCTCGCTGACGTGCGCAACCGCCTCGGCGCCGGTCGCGGCCTCGCCGACGATCTCGAGCTGCTGCTCTTCGAGCAGGTTCCGCAGACCTGTGCGGAAGAGGTCGTGGTCGTCGACCAGCAGCACACGGAGTGGCTCCGTCTGCCGTTCCTCGGCCGTTTCCACCAGTTCCGTCACCGCGATTCCCCCCTCTCGCGGCCACAGTGTACCCGGGCGAAGAGCTGCGCTCTTCGCCCGGGGTGAGGAACTGCGCCAACGGGAGAGCGCGGTCTCCCGTTGGCTTCGTGCAATAGGGCTTTGCCTGGGTTTGCGCGGTTCAGACGCCTGTTCCGTCGCGGGCGAGCAGACTGCGCGTGCTCGCCCGCTGGTCCGCGGCGTCGTAACGTGCCGTTACGCCGCCTCGACGCGAAAGAGGTTCAAGAGGCCTCCCGCCCAGCAGAGCATCCAGAGCGAGACAGCATGAAGCGGGCCGGAAACCGCGCTTTCCAGTTCGCGGAGTTTCGTATCCCAGCGAGCGAAGCGCCAGCTCGCGAGCTAGTACAGCGTGATGGTGACGGTGCGCCGGCCCCAGGCCGCACACTGGGAGGGCGTCATCCAGAGGTCGATGATGTTGCCCTTGATCCCGCCGCCGACGTCTGCCGCGACGCCGTTGCCGTAGCCGGGGACGTACATCTTGGTGCCGAGCGGTATCACGGACGGGTCGACTGCGACGACGCCCGGGCCGACGGGCATGCCGGTCGCGGTGCGGCCCGACAGGTCGTAGCAGGTGGCGCTCACGGTGAGCTGCCGCTTGCCCGTCGGCGCCGACGTCGTGGGCTGCTGCAGAGTCTGCGACGTCTGCTGAGCGGCCTGTGCCTGCGACTCGACGCTGCGTACCTGTTCCGCGCGAAGACGCTCCTGCGCCCGCAGGGAAGAGACATACGCGGCCCGGGACGCGGCGGCCGCCGTGAGCCTCTGCTCTGCCTGCCGAGCGGCGGCCAGCGAGCGGTCGAGCCGCCGCTTCTCCACCGCGAGCAGGTCTTGCGACCGGACCAGGCGGCGATGAGCCGCGGCGGTTGCGGCGACGATCTGGCGGCTCTGGTCAGCGGCGCGCGAAAGGTCGGCGAGCTGGTTGAGGCCGGTGCTGAGCGACTTCGCTCCGAGCACGACGGCGACCGGATCGACGTTGCCCTGCTCGTACAGGGCGCGGAGCTCGATGACCAGGCTGCGCCGGCTTGTCTTGAAGGAGGCTTCGTCCGCGGCCAGCTCGGTCTCGAGGGACGCCTGCCGCGCCCGAAGATCGGTCTCCTCGGTCTGGAGCGAGCCGAGTCGCGCGCGCCATGCCTGCAGTTGGGAGTCGAGCGCGTAGAGGCTGAGCAGCGCCTGATGGGTCCGCGTGTCGAGCTGTTGCATCGTGGCGTCGGAGTTGCTCGTCTGCGCGCTGCCTCCGGGGCCCGGAGCTGCAAGCGCGGCCGACGCCGTGAGCGTGAGCACAGCAGCGGCCAGGGCGCCGAACCGCACGGCGCGAGATCTCCTCCCCCGGAGCATGAAGGGCTGACCGTACTCGACCGGCGTCAATCCCTGCGGCAGCTGCGGCCGGCGCTTCCGGCACCGTAGTGACGAATTGCAGCGTTTTCGTGACGGTTCTCCGGGCGAGCATCCGGCAGGCTTGTTACCGTGCACCGCTTGTGACGGGCGGGAGGACGTCATTGCGCGTGCCGCGGCGGCTGGTTGCGCTGCTGGCACTACTGATCGGCCTGCTTTTTGCGGGCCTGCTCGGGGCCTCGGCACCGCGTGCGCACGCGGACCAGATCAGTGCGAAGCGCGCACAGGCAGACGGCGTCCTCGCGCAGCTGCAATCCCTCGATGCGAACGCGCAGCGGGCGAACAGCGCCTACCAGGCGGCGACCCAGAAGCTCCGAATCGTGGAGCAGAAGCTTCGGATCAACCACCAGGCGCTCGGCGTCGCTCGCGGCAACTTCGCTCGCACGCAACACGCGCTTGCGAGACGGCTCGTCGCGCTCTACACGTCGCAGGACGAGCAGTCTTCGCTTGCCGTCATCCTCGGGGCTCGCAGTATCGACGACCTCATGTCACGCATCGAGGCCGCCAACTCGATGTCGAAGCAGGACACGGCGCTCATCCAGCAGGTCGTCGGGTTCCAGCACCAGATCGTGCAGCGGCGGACGCTGCTGCGCAACGAACGCGCCCGGCAACACCGGCTCGTCGCCGCGCGCGCAGCGGAGCGCAACCGGATCGAGGGCAGGCTCGCCTCAGAGCGGCGTCTCTACAACTCGGTCCGCTCCCAGATCCAGCAGATGATCTCCGCACAACGGGCGCAGCAGGCCGCGGCGGCCCGCGCCGCGCGAGTCGCGCAGACCCAGGTTGCGAGCCCGAAGGTCAGTTTTGGGGCCGGTCCGTCGAGCACGTCGGTCGCGGGTGCCCGCTACAGCAGCGTCGTGGGCATCGCCGAGGGCTATCTCGGCGTCCCCTACGCCTGGGGCGGCGAGAGCCCCAGCGGCTTCGACTGCTCGGGCCTCGTCGCGTATGTGTATGCCCAGGTGGGCGTTTCGCTGCCGCACTACACCGTGGCGCAGTACAACTACCCCGATTCGGTCTCGGTCTCGCGGAGCCAGCTCGAGCCCGGCGACCTCGTCTTCTTCGCGGGTCTCGGCCACGTCGGCATCTACGTCGGCGGTGGGTCGTTCATCCATGCGCCGCACACCGGCTCGGTCGTCCGTATCGACAGCCTCAGTGGAGGCTGGTACGCGTCGGAGTACGACGGCGCGAAGCGGATTCTGGGCTAGCCGGGTTCTGGGCTAGCCGGATTCTGGGCTAGCCGGCCTCGCCGGCGTACAGCCGCTCGATCTCGTCGGCGAAGTGCTCGTGGATCACTTTGCGGCGTAGCTTCAGTGTCGGCGTCACTTCGCCCTCTTCCTGGGAGAAGTCCCGCGGAAGGATCGCGAATCGCTTGATCTGCTCGACCCGCATCCGGTCGCGGTTGACGTCGTCCACGAGACCTTGCACGAGCTTCTGTGGGTCGCGGCCGCTCGAGGCGAGCTCGGCTTCGTCCAGCGTCACCAGCGCAGTCACGTAGGGGCGTCGGTCGCCGACGACAAGTGCCTGCGAGACGAAGCGCGACGACTTGAGGGCGTTCTCGAGGTTCTGGGGGGCGATGTTCTTGCCGCCGGCGGTGATGATCAGGTCCTTCTTGCGGTCGGTGATCCGCAGGAAGCCCTCCTCGTCGATCTCGCCCACGTCGCCGGTGCGGAACCAGCCGTCTTCGGTCAGCGCCTCGGCAGTCGCCTCGGGCTCCTTGTAGTAGCCGGCGAAGACGGAAGGACTGCGGATCAGGATCTCGCCGTCGTCGGCGAGCCGGACCTCGGCGCCTTCGACCGGCCGGCCGACGGTGCCGATCCGGAAGTCGCCGGGCTCGTTGACGGTCGCCGAGCTCGCCGTCTCGGTCAGGCCGTAGCCCTCGATCACCGGCACGCCGAGCGAGTGGAAGAACTCCATCACGTCGGTGGCGAGCGGCGCGGCCCCGGAGACGCCGACGCGCAGGCGACCGCCCAGCCGCTCACGCACCTTCGCGAAGACGAGCCGATCGGCCAGCCGCTGCTGCAGCCCGAGGACGACGCCTACGCGAGCTCCCTCTCGCCGGGCTCGGCTCGTCCGGGCGCCGACACCGAGCGCCCACAGCCCGATCCGACTGCGCAGGCCGCCGGCGCGCTCGATCTCGCCGAGCGCGTTCGCGTGCACCTTCTCGTAGACGCGCGGGACGGCCGGCAGGACCGTGGGGCGCACGGTCGCTAGCGCCTCCGGCACGCGTGCGACGTCGGCGACGAGCGCGACGGTCGCGCCGCGATGGGTCGCCGCCTGGTGCGCCAGCCGGCCGTAGCTGTGGGCGAGCGGCAGGAAGAGGAGGACGATGTCGTCCGGCTGGTTCATCCCTTCCACGACGCGGATCGCGGCGGTGACGAGGTTGCGGTGCGTGAGCATGCAGCCCTTGGGCGGCCCGGTCGTGCCGGACGTGTAGATCAGCGTGGCGAGATCGTCCTCCTCGACCGGCTCCGGCTGGAGGTGCCTCGCGAGGCGCCCGTCGGACTCGAGCTTCTCGAGCCAGTCGAAGGGGATTATCTCGCGCAGGTTCGGCAGCGAACCGCGGACGGAGACGAGCTTCCGGGTCTGATCGTCGTCCTCGGTGAACGCGAGCACCGCCTCGCAGTGGTCGAGGATGTATTCGCACTCCTTCGCGGAGCTCGTCGGATAGAGCCCGACGACGACAGCGCCGATGGACATCACCGCCCAGTCGAGCAGGATCCACTCGAGCCGGGTGCGCGAAAGGACCGCCACCCGGTCGCCGTGGCGCACGCCGCGCGCCAGCAGCCCCTGCGCCAGCGCCGAGACACGTTCCGCCGCCTCGTCCCACGAGACGGGCCGCCAGTCGTCCGCCGTCTCGTCGAGATACGCAGGCCCTGCCGGCGCGTCGCGGACGGCATCGCGCCATAGCTCGGGCGTGGTGCGGCTCTCCATGCGCAGAATCGTATGCAGGGAAGGCGATGAAAAACGAGAATTCGGGCAGTCCCCAACTAAACTGGGACCTCTTATGCGGACCATCTGGAACGGATCGATCAGCTTCGGCCTCGTCAACATCCCCGTCGGGCTTGCGCTCGCAACCCAGCGGCAGGACGTTTCGTTCCGCACGCTGCATCGCGAGTGCGGCACGCCGATCAAGCAGAAGCGTTACTGCCCCGTGCACGAGCGGGACGTCGAGCCCGACGAGCTCGTCAAGGGCTGGGAATTTGCGAAGGGCCAGTACGTCCTCGTGGAGGAGGCCGACCTCGAAGCCGTCGCGCTGACGCGCTCGCAGTCGATCGCGATTCTCCGCTTCGTCCGGCTCGAGGACGTCGATCCCGTGTTCTTCGACCGCACGTACTACCTTGCGCCGGCCGACGCCGACGCGCAGCGGAAGCCGTACGTCCTCCTCCTGCGCGCGATGGAGGACTCGGGGATGGCCGCGGTCGGCAAGTTCGTGCTCTGGGGCAAGGAGAACCTGTGCCTCATCCGCGCCAAGGCCGGCGCCCTGCTGCTCGAGACGCTCTTCTTCGCCGAGGACGTCAGGGCGCGGGACGAGATCGAGGAGGCCGTCGCCGAGACCAAGGTGCAGGCGGCGGAGTTGAAGCTTGCCGAGCAGGTCATCTCGAGCCTCGCCGGAGACTGGACGCCGGAGGACTTCGAGAACGACTACCGGCGGGATCTCGCGCAGATGCTCGAGGCGAAGCTGGCCGGCCAGGAGATCGTCGCGCCGGAGCCCGTCGCCGAGGCACCTGTGATCGATCTGATGGAGGCCTTGCGGCAGAGCGTGGCCGACGCGCAGAGCCGCCGCACCGGGAAGGACTCCAAGAACGGGAAAGCCGCCTCGAAGGGCGGCTCCGGTTCCCGGTCTCGCAAGGCGACGGCGAAGAAGTCCGCCTGACGCCCGAGGGCTGAGCGCAGCCTGCCTAGGCTGCCGACTGGTGCTGCCGGCCTGCCAGCTGCTGCTGCGTCATCGCGAAGAGGTACTTGTCGATCTTGCCCTGATAGATCGGCACGCCCTCTTCGACGCACACCCGGATCACCTCCTGCCTGTCGAGACCGAGCTCCTTCGACAGTTCTTCGGGCGTGAGGTGATTCGCCATTTGTCGGCTCCTTCCAGCCTGGAACGAAAAAACCCGCCGCGCGCAACGCGCTGGCGGGCTAGATCGCACCCTTGCTTGTCGTGGTCGCGGACATCACTCGGCCCGCCCTGCAGAAGCATCCATTACCCGAAGAATATGCCTCAGTGGTGACGGACTGCAAACCCCGGTTGGAGGGATTCGAGGAGCGGGAGCTTCGGTGGCGCGGAACCCGGCTTCGTTACGCCGTCGGTGGAGAGGCGACGGGCAGCAGGGACCGCCCGCCCCTCGTCCTCGTGCACGGGCTCGGAGGCACGATCGAGAACTGGCGCGCGCTCGCGCCGCCGCTCGCGCGCGATCACCGCGTGCTCGTTCCCGACCTCCCCGGGCACGGACGCTCGGAGCTGCTGCCCGAGGCGCGCGACGTCGACGCGCTGGCCGAGACCGTCCTCGGGATCGCTACCGCAGAGGGTGCCGGCGACGCCGTGTGGATCGGCCACTCCCTCGGCGGCGTCGTCGCGCTCCGCGCCGCGGCGCTGAACCCCGACGCGGTGCGTGGCCTCGTCCTCGCCGCCGCGGCCGGCATCGGCTCGACGACCCGCGCCGCCCAGGTGACACTCGCCGTGCTCGGCGTCGCGAAGCCGGGACGCTTGATCGCGCCGTACCGCCACTCCTGGGCGCGCTCGCGGCTCGGCCGCCGGGCTGCGTTCGGCTGGTGGGCCGTGGCGGATCCCGATGCCCTCGCGCCCGAGCTCGCCGAGGCCTTCCTCGAAGGGCCTGCGCACCACACCGACACGCGTCAGGCGGGGCGCGCGCTGCTCGCCTCGGACCCGCGCACCGAGCTTCACCGCGTCAGGTGTCCATGCCTCTGTCTCTGGGGAGCGAGCGACAACTGGGTCACCGTCGACGACGGAGTCGAGTATGCGCGCCGACTCGGGGCGCCGCTACGGACGATCGCCGGCTGCGGGCACCTCCTGATCGGCGAGAGGCCGGATGTCTGCCTCGCCGCGATCCGCGACTTCCTCGCCTCGCTGGCCTAGAGAACTGGGCTAGAGAACTGGGCTAGACCGCCGCCGGCGCCTCGAACGGAATCACCTCCCCGCCTTCGTCGTCGTCGCGCCTCGGCCCGCCGCCGAGGAACTCGACCCGGCGGGCGACCACCTCCAGCGCGTTCCGCCGCTTCCCTTCGTCCTCCCACGAGCGGGACTTGAGCCGCCCGTCGACTGCGATCCGCCGGCCCTTGCCGAGGTACTCCGCGCACAACTCGGCCTGCCGGTCCCAGGCCGACACGGGCACGAAGTCCGCGCCACCGTCCCGGCTCGCGCGGTCGACAGCGAGCACGAAGCTCGCCACCTTCTTGTCCGGCCCGACCTCGCGCAGCTCGACCTCGGTCGCGAGGTTGCCGATCAGCGTCACCACGTTCATGGGCGTGGACGCTAGGCGGAAACCCGTCACGGCAGGGTCAGGGGTTTGTGCCGTTTTGCGGTTAGAGTGGCTCGGCGATGGGCCTCTTCTCTGGATTGACCGGCTTCGGCGGCCGCGACATGGCCGTGGACCTCGGCACGGCGAACACGCTCGTCTACGTGCGCGGCCGAGGCATCGTCCTGTCCGAGCCGTCGGTCGTCGCCATCGACCAGCGGTCGGGCGAGGTGCACGCGGTCGGGGTCGAGGCGAAGCGGATGCTGGGGCGGACGCCGGGGACGATCCAGGCGATCCGTCCCCTGAAGGACGGCGTGATCGCCGACTTCGACGTCACCGAGCAGATGCTCCGTCACTTCATCCAGAAGGTGCACCAGCACCGCTTCGCGCACCCGCGAGTCGTGGTCTGCGTCCCGTCCGGCGTGACGGGCGTCGAGAAGCGCGCGGTGGAGGAGGCGACGCTGTCGGCCGGCGCGCGTCAGGCCTATCTCATCGAGGAGCCGATGGCGGCCGCGATCGGCGCCGGGCTCCCTGTCGCCGAGCCGACCGGGAACATGATCGTGGACATCGGAGGCGGCACGACCGAGGTCGCCGTCATCTCGCTCGGCGGGATCGTCGTCTCACAGTCGCTGCGCGTCGGCGGCGACGAGATGGACGAGGCGATCATCAACCACATCAAGCGCGACTACAAGCTCCTGATCGGCCAGCAGACGGCCGAGGAGATCAAGCTCGAGATCGGCTCCGCCTGGGACCTGCGCGAGGAGCTGCAGGCCGAGGTGCGCGGCCGCGACATGCTCACGGGCCTGCCGAAGACGGTGATCCTCACCTCGGAGGAGGTGCGCCGCGCGCTCGACGAGCCCGTCACGCAGATCATCGAGGCGATCAAGTCGACGCTCGACAAGACGCCGCCGGAGCTCGCGGCGGACATCATGGACCGCGGGATCGTTCTCGCCGGCGGCGGCTCGCTCCTCACGGGGCTCGACGAGCGGCTTCGCCACGAAACCCAGATGCCCGTCCACCTCGCCGAGAGCCCGCTCACGTGCGTCGCCGTCGGCTCGGGCCGGAGCCTCGAGGAGTTCGAGGCCATCCACCGCAGCAACAAGGCCCGCTCCCGCAACGGCCGCCACCGCTACTAGGCGCAGGCAGATCAGCTCGGTCGGCTGGCGCCCGCGGTAACCTGTTGCGGTGGCTCCACCAAGTCGCAGCGCGCGCGCGGCGGTCCTAGCCTCGTCGGTCCAGCGCTCGAAGCCTACGCCGTACCCCTCGAAGGCTCGCAGCGCGCTCATCCGCCGGGCGATCGTCGTCGGCCTCGTCATCGTCGCATTGGCGCTCGTAACGATCTCGTTCCGCTCGCCGACGGCGGGAGCGCTCCACGACGCGCAGGGCGTCGGCTCGACGGTGCTGCGTCCGTTCCAGATCGCCGCGACCCGGATCGCGCAGCCGTTCCGCGATGCGTACGACTATGTCGACGGCCTCGCGAACGCCAGAGCCGACCTGAAGAGGCAGAAGCAGATCGACCGGAATCTGCGGGAGAGAGACATCCACATCGCGGCGCAGGCAGCGCTGCTCCCCTCGGTCCTGAAGCTGCTGCACTTCGTGCGAGGCAGGAGCTTCCCGAACGACTTCCGCGCCGTCAGCACCTCGGTCACCTCGCCGCCCGGCGGCCCGTTCGCGCACACCCTCGCGATCGACGCCGGCTCGTCCGACGGGGTGCGCCTCGACTCCCCGGTCGTGAGCGGCGAGGGCCTCGTCGGGATCGTCTCAAACGTGTTCCCCCACACGGCGAAGGTGACGCTGCTCACCGATCCGGACAGCTTCGCCTCCGCCCGTGACATCGACACTCAGGTTCGCGGGATGGTCCACACCGGGCCGGGTGGGACGCTGATCCTCGACCAGGTCTCGAAGCAGTTCAGGGTGAAAGACGGGGACAAGCTCGTCACCGCCGGGACGCACAATGCGCGGTACCCGGATCTGTATCCCTACGGCATCCCGATCGGCACGGTCACGTCGGTCAGCGCCACGGACACGGCGACGTTCCTCCAGGTGCAGGTGCAGCCCTTCGCGAACCTCGGCTCGCTCGAATCCGTGGCGGTGCTCGTCCCGAAGAAGCCACGCCGATGACGCTCGGCGACGGCGTCAAGGCCGCCGCCCTGCTCTTCGTCGCAGCGGTCGCCCAGGTCTCGATCTTCTCGCAGGTTCACGTCTTCGGCGCCGTCCCGGACGTCCTGCTCGTCTCGCTCGTCGCGGTCTCCCTGCTCCGCGGCAGCGTCGCGGGGGCAGTCGGCGGCTTCTTCGCGGGGCTCATAGTCGACACCGCGTCGCTCGGCACGCTCGGCCTCACGTCGCTCGTCCTGACCCTCGCCGGCTACTGGATCGGGCGCTACGGGGAGACGACCGGCCGCGACCGCGCGCACGCGCCGTTCCTCTCGGTCGCGGTCGTGACGGTCCTCTACCAGCTCGGGCTGCTCGTGGTGCACTTCGTGCTCGGGGAGAGCGCTCCGGCCGGTGCGGTCGTCCGCAGCCTGGTCCCGGCGATCGTCCTCAACCTGATCCTCACCGCCCCGATCTACGCACTCGTGCGGCGGCTGCTGCGGCCGGTCGACCGGGACGAGCTGACGACGGAGGTGCAGCTCCTTGGCTAGCACCACCACCCGTCGCCCCTGGGCGCCGCGCCCCTCGCGGCCCACGCCGTCGGAGAAGCCCGATGCCGAGCGGGCCTCGGTCGAGTCCTACCGGCTGACGCCGAAGCTCGCGAAGCGCGTCGCGCTGCTCGGGGCGCTCGTCGTGATCGGCTTCGCGGCGCTCCTCATGCGGCTGTGGGCCTTGCAGGTGCTGGCCGGGTCGCACTACGCCGCCCAGGCCCAGGCGAACCAGGTCCGTACGGTGCGCGTGCAGGCGCCTCGCGGGCCGATCCTCGATTCGAGCGGCCGGATCCTCGTGACCAACAAGCCGGTCACGTCGGTCGAGCTCTCGCCTGCGGGCATGCCGAAGCTCTATGCAGAACGAGCCGCCGAGGTCCGCAGAATCGCGCGCGTCGCGCGTGTGTCGGTGCAGCACGTGACCAAGTTGGTCCTGGAACGCGAGCGCGCAGGCGACCTGCTCGATCCGATCGTCGTGCGCACCGAAGCGACCGGCCCGATGCTGACCTACCTCGAGGAGCGCGCTGCTGCCTTTCCCGGGCTGACGCTGGCCCGGAGCTACGTCCGCCGCTACACCTACGGGTCGCTGGCGGCGCAGCTGCTCGGCTACGACGGCCAGATCCCCCAGGGGGATCCGAGGCTCGGCAAGGACGGCTACCAGCCAGGTGACGTGATCGGCTTGACCGGGATCGAGCGGGGATTGGACATGTACCTGCGTGGCGTGCCCGGGTTGGCGCGCGTCCGGGTCGACTCGCTTGGCCGCCCTCGCAGTCCCCGGCTGCTGGCGACGCCGCCGCAGCCCGGGCAGACGGTGCGCCTGACGATCAACGGGCAACTGCAGCTCGCCGCTCAGAACGCTCTCCAGTACGGCATCCAGCTCGCGCGCAACAAAGGCAACTGGGCGGCCGACGGCGGCGCGATCGTGGCGCTGAGCCCGAAGGACGGCTCGATCCTCGCGATGGCCTCCTCGCCGTCGTACGACCCCTCGGTCTACAGCGGACGCGTCACCACCCGCAAGCTTGCTGCGCAAGGGCTTACGACGGGCACGGCATTGGCCCGGAACTATCCGGCGCTCGACCGTGCCCTCGACGGCACGTATCCGCCGGGCTCGACGTTCAAGCCGCTGACCGCGATCGCGGGACTGCAGGAGCACCTGATCAAGCCGTATGCGTTCTATCCCTGCACCGGCACGTACACCGCTCCGGAGGACACGTCGCATCGCGTCTTCCACAACTGGGACCGCTTCGTCTACCAGGGGATGGATCTGCCGACGGCGATCGAGCAGTCGTGCGACACGTACTTCTACCGCCTCGCCAACAAGTTCTATTTGCTGCCGAAGGACCGCGGCCAGCCGATCCAGCACTGGGCCCGCGCCTTCGGATTCGGGCGGACAAGTGGCTCCGACCTCACCCCGCAGGCACCCGGAGTCGTCCCGACGACCGGTTGGAAGCACCGGATGTTCACGCGGCACACCGACCGGACGAACTGGCGGATCGACCGGCTTTGGAAGCCGGGCGACTCGCTCAACCTCGCGATCGGCCAGGGCGACCTGCTCGTGACACCGCTCCAGATGGCTCGCTTCTACGCCGCGATCGCAAACAACGGGAAGCTCGTCACGCCGCACATCCTGCTGGACGTCGAGAACCCGAACCGGACGATCGTCCCCACCGCCCCACCGCCCGCGCCCAAGCCGGTGCCCGGGCTCGATCCGGCGAACCTGAAGATCGTGAAGCAGGGCCTCTTCATGGCGACGCAGGACCCTCTGGGCACGTCGTACGGCGTGTTCGGCAACTTCCCGGTGCCCATCGCCGGCAAGACCGGCACGGCACAGAAGGCCATCCACGTCCCGGGGTACACGGGTGAGGCGGACCAGTCTTGGTGGTGCGGTTATGGTCCGGCGAACGACGCGAAGATCGTCGTCTGCGCCATGATCGAGAACGGCGGCGAGGGCGGCGCGGCGGCGGCGCCGGCCGCCGAGCGGGTCTTCGCGAAGTACTTCGACGTCCAGCCGACGCAACCGGGATACATCCACTCCGACTGATGCTCGAGTACGCGGGATCACAACGAGCAGGGCTGCGCGCCGAGCGCGACGCGCCGCGCCTGCTCGCCGTTGCCCGCTCCATCGACTGGGTTCTGCTGGTGGGAGTCGCGGGGCTCGTCGCGGTCGGTCTCTGGGGCGTCGCGGGCGTCACGAAGTTCGCGGTCGCGAGCGATCCGAGCTACTACCTCAATCGCCAGATCCTCTACGCCTGCGTGGGCGGGGTCGTGCTCGTGGCGGCGGCGCTCATCGATCCGGATCTCTACCGGCGTTACTGGCGCGCGATCTTTGTCGGCACCGCCGTCGTCATCGCCTTCGTCCTGCTCGTCGGGCACGCGGCGCACGGCTCGACGCGCTGGATCAGCCTCGGCTTCTTCACCTTCCAGCCGTCGGAGTTCGGGAAGCTTCTCTTCGTCCTCGCCATCGCGGGGATGCTGGCCGAGCGCCAGCGCGACCTGACCGCGTGGGACACGACGTTGAAGGTGGTCGGGATCGGCCTCGTGCCCGTGCTGCTCGTCTTCGTCCAGCCCGACCTCGGCACGGCGCTCGTGTACCTCGCGGCGCTCGGCGCGATGCTCTTCGTGGCCGGAGTGCCGTGGCGCCACCTCGCCGTGCTCGGCTCGGTCGTCGTGCTGCTCGTGGTCGGCGTTCTCTGGGCGGGCCCGAGTGCCGGGGTCAACGTGCTCAAGAGCTACCAGCAGCAGCGCCTGACGTGCTTCACGCATCCGGCCACGTGTCCCGCTGCCGCCGGGTACAACCTCGATCAGTCGAAGACGACGATCGGGTCGGGCCAGTTCCGCGGACGCGGCACGAACAACTCGACGCAGGTCAAGTTCGGCTTCCTGCCGGAGAGCGGAACCGACTTCATCTTCGCCGGATTCGCCGAGCAGCGGGGATTCATCGGAGCCGTGATCCTGCTCGGGCTCTACCTCCTCGTGCTCTGGCGCGGACTGCGGGTGGTGACCGTGGCGCGCGATCTCTTCTCCGCGATCGCCGCCGGCGGCATCGTCATCGCACTCCTGTTCCAGATCTTCGTCAACGTCGGCATGACGATGGGAATCGCGCCGATCACCGGCATTCCCTTGCCCTTCGTCAGCGTCGGCGGCTCCTCGCTCATAGCCAACCTCGCGGCGATGGGCGTGCTGCTCGCGATCCACGCGCGGGGTCGCGTGTCGCGGTACTCACGTCGCCGCTGATGCGCGGGCTACCGGTCTCCGCGGGGGCGCTCCGAAAGCTCCTGCAGGAGATCGCACGGTCGGGCAGCGGCGAGCACGTCCTCTCGGTGGGTGGGGCAAGCGAGCACGCGCACCTGCTGCGACAGCAGCTTCTCCGCGGCCGGGCGGATCCGGGAGCGGTCCGCCTGGGCGGTCCGGAGGGGGCCGCCGCGTACGTGCACGTCCTGGCGGGTGAGCCGGGCGACGAGGACATCGTCGTGCTGCGGCGTGCGCGGCGCGCAGCCGTCTCCGTGATCGCCGTCGCCGTGGGTGTCGCCCGCGACAGCACGATCCCGTACGTGCTCGCGACCGACGTCGTCCGGGTCGGTGCAGGTGAGGCTTTCCCGCTCGAGACGATCGCGCGCGCGATCGCCGCGCGGCTGGGGGAGCACGGCGCGCCGCTCGCCGCGCGCGTCCCGCTGCTCCGCGAGGCCGTGAGTGAGCAGCTCGTGGCGGCCTTCGCGCGGAAGAACGGCCTGCTGGCTGCGGCGACCTGGATTCCGGGGGCCGATCTGCCGGTGCTGGCGCTGAACCAGTTCCGGCTCGTGCTCCGGCTCGCACAGGTCTACGGCGCGGCCGACGACCCTCCCGAGCGCCTGCCGGAGCTCGCGGCGACCCTGGGCGCCGGCTTCGGGCTCCGTGCTCTCGCGAGGCAGGGGCTCAGCCTGGTGCCCGGTGCGCGCTGGCCGGTGAGGGTCGCGGTGGCCTATGCGGGGACGCGCGCGCTCGGCGAGGCCGCGCGCCTCCGCTTCGAGGTCGCCTCTACGCCGCCGCAGCCGGCCGGAGCCGCGCGCGCCGCGCCTTGATGGCGCGCAGGCGCTGCGACAGACGCGCCCAGGCCCATGGCTCGACCTCGTGGTAGCGGTTCTCAGACTGGCTCCGAGTCACCTCGAGGTACTCGAACCAGGCATCGGCTTCTTCGATCTGCAGGAGCTCTTCGGCCTCGCGTTTCGCCACCACCGTTCACCTCCCGGTCGTGAGTTGGCCGGATCGTAGGTCCGGGCTCGGACGGACCCCGGGGGGAACGGTTGCTACCCTGGTCACGTAGGCCATGCCAAGCCTTTTCATCGACAACGAGCGCGCGCGCACCTCGCCCGAGGTAGCTGCCGCGCGCTCCCACGAAGGAGCATTTACTTGCCCTGGTTCCGTTTCCGGAAGAAAAAGTCTTCCGACGACCAACGTTCTGACGTACCCGAGCTCGAGGCGAAGCCCGAGCCGGAGCTGATCGACCCGGCCGCTCGTGCGGCCGAATCCGACTCCACCGACCCGAGCAAGCCGAAGCGGCGCCGCGGCAGCCGCGGCGGGCGCGGACGGAAGAAGCCCAGCTCCACCACCGCCGGCGCGGCCACGCCGGAGCGGAAGGAGAAAGCCGAGCCGAAGCAGCCACAGCGGCGCGAGCTCTCGCAGCGGCAGGAGCGCCGCCGCGACCAATCGTCCCGCCGGCGCCGCGAGCCGCAGCGCCGCGCCCCGCTGCCCGCCGCGAAGCGCGAGCTGATCGTTTCCGTCGACGTCGGTGAGCGCGACGTCGCCGTCCTCGAGGACGGCCAGGTCGCCGAGGTCTACCTCGAGCGGCCGGAGCGCCGCTCGATCGCCGGCAACATCTACCTCGGCCGCGTCGACAACGTGCTGCCCGGCATGGAGGCGGCGTTCGTCGAGATCGGCCTCGAGAAGAACGGCTTCCTCTACGTCGACGAGATCGTCAGCCCGGAGCTCGAGAGAGGTCACGGGCGCAAGATCCAGGATCTGATCTCACGCGGCCAGACCATCCTCGTCCAGGCGGTCAAGGACCCGATGAAGACGAAAGGCGCGCGGCTGACGACGCAGATCTCGCTGCCGGGCCGGTTCGTCGTCTTCGTCCCGCAGGGAGAGGGCCTCGGCGTCTCGCGCCGGCTCGACGACGACGAGCGCACCCGGCTGAAGGACATCCTCAAGCGCCTCGACGTGAAGGAAGGCGGTGTCATCGTCCGCACCGCGGCCGAGGGCGCGTCGGAGGAGGACATCGAGCGCGACCTCGTCTTCCTGCAGCGGCTGTGGCGGTCGATCCAGGCCAAGGAGAAGACCGCGAAGGCGCCGGAGCTCGTCTACCAGGAGGCCGAGCTGCCGCTGCGGGTCGTCCGCGACCTCTTCACCGGCGACTTCGAGAAGGCATACGTCGACGACGAGCGCACGTACCGGCGCATCGTCGGCTACCTGAAGAAGACCTCGCCGCACATGGTCGAGCGCGTCGTCCGCTACAAGGAGAAGACGCCCCTCATGGAGGCGTTCGGTGTCGAGCAGGAGATCAAGTCGACGATCGGCCGCCGCGTCGATCTTCCCTCCGGCGGTTACCTCATCTTCGACTACGCCGAGGCGTTCACCGTCATCGACGTCAACACCGGGCGCTTCGTCGGCGGCCGTGGCAAGAACGCCGGCAGCCGGCTCGAGGACACGATCACGAAGAACAACCTCGAGGCGGTGAAGGAGGTCGTCCGGCAGCTCCGGCTGCGCGACATCGGCGGGATCATCGTCATCGACTTCATCGACATGGCGAATCCGAAGAACCGCGCCACCGTCGAGGAGGCCCTGCGCACGGAGCTCGAGCGCGACCGAACGAAGACGTACGTCGTGGAGATCTCGCCGCTCGGCCTCGTCGAGATGACGCGCCAGAACGTGACGGACGGGCCCCGCGAGGTCATGACACGCAAGTGCCCGACCTGCGGAGGCGACGGAATCGTCTATTCCGAGGCCTCCGCGGCGATCGACGTCGAGCGGCGGCTCCGCGCGCTCGCCGGAGGCTCGCGGGCGCAGGCGTTCCGAGTCGAGCTCGCCGACCCGATCGCAAGCGCCCTCGTCGGCCCGGGCGCACGCCGGCTGATCGAGCTCGAGGCGCTGACGAAGAAGCGCTTCTTCCTCGACGGCAAGCCGGAGACTCATCTCGACCATTTCGTCGTCCTCGGCGAGGGAAAGCTCGTCGACCTGGCGCCGCCGGCGCCTGTCGGGGAGGACGCGGAGATCATGCTGCAGCTCGTCGAAGTCGACCGCTACGACGGCGCTGCCGCCGTGGGCAAGCTCGACGGGCTCGACATCGTGGTCGCCGATGCCGCCTCGCAGGTTGGCAAGCGGCTCAAGGTGCGCGTCGAGCGCGTGCTCGACGGGCGCGCCTACGCCGTCGCGATCCGAAAGACCAAGGCCGTGCCGGAGCCGCTGACCGCCGAGGGCGAGGCCGAGAAGCCGACCCGCAAGCCTCCGGCGCGCAAGGGCGCAACGGTCGCGAAGGACTCCGAGCCCGCTGCGGAAGAGGAGCCGGCTGTCGAGGCCGAGGAGCCCGAAGCAGAGACCGAAAACGAGGACACGCCGGAAGCCGAGACGGCTTCGCCGCAGGCGCCGGCAGCGAAGAAGAAGACGCGCCGTGGCTCGCGCGGCGGCCGCAAGCGGAAGAAGCCGCCTGTGACCGCCGAGGCAGCCGAAGCCGGCGGAGCGTCGGAGGAGCAGCCCGACTCGTCGCGCGGAGTCACGATCCACGTTCCAGGGGACGATCTCGGCCGCGACGGCAAGGCGGAGCCGGCGGAGGAAGCGCCCGGCGAACCCCAGGCGGCGGAAGAACCTCAGGCGACGGAAGAGCCCCAGGCGGAGGAGCCCACGACGGCCGAGGGCGCCGACGAGGCGCCGAAGCCGGCCAAGAAGAAGACGCGGCGTGGTTCGCGCGGCGGCAAGAACCGGAAGAAGAAGCCGGCTGCCGCGTCCCAGAACGGCGCCGAGGCTGCGGCCGAGGCCGAGCCGGCCGCGGAGCCGGAGCCGGCCCCGGAAAACGGCGAGTTCGACTACGTCCCGATGTCCGAGTGGGCCGACGAGTTGGACACGAATCGTTAGCTACACTGCCGAATCGCGGGCGTCCAGCCCGCGTTTCAACGCCATGAGCTCCTACGCGATCATCAGTCTCGGCGGCAAGCAGTACCGCGTCCAGGAGGGCGAGCGGCTGCTCGTCGACCGTCTGCGCGCCGACGAGGGCGCCACGGTCGAGCCGCGCGTCCTGCTCGTCGGCGGCAACGGCGCGCCCGATCTCGCGCCGTCGACGACGGTGACTGCGCGCGTCGTCGGACACGAGCTCGGCAAGAAGATCCGGATCGGGAAGTACCGCCGCCGCACCGGCTACAAGAAGCACACCGGCCACCGCAGCAAGCTGACGCGGATCGAGATCGAGTCGATCGGCGCCGCCAAGCGCGCAGCCAAGTCCGATGCCAAGCCGAAGGCGGAGCCGGTTGAGAAGGCCGTGCCGCAGAAGGCGGAGGCGCAGGAGGCCGCGGGGTTGCCGGAGGGCTACGCATCGATGACGATCGCCCAGCTCTCGGAGGCGGCAGGCGGCTGGAGTCACGAGCAGGTCGAGGCGGCGCTCGAGCACGAGCGCGCCGGCAAGGCCCGCAAGGGCGCGATCGCCGCGCTCGAATCGGCACTGGAGGAGAAGTAGATGGCGCACAAGAAGGGACTCGGCTCGTCGAGGAACGGGCGCGATTCGAAGCCGAAGATGCTCGGCGTGAAGCTCTTCGCCGGCCAGGACGTGACGTCGGGGATGATCCTCGTCCGTCAGCGCGGCACGCGCTTCCGCCCCGGCCCCGGCACCGGGATCGGCAAGGACGACACGATCTTCGCGATGCGCGACGGCAAGGTCGCCTTCCGGACGAGCGGCGAGCGCCGCTTCATCTCGGTCGAGCAGGCCTAGGCGCCCGGCAGGAGCTCGCGAGCACGCACCGCGTCCGCCGTGCGGACGACGATCTCGCGCGGCGACCCGCGTGAGACGAGCCCGTCTCCGGCGCCGGCGGCGAAGCTCGTGGGGCGGTGGTAGCACGGGATGTTCTCGCTGCGCAGCAGCTGACACGCGAGCTCCGCCTCGGGCTCGCTGCCGACGATCGTGACGGTCACCTCGTCCTCCACCCGGCCACTCTACGCTGCCCGCTTCCCCCGCTTCGCCTTAGGCTCCGCTTTCCGCTCGCTCAATGCGACGGGCTTGCGCCGCTCGGCTGCTGACGGCGCGGCGTGGGGTTGCCGCGCCCGCGCATGTCGGGCGCGGCGGCGAGTGCTGAGTACCGTTCCCTCAGATGTTCCACGATCGCGCACGCTTGAGCGTCGTCGCCGGCCGCGGCGGTGACGGCTCGATCCACTTCCGGCGGGAGAAGTACGTGCCTCGTGGCGGCCCGGACGGCGGCGACGGCGGCGAAGGCGGCGACGTCGTGCTCGTGGCCGAGTTGCGGCGACGCGACCTCTCGGGCTTCCGGCCGAACCAGAGGCTGCGGGCGGGTCGCGGCGGCGGCGGCGGCGGCCGTCTCTCCAACGGGGCGCGCGGAGAGGACACGGTGCTCGCTGTCCCGGTCGGAACACAGGTCTTCGAGGGCGAGGAGCTCGTCTCCGACCTCGCGCAGCCCGGTGCGCGAGTCGTCGTGGCGAAGGGCGGCAGCGGCGGCCGCGGCAACAAGCACTTCGCGGGGCCGAGCCGGCAGACGCCGCGCTTCGCCGAGGTCGGCCTGCCCGGCGAGGAGCGGGAGATCGAGCTTCGTCTCAAGCTCCTCGCGGACGCAGCGCTCGTCGGCCTCCCGAACGCCGGCAAGTCGTCGCTCCTGACGCGGCTCTCGAACGCACGGCCGAAGGTCGCCGAGTACCCGTTCACGACGCTCTCGCCGGTGCTCGGGACCGTGGAGTCTGCGGACGGCCGTCAGCTGGTGGTCGCCGATGTCCCCGGGCTGATCGAGGGTGCGAGCGAGGGCGTCGGGCTCGGCCACGAGTTCCTCGCCCACCTCGAGCGCGCCCGCGTGCTCGTGCACGTGATCGACTCGGCCGAGAACGACGCCGACGAGCGCTGGCGCGCGATCGACGTCGAGCTCTCCGCCTACGGCGCCGGGCTCGAAGAGCGGCCGCAGATCGTCGTCCTGAACAAGATCGACCTCCGTCCCGAGCCGCCGTCCTTCGGCGTCGAGGACGACCTTATCCAGCGCGTC
>Ga0207693_10000923_pt1 | contig 26413 bp, 20 predicted proteins | sample LARL81metaG_FD_184347 | JGI IMG/M metagenome (GOLD analysis project Ga0207693, IMG submission 184347) | Corn, switchgrass and miscanthus rhizosphere microbial communities from Kellogg Biological Station, Michigan, USA - LAR L8-1 metaG... | ecosystem: Host-associated > Plants > Roots >... | reverse complement strand
GCCGGGTCTAGGGACGCAAACCGGTGCATCCGCTACCTGACTAAGTACCTGACCAAGCACGTCGCCGACTGCCACCAGGCCGAAACTGGCGCGCAGCGGACGCATGCCGCCCGCCTCGCCGATGCGCTGCGCTACGAACCGTGTTCGCCGACGTGCGCGAACTGGCTGCGCTACGGCATCCAGCCCAAGAACCCGAAGGCCGGCCTGCTGCCCGGAGCGTGCAAGGGTAAAGCACACCGGCCCGAGAACCTTGGCTATGCGGGCCGCCGAGTGCTGGTCTCCTGCAAGTGGTCCGGCAAGACTCTGGCCGACCACCGCGGCGACCGTAAAGCCTGGCTGACCAAAACCCTCGGCCTGGGAAGCCAGCCCCGACCCGGCCCGCTACAGCTGGCATGTCGTCACCCCATCCGACCGCGACTACCTGCCACCGGACAAACGGCTGCTGCATGTCGTCGCCGACCGCACCCGGTTGAAGGCAGTACTGGATGAGGCCCGGCAAAGAGCCCGCGACCGGCAAACCGACCTTTCGGCAAGTACGGAGGTGTCCGCATGACGCGTAAGTCGACTCCGCTGGTCGAGCGGCTCATGACAGTTGGCGAGGCCGCCGAGCTGCTCGGCACGACCGAGCGGTTTCCCCGGCGCCTGATCGCCGAGCGGCGCATCCGGTTCGTTCACGTCAGCCGCTATGTACGTATTCCCGAGTCGGCCCTAGGCGAGTTCATCGCGGCGGGCATCGTCGAGCCTGTCACCCGCAGGCGCAGGCGGGTGGCGTGATGGCTGCCCGGCGCCGCTTCGGACGGGTCCGCCGCTTGCCATCCGGCCGATACCAGGCCCGCTACCTGGGTCCCGATGGCCTAGACCGCCCTGCTCCTGGCACGTTCGCCTCCAAGACCAGCGCGGAGAAATGGCTCGTCCGGAAAAGAGGCGGAAATACACGATGATCAAAAGAAGGACACATCCGCCGCTGGCGGAGCGAGCTGCTCGACTCCGGCGTCAGTCCCGCATCGGTGGCCAAGTCCTACCGGCTGCTCAAGGCAATCATGAACACAGCCGTCGATGACGGAATCATCCGCAGGAACCCGTGCCGGGTTGGGGGCGCGAGCCAGGATCGATCACCGGAGCGACCCGTCCTGACGGTGCGCGAGGTCGTCAGCCTGGTCGAGGCGATGGGCGAGCGTTACCGCGCCCTAGTGCTGCTCGCGGTTTTCGGCAGTTTGCGCTGGGGCGAGTTGGCCGTGCTGCGGCGCCGGGATGTTGACGTCCAGCTCGGCACCATCCGGGTGGAGCGCTCGCTATCCGAGTTGCCGGGCGGCGGGTACCTGTTTGGCCCCCCGAAGTCCGCCGCAGGACGCCGTGTTGTCGTCCTCCCGGCCGCGATCAGGCCCGCCCTGGCTGATCACCTCGCGGCCTTCGCGGTGGATCACCCTGACGCGCTGGTGTTCACCAGCCCGGCCGGTATGCCGCTGCGGCCCAGCAACTTCCGGCGCCGCGTCTGGTATCAGGCGCTGGCCGAGGCTGGCCTGCCGGGGATTCACTTCCACGATCTACGCCACACTGGGAAAGCGTTCACCGCCGCGACCGGGGCCACGTTGCGCGAGCTGATGGACCGGATGGGCCACAGCAGCACCCGGGCCGCGCTGATCTACTTGCACGGCAATGATGATCGCCAGCGGGCGATCGCTGACGGCCTCAGCAAGCTCGCCCAGCGGGAGCTGCGACGGCAGGAACCGGGGTCTCCGAGGCGGGCACGCGGCGGGCGATCGGGCACGCGGCGGGCACGAAAGGCCGGGAACGGATGACTGGTGTCAGGCTCTGAATGCCGGATGCATCCTCTGGCCTGGTCTTTTGCGAAGTGGGCCTGCCTGGACTTGAACCAGGGACCTCTTCCTTATCAGGGAAGCGCTCTAACCGAGCTGAGCTACAGGCCCGTGCGCGCCCGGTTCGGGCGCAAAAAAGTACGCCGGGAAAGGCTACCGCATCTGACGGCGCGCGGGATCAGTCGCTCTCCTTCAGCGTGACCTCTATACCGCCCGCCAGGTCAGCGGTGATGTTGTAGAGCACCGCACCCACCGTGGACAGTGCCGTGATGAGCACGACGTTGATCGCGCCGAGCAGGCCCGTGTAGCCGAGGACGCGGGAGGCAGACAGGTAGTTGTGCAGGTTGAAGCCCGACGAGCTCTGGCTCGACGTGATGCTTTCGATGGTCCGCTGCAGCGCGTCGAACACGCCGAGGCCGGACAGCACGGCGTAGAGCACGGCGACGGCGACGAACAAGACGATGAAGGCGACCAGCGAGATGACGAAGCTGAACTTCATCACCGACCAGGGCTCGAGCCTGGCCAGGGTCAGCTGTGCCTGCCTGCCACCCCGGGCGGCGCGCTTGGACCTGCGGCGCCGCCGCAGCGGTGACCGCAGCGTGGGCTTGACCTTGGGCCGACGCGGCTGCTTGACCGGCGGCGGCGGGTACTGCCCGGGAAGCGGAGGTGCCGGGTCCTGCAGGCCTGCACCGTTTTCCTGCCCGGCCATGTAACCGGCCCCCACAGCTGCGGTGCCGTACACCACGCCGGCCGCGGGACGGGCCCCGTACGGAGCATCGGCAGGTCCGAACGAACCGTCAGGACCACCGAACGAACCGTCAGGACCACCGAACGAGCCAGCGGGACCACCAGCGAACGAACCGTCAGGACCACCGAACGAGCCAGCGGGACCACCAGCGAACGAACCGTCACCCTGGGGCGGAGTGAACCCGCCTCCCTGATACGTGCTGACGTAGTCGCTCGGGTAGCTTCCGCCGAATTCGGCGCGCGGCCCGGGCTCGTAGCCCGCAGCGGACTCGGCCGGGGGAACGAACCCGGGATCGGCCGGACGGGGAGAACCGAAAGGATCGGTGTCTGGTGCGACCCCGAACCCGGGAGCGGGCGCAGGAGCCTGCCCGAAGCCCGGGGGCCCGCCCGCGGCACCGAAGCCCGGCTCGTCGCCAGCCGGTAGGTCGCCCCACCCGGTGCCCGGCGGGCTGTCGCTGAATCCGGGTGCGTCGTCTTCGTCGGCCCCGCCCATGTCGGAGTGGGTAACCTGCCCGTTGCGGTCCTCGGCGGCCTCCTGGTCCTCGCTTGGCGGCCCGGCCCCGGTGCCGACCGCAGCCGCCCCGGACATCCAGGACGGTGGCTCCGGCTCGTGGTTCACGTCACCCTCCTCCGTACCGTTCCCTAGGTCGAGGTTATCCCTGGGAAACGCGACGAAACGCGGCCACGTGTCACTGCCGCCTTCTCTTGTACTCATGAGACGTCCCCGTTGACCATTTCGTTGCCTTCGTCCTCAGGCTCATCGGACGTCTCGTCAGCGTCCACGTCCAGCGATTCGGCGTTGCGCGCGATCGCGACCACGCTGTCACCTGGTCCCAGGTTCATCAGCCGGACTCCCATGGTCTGCCTGCCCGAGAGCTTCACCTCGCCGGCCCGGGTCCTGATCACCCCGCCGGCGGACGTGATGGCGAACACCTCGTCCTCCGGCCGGGTCATCAGCGCTCCGACCAGCTCGCCGCGCGAGTCGGTGATTCGCGCGGAGAGAACGCCTCTACCTCCCCGATGATGTACCGGATACTGGTCCGCCGGGGTGCGCTTGGCAAAACCGCCCCCGGTAGCCACGAGCACGTCCTCCTCGCCATCTCGCACCACGTGCATGTCCAGTAGCTCATCGTTGTCGACGAACCGCATCCCGATCACACCCGAGGTAACCCGGCCCATCGGGCGCAGCTCCTCGTCGCTGGCCCGGAACCTGATCGCCTGGGCGTGCTTACTCAGCAGCAGCAGGTCCTCGTCGGACGAGACCAGCCGGGCCGCGATCACCTCGTCGTCCTCGCGCAGGCTGATGGCGATGATGCCGCCGGTCCGGGGGGAGTCGAAGTCGGTCAGCCTGGACTTCTTCACCAGTCCGGCCTTGGTGGCCAGCACGAGGTAAGGCGCCACCGTGTAGTCGCGCAGCGCCAGCACCTCGGCGATCTCCTCGTCGGGCTGGAACGCGAGCAGGTTGGCGACGTGCTGGCCGCGGGCGTCCCGCCCCGCGTCCGGCAACTCGTACGCCTTGGCCCGGTAAACCCGGCCCTTGTTGGTGAAGAAGAGGATCCAGTGGTGGGTGGTGGTGACGAAGAAGTGCTCGACGATGTCGTCGGTCCGCAGCTGCGCGCCGCGCACACCCTTGCCGCCGCGGCGCTGCGCGCGGTAGAGGTCGGCCTTGGTCCGCTTCGCATAGCCGCCGCGGGTGATCGTGACGACCACGTCTTCCTCGGCGATCAGGTCCTCGTCGGACATGTCGCCGTCATAGGCGATGATCTCCGTCCGCCGGTCGTCCCCGTACTTGGCGACGATCTCGCCCAGCTCGTTCCGGATGATCTCCCGCTGCCGGGCCGGGCGGGCCAGGATGTCCTCGTAGTCGGCGATCTTCCTGGTCAGCTCCTCGAACTCCTCGGTGAGCTGCTGGCGCTCGAGCGCGGCGAGCCTGCGCAGCTGCATATCGAGGATGGCGCGCGCCTGGAGATCGTCGATGTCGAGCAGTTCGATCAGGCCCTGCTGCGCCGCGGCGGCCGACGCGCTCGCCCTGATCAGCGCGATGACCTCATCGATGGCCTCGATCGCCCGCAGCAGCCCGCGCAGGATGTGCGCCCGCTCCTGCGCCCTGCCGAGCAGGTACCGGGTGCGCCGGACGATGACTTCGATCTGGTGGCTGACCCAGTGCCTGATCATCTGGTCCAGGCGCAGGGTCCGCGGCACCCCGTCGACCAGGGCCAGCATGTTCGCGCCGAAGGTGTCCTGCAGCTGGGTGTGCTTGTACAGGTTGTTCAGCACGACCTTGGCCACCGCGTCCCGCTTGAGCACGATGACCAGCCGCTGGCCGGCCCGGTTGCTGGACTCGTCCCGCACGTCGGCGATGCCGTTGATCCGCCCGTCCCTGACCAGCTCGGCGATCTTGAGCGCGAGGTTGTCCGGGTTGACCTGGTAGGGCAGCTGGGTGGCAACCAGGCAGGTACGGCCCTTGATGTCCTCCTCGACCTCGACCACGGCGCGCATGGTGATCGAGCCGCGGCCGGTCTGGTAGGCATCCCTGATGCCGCGCCGCCCGACGATCTGCGCCGCGGTCGGAAAATCGGGCCCCTTGATCCGCTCGATCAGCGCGTCCAGCAGCTCCTCGTCGGTGGCCTCGAAGTTGTCCAGGTACCAGCGGGCCCCCGCGGCGACCTCACGCAGGTTGTGCGGCGGGATCTTGGTGGCCATGCCCACCGCGATCCCCTCCGACCCGTTGACGAGCAGGTTGGGGAAACGGCTGGGCAGGACGACGGGTTCCTGGGAGCGCCCGTCGTAGTTGTCGCGGAAATCGACGACTGCCTTGGTGTCGATGTCCCGGAGCATCTCCATGGCCAGCGGCGCGAGCCGGCATTCGGTGTACCGCATGGCCGCGGGCGGGTCGTTGCCCGGTGAGCCGAAGTTGCCCTGGCTGTCGATCAGGGGATAGCGCATCGACCAGGGCTGGGCCAGCCGGACGAGCGCGTCGTAGAGGGCGGTGTCGCCGTGCGGATGGTAGGTGCCCATCACGTCGCCGACCACGCGCGCGCACTTGAAGTACGACCGGTCCGGCCGGAATCCGCCGTCGTACATCGCGTACAGGATGCGCACGTGCACCGGCTTGAGGCCGTCCCTGACATCGGGCAGCGCGCGGCCGACGATCACCGACATCGCGTAGTCGATGTAGCTGCGCTGCATCTCGACCTGAATGTCGACGGGCTCGGTGCGGTCGCCTTCCGCCGGCGCGCCGGTGTCCAGCTCAGTCACTTGCTGACCTTTCGGTAATGAATTGGTGAGCGACGCCTAGATGTCGAGGAACCTGACGTCCTTGGCGTTGCGCTGGATGAACGACCGGCGCGCGTCCACGTCCTCGCCCATGAGCACGGTGAACAGCTCGTCGGCCTGGGCCGCGTCGTCGAGCGTCACCTGCAGCAGCACCCGGTGCGCCGGGTTCATCGTGGTCTCCCACAGCTCGGAGGCGTTCATCTCGCCCAGCCCCTTGTACCGCTGGACGCCGTCCCGCGGCCGCGGGTCCCTGCGGCCGGCCGCGATGCCCGCCTCGATCACCCGGTCCCGCTCGGCGTCGGAGTAGGCGTACTCGGGCTCCACCCCGCGGCCATCCCACTTGATCTTGTACAGCGGCGGCTGCGCCAGGTAGACGTAACCCTGCTCGACCAGCGGCTTCATGAACCGGAACAGCAGGGTGAGCAGCAGCGTGCGGATGTGCTGGCCGTCCACGTCCGCGTCCGCCATCAGGATGATCTTGTGGTAGCGGAGCTTCTCGATCGCGAACTCGTCGTGGATCCCGGTGCCCAGGGCGGTGATCAGGGCCTGGACCTCGTTGTTCTTGAGCACGCGGTCGATCCGGGCCTTCTCGACGTTCAGGATCTTGCCGCGGATGGGCAGGATCGCCTGGAACATCGGGTCCCGGCCGCCCTTGGCCGAGCCGCCCGCCGAGTCGCCCTCGACCACGTAGATCTCACACCGCGCCGGGTCCGAGGACTGGCAGTCGGCCAGCTTGCCCGGCAGCGAGGTGGACTCGAGCAGGTTCTTGCGCCTGGTCAGGTCCCGCGCCTGGCGGGCGGCGATCCGGGCCCGCGCGGCCTGGGTGGCCTTGGTGATGATGTCCTTGGCCTCGCCGGGGTTGCGGTCGAACCAGTCCCGCAGGTGATCGTTGCAGACCTTCTGCACGAACGACTTCGCCTCGGTGTTGCCGAGCTTGGTCTTGGTCTGCCCCTCGAACTGGGGCTCGGCCAGCTTGACCGAGACGATTGCGGTCAGGCCCTCCCGGACGTCCTCGCCGGTCAGGTTGTCGTCCCTTTCGCGCAGCAGCCTCTGCTCGCGGGCGTACCTGTTGATGATCGAGGTCAGGGCCGCGCGGAAGCCCTCCTCGTGGGTGCCGCCCTCGATCGTATTGATCGTGTTCGCGAACGTGTGCACCGACTCGGAGTAGGAGGCGTTCCACTGCATGGCGATCTCGACGGCGATGCCGTCGCCCTCGTCCCCGAAATCGATGATCGAGGCGTGCACCGGCTCCTTGGAGGCGTTCAGGTACCGGACGAAGTCCGCGATGCCGCCCTCGTAGTGGTAGCTGACCACGCGCGGCTCGCCGTTGATGTGCTCCGGGCGCTCGTCGGTCAGCGTGATCCGCAGCCCTCGGGACAGGAACGCCATCTCCTGCAGCCGGCGGGACAGCGTCTCGAAGCTCCAGTCCAGGGTCTCGAAGATCGAGTCGTCCGGCCAGAACGTGGTCGTGGTGCCCCGCTCGGCGGTGGCCTCGCCCTTGGTCACCGGGGTGACCGGGTCGCCCTTCTCGTACGCCTGGCGCCAGACGTTGCCCTCCCGGCGCACCTCCACCTCGAGCCGCGAGGACAGCGCGTTGACCACCGATACGCCAACGCCGTGCAGGCCGCCGGAAACCGCGTAGGACTTGCTGTCGAACTTGCCGCCGGCGTGCAGGGTGGTGTGCACGACCTCCACGGCGGGACGCTGCTCGCCGGGATGCAGGTCCACCGGGATGCCGCGGCCGTTGTCGCGCACCCGGACGCCGCCGTCGGCCAGCAGGAAGACATCGATCGTGTCCGCGAACCCGGCCAGCGCCTCGTCCACCGAATTGTCCACGACCTCGTAGACCAGGTGGTGCAAGCCGCGCTCCCCGGTAGAACCGATGTACATGCCGGGTCGCTTGCGTACCGCCTCGAGACCCTCGAGGACGGTGATCGAGCGTGCGTCGTAGGACAAAGCTTCCGAACTCCTCCTGCTGGGATGGTGCTCTGAGACCCAGCGCCACGAGACCCAGCGTCATCTGCCCGTGTGCTATACCATTTTACCTGCGAGTAGGCCCTGACATGGGCATGTTCAGCCGTAGGTGTCGCGCGGCCCGCGACCGCCCCGCACCCTCCATGCACCCTGCTGCCGCGGGCCGGTCGGCCCGCGGACCTTGACCCGCCGTACCGTCCCGTGACCCAGCTCGGCGTTCAGCCGCTGGACCAGCGTCGCAGCGAGCAACTGCAGCTGAGCCGCCCACGCGCTCGAGTCCGCGGCCACGGTCAGCACGCCGTCGCGGAACCTCTCCGGCCGGGCATGCGCGGCGAGCTCGGCGCCGACGATCTGCTCCCAGCGGCCGAACGCCGATCCCACCGCGACCTGCTGCTGCCAGCCCCGCTCGGCGAGCAGCTTAGTGATCGCTGCGCCTAGGGGCTGCGGATCCTCCCCGCCGGGCGGGCGCCTGCCGCCGGGCCGATCGCCGCGCCGTTCGGGAAAATCCTTGCCTTCCGAACGGACGCGGGCCGGACTTTCGCCGCGCTGCATCGCCTGCTGCCGGGCCGCTGCGAGCGCCTCGCGGGCGCTGCGGAGCCTGCGGCTGGCATCGTCATCGGGCACTGGTGATCACCCCATCGGCCACGTCGAACCTGGTTGCCGCCAGGGCCGCGGGCAGGTCGGCGGGCACGGCCGCGGTGACCAGGACCTGCTCGGCGGCGGCCGCCACCGTGGCCAGCCGGTCCCGGCGCTGCCCGTCGAGCTCGGCGAAGACGTCGTCGAGCAGCAGCACCGGGTCCTCGCCGGCCGAGCGCAGCAGCTCGTAGCCGGCCAGCCGCAGGGCCAGCGCGAGCGACCACGACTCGCCGTGGCTCGCATAACCGCGGGCGGGCAGCTCGCCGATGCGCAGCTCCAGCTCATCGCGGTGCGGGCCGACCAGGCACACCCCGCGCTCCAGTTCGACGCCGCGGGAGTCGGCCAGCTCCGCACGCAGCGTGGCCGTCAGCTGGTCCCGGCCGCCGCCGGGCTCGGTCTTGTCGCGCCACGACGGGCGGTAGCTCATCTCCACGGCGCGCTCATCGCCGCAGACCGCCGCGTAGGCCTTGACCGTCATCGGGCGGAGCGCGCCGATCAGCTCCAGCCGGCCCGCCATCAGCTCGGCGCCGGTGCGGGCCAGCTGCTCATCCCAGGCGTCCAGCGCGCCGAGCATCGGCCGGCGGTCCGGCGGCCGGGCGCGCGCCGATTTCAGCAGCGCAGTGCGCTGCCGCACCACCCGCTCGTAGTCGGACCGGACTCCCGCGTACCTCGGCGCCGCCTGGACCAGGAGGTCATCGAGGTACCGGCGGCGCTCGCCGGGATCCCCCTTAACCAGGGCGAGGTCTTCAGGGGCGAAAACCACCGCGCGCAGTGCGCCGAGTACCTGCCGGGGCCGCTGGACCGGGGCCCGGTTGATCCTGGCCCGGTTGGCGCGGGCCGGGTTGATCTCGATCTCGACCAGGGTGCTGCGGTCGGCGGACGCCACCGCGGCCCGCACGATGGCCCGGTCCGCCCCGCTGCGTACCAGCGGCGCGTCGGTCGCCACCCGGTGGCTGGCCAGGGTGGCCACGTAGCCGACCGCCTCGACCAGGTTGGTCTTGCCCTGGCCGTTCGCACCGGTGAACGAGGTCACGCCCGATTCCAGCTGCAGGTCCGCCGCCGCGTAACTGCGGAAGTCGGTCAGCGCGAGCCGGGTCAGGTGCACGGCGCCCCACACAGAATTTCGCGTTGTTCACAATTACCTGGCATCGAGTACCTGCCGTCGAGGCCGGTTTGTCATGTGGCCCGATCGCCTGTGAACAACGCTCATGGGTGCGAGATTACTGCGGCGCACCGTAAGCCGCTCGCAGCCGCCACGCCGCACCAGGTCGGCTCACCGCAACCGGCGTCGTGGGGGTCCGGGGGCTCGGGCCCCCGGAATACACGGGAAGGCGGGCTACGGCGAAATCGGCCGCAGGCCGATGAGCAAGGTGGCCCCGCTCGCCGCCCCTCATCAGCCGAGCCGGATCGGCATCAGCAGGTAGCGGTAGTCCGGGGCCTGGTCGGCGGCGGGCTTGCCGGTGATCACGGCGGGCTTGGACGCCGTGGTGAACGAGATCCGGACGGTGTCGGAGTCCATCGCGGTCAGCCCGTCGAGCAGGTACTGCGGATTGAACGCGATCTGGATGTCCTCGCCCTCGTAGCTCGCCTCGAGCGTCTCGGCCGCCTGCGCCTCGTCCCCGGTGCCCGCCTCGAGCAGCAGTTGCCCGGCGGAGAAGGACAACCGGACCGGGGTGTTGCGCTCGGCCACCAGCGCCACCCGCCGGACCGACTCGGTCAGCAGCCCCACCGGCAGCTCGGCCGTGGCGTTCACTTGATCGGGCAGCAGCGCCTGGTAGCGGGGGAACTCGCCGCCGAGCAGGCGCGTCGTCGCGCGCCTGCCGCCGCCCTCGAACCCGATCATGCCGTCCCCGCTGTCGCCCGGCAGCGCGAGCGCGATCGAGACCTCCGCCCCCGCGTTCAGCGCGCGGGCGGTGTCGGCCAGCGCCTTGCCCGGGACCAGCACGGCCGCGCTCAGATCCTGCCGGGCCGGCTGCCACGGCAGTTCGCGCACCGCGAGCCGGTACCGGTCGGTGGCGATCAGCGTCAGCCGGTCGCCCTCGATCTCCACCCGCACGCCGGTCAGCGCGGGCAGGGTGTCATCCCGGCCCGCGGCCGCGGCCACCTGGGCGACGGCGGAGGCGAACACGTCGCTTTCCACGGTGCCGACCGACGGCGGCATGTCGGGCAGCGCCGGGTAGTCCTCAGCCGGCAGCATGAGCAGGGAGAACTGCGCGCTTCCGCAGGTCACGATCGTACGCGAGCCCTCCGTGCGGAACTCGACCTGGCGCGGCGGGAGGCTGCGGGTGATCTCGCTGAGCAGCCGCCCGGAGACCAGCACGTCCCCTTCCTCTTCGGCGGACACCGGCAGCGAGGCCTGCGCCGACACGTCGTAGTCGAAGCTGGAGAGCACAAGCTCCGCGCCCGCCTGCACCCGCATGCCCGCGAGCACCGGCAGCGCCGGGCGGGCCGGCAGCGCCCGCGCCGTCCACGCCACCGCTTCTGCCAGCACGTCGCGCTCGACCTGGAATTTCACGGCGAACCGCCTCCTGTTCGCTGCTTACGTATGGGGATCCTTACACGGGGGTCAGACGCCCGGTGACCGCTGATGATGCCAGGCTCGATGGCCGACGTTACGGGCGGCCCACTGTTGGTTGAGATGTCTTTAGATAGAGATCTGAACGTAGTCGTAGTAGGCATGGTGGATGGTGGGGACAATCGTTGTTATCCCAGGCCGCCCCGGGCGCTGGTGTCCACAGGCGATGTGGGCAGGAACGACGCCGACGTGCGCTGGCTGTGCGCTGCCGCAGCGCCGTCGCGGATTGTCCGCACGTTCTCCCCTGCGCATTCGGGGTTGTTCGCCGGTTCCCCCGAGCTTTTCCCCAGAGTTGTCCACAGTCTGTGTGCTCATTTAGTCGGCCGCATGCCGATCCACCGGGATTAGGGCCGCGGTCATGCTGACGTTTCCCGGCGTTCATCCTGATCGGGCCTGCTGCTTGATCCGGTTCGTGAGCTCGGTGACCTGGTTGTAGATCGATCGGCGCTCGGCCATTAGCGACCGGATCTTGCGGTCTGCGTACATGACCGTGGTGTGGTCTCGGCCGCCGAATTGCTGGCCAATCTTCGGCAGCGACAGGTCGGTAAGCTCCCGGCACAGGTACATGGCGATCTGCCGGGCCGTGGCGAGCACCCGGGACCTGGACGTACCGCACAGGTCCTCGATGGACAGCCCGAAGTAGGAAGCGGTCTGGCCCATGATCGTGGTCGCGGTGATCTGCGGCCCCTGTGCCTCGGGGATGAGATCCTTCAGCACGATCTCGGCCAGCTGGAGATCCACGGACTGCCGGTTGAGGCTGGCGAACGCGGTCACCCGGATGAGCGCGCCCTCCAGCTCGCGGATGTTGGTGGAGATCCGGCTGGCGATGTACTCCAGCACCTCGGGGGGCGCGTTGAGGCCTTCCTGCTCGGCCTTCTTGCGCAAGATGGCGATGCGCGTCTCCAGTTCGGGCGGCTGGACGTCGGTAAGCAGCCCCCACTCGAACCGGCTGCGAAGCCGGTCTTCCAGCGTGACCAGGCGCTTCGGGGCGCGGTCGCTGGAGATCACGATCTGCTTGCTGGCGTTGTGCAGCGTGTTGAACGTGTGAAAGAACTCCTCCTGAGTTCCTTCCTTGTTCTCCAGGAACTGGATGTCGTCCACCAGCAGCACGTCCACGTCGCGGTACCGGCGCCGGAATCCGTCCTGCTTGCCGTCCCTGATCATGTTGATGAAGTCGTTGGTGAACTCTTCCGAGCTCACGTACCGCACCTTCACGCCCTGGTAGAAGATCTGCGCGTAGTGACCGATGGCGTGCAGCAGGTGGGTCTTGCCGAGGCCGGAATCGCCGTAAATGAACAGCGGGTTGTACGCCTTGGCCGGGGCTTCGGCCACCGCGACCGCGGCCGCGTGGGCGAAGCGGTTGCTGGAGCCGATCACGAATGTCTCGAACGTGTACTTGGGATTGAGCCTGGTGGCCAGGAGTCGTGCGGTCGGCTGGCCGGTGCCGCCGGGCCGGGCGGCTTTCGGCGCCTCCGCTCCGTTGCTGTGGGCCGGGTGGGTGCTCCCGGCCCGGTCGTCCTGGCGCGGCGCGGCGGCGGACGGCCGGAGGTCGCCCGGCTGGGCGGCACCGGGATCCGGCTGTCCCGTGCCGTCTTGCGCCCCGGCCTCGCCGGGCAACGGATGGACGTCGGTGGCCGGGTCGACCGTGACCGCCAGCTGAATGCTGCGGCCCAGCTCCCGGGACAGGGCGTGCGTGATCAAGGTGCGCAGCCGGGTTTCCAGCTGCTCCTTGACGAATTCGTTGGGCGTCGCGATCAGCGCCGTGTTCTCGACCAGGCCGAGCGGCCTGGTCAGCTTGAGCCAGGCCCGCTGGTGGGCCTCGATCTGCATGCCGTTCAGGTCCTCAAGGGAGCGGGCCCACACCTCGGCGAGGTCCGTTTCACTCATAAAATCTCACCTCGCGCCCCCATGACCGTCCAGAGATCTGTCCACAGGTTGTGGACGCCGTCACCGCCACCGAGCCTGAGCACGCTGCTGGGTCATTCCGTCAGCCCAGTTGTAGTTCTCGTTTCCCCGCTCCGGGACAGGATCCGGTTGTCCACAGCCTAAGCGTCCCTCTTGCGGCGCGTTCGGTAAATGGCAGTGTTCCGGTAACCGGCTGGTTCAGGACTCGCTTCCGCCGCGCGCAACCGGTGCCTGGTCCGCGGAACCGCTGCCTGGCGCCTCCGGAACGGGTGCGCCCGCGCTTGGCGGGCCGCGCGGGCAGCCCGGTTTGACCACCCGGATCACGGCACCTACCCTGGTCGACTGGCCACCGGGCCGGCGCAGCGCTTGCGGCTGCCCGGGCGGTGGGGCGTGAGCGTCGCGCCGGGGGCGCGCCGACAAGCCAAAAGCACCGCATCTGGAGCCCGAAGTGAGCAAGCGTACATTTCAGCCGAACAACCGCCGCCGTGCGAGGACGCACGGATTCCGCCTGCGCATGCGCACCCGCGCCGGGCGGGCGGTGCTCGCTGCGCGCAGGCACAAGAGGCGTGCGCGGCTGAGCGCCTGACCGCGTGGCCTCAGGCAGGTCGTCAGGCGTCGCTGATGCTTCCCGCGCAGGCACGTATGAGGCGCAGCGCGGATTTCACCCTGGCGGTGCGGCGCGGCAGCCGGTCGGGACGCCGACTGCTGACCGCGCACCTGCTGGTCCGAGACGCGCCAGGTGAGCCTGCCCGGGTCGGGTTCGTGGTGAGCCGCGCGGTGGGCGGCGCGGTGGTCCGGAACAGGGTGCGCCGCAGGCTCAGACATCTGGCCCGCGGTTATCTTGAGTGTCTGCCGGGAGGTAGCCTTCTAGTTGTCCGCGCCAATCCCCCGGCCGCGGCCGCACGCCAGGCGGATCTTGCCGCCGAGCTCGACCTGGTACTGGGCAATTTGCTGCGGCGGCAGGTAGGGGCGCTGCACCGGTGATGACGCGGGAGCCAGATGTCCGGACTGCGGTTGGCGCCGCCCGGCCGTCCGGCGCGGCGCGACTGCTCATGCATTTGGTGAGCGGGTACCAGCGTTGGGTGAGTTCGTTGCTCATGCCACGGTGCCGGTTCGCCCCGTCCTGCAGCGCGTACGCGCTGCAGGCGCTCGCCGAGCACGGCGCGCTAGGTGGAAGCTGGCTCGCGGTAGGCAGGATCGGCCGGTGCCACCCGTTCCACCCGGGCGGCTATGACCCGGTACCGTCACGCCGCACCCGGCGGACCGCGTCGGCGAGAGCGCAAGGGAGCTAGCAGGTGGGCATCCTCAACCCGCTGTACGACCTGGTCGGGTGGCTGATCATGCGCCTGCACGCGCTGTTCAGCCCGCTGTTCGGCCCGGCGAGCGGCGTGACGTGGGTCCTGGTGATCGTGGCCCTCGTCGTCTTGATGCGGCTCATCCTGCTGCCGTTGTTCATCAAGCAGATGCACTCGCAGCGCAAGATGATCGCGCTCGCCCCGGAGCTGCAGGCGCTGCGCAAGCGCTACAAGAACGACAAGCAGAAGCTTCAAGAAGAGATGATGAAGCTGTACAAGGAGCACGGGGCCAACCCGCTCTCCGGCTGCTTGCCGCTCGTCGCCCAGCTTCCGATCTGGTTCGCCCTGCTGAACGTGCTGCGCGCGATGTCGGAGGACAAGGCCCTGTATGGCCTGACGCCGCTGGTGGTGCACCAGGCGAACCACGCCAGCATCTTCGGCGCCACGATTTCCTCGAAGTTCCTCTTCCAGCATCCGGCGACCCCGGGTCACGTCAAGGTCGTGATCGGGATCACCGTCGTGATCAGCGCGGTCACCACGTTCCTGTCGGTGCGGCAGAGCATGAAGCGCGGCCTGATGCAGAATCCGGCCGCGGCCGAGGACAACCCGATGGCGGGCGCGCAGAAGTACATGGTCTACATCGCGCCGCTGTTCGCCCTCAGCGGCCTGTACTGGCAGTTCGGGCTGGTGCTGTACTGGATGACCTCGAACATCTGGCAGCTCGGCCAGCAGTACTTCCTGTTCAAGAAGATCCCGCCACTGGAGACGGCACCCGCCGCGGCGACGGCCGCGACGGCGGTGTCCGGCAAGGCCTCCGGGGCCGCGGCCCAGACAGCAGCGGCCCGGCCGAAGGCCGCCGGCGCGCAGCCCGGCGCCAAGCGCGCCGCGTCGGCCACCAAGCCGGCCGGGTCGGCCACCAAGCCGGCCGGGTCGGGCAAGCCCGCGGCCGCGCGGCAGTCCGGTTCGTCGGCCAAGCCTGCGCCCACGTCGGGCAAGTCCGCGTCCACGTCGGCCAAGCCGGCGGCCTCCTCGTCGAAGCAGGCTACTGGGGCGAAGCAGTCTGCCGCGGCCAAGAAGCCAGCTGCGGCGAAGACTGAGGCGGCCGCGCTCGGTATCCCGCCGCCGACCCCGAACGGGAGCGGCGGTGTACTGCGCAAGCTGGTCCGGGGACGTGCTGAGCCCGAGCCGGAGCCCGAGCCGCCCGAGGTCACGTTCGTCCGGCAGCAGCGGGCGAAGCAGTCGCGGAGCAAGCGCTCGGGCAAACGATGAGCTGTCGGTCCTGGCGCGGGGCCCGGTCGGCCCGCACGAGACTGGCCGGCCAGGATAGGCGCGGTGGCCGCGGCCGCGAGTGACGTTCTTGGGTGTGGCGGCGGATCGGAACGGAGAGCTTTGATGAGTCATGGGGAGAGCGCTGCGGCGGGCACGCGGGACGACCAGCCGCTCCGGCAGCCGGACGACGCTTTCACCGAGGATTCCTCGGCAGATGACGGCGTGGCTGGCGACCCGGTCGGCGAGGCGGATGTGGAGCCGGGCGAGCTGCTGGCCGAGCCTGGTGATCTCGATGATCCTGACGATCCTGCGGATGTGGAGCCGGGCGAGCTGCTGGCCGAGCCTGGTGATCTCGATGATCCTGACGATCCTGCGGCTCAGGGCGGTCCGGCCGCGGGCCCGGCCTGGTCAGACGGCACCCCGAGGGTGGACGGGGAGCACGCCGAGGTGACCGTGGCCGACCTCGAGCAGGAGGGCGAGATCGCGGCCGACTACGTGGAAGGCCTGCTCGACATCGCCGACCTCGACGGCGATATCGACATGGACGTGGAAGGCGACCGGGCCCTGGTGTCGGTCGTCGGCGGCACGCTCGATGAGCTGGTTGGGACGAAGGGTGTCGTGCTCGAGGCGCTGCAGGAGCTGACCAGGCTGGCGGTGCAACGGCAGACCGGTGAGCGCACCAGGATGATGCTGGACGTGGGCGGCTATCGCGCCCGCCGCCGGGCTGAGCTGACCGAACTGGGGCAGGACGCGGCGGATGAGGTACGGCAGACGGGCGTGCCGAAGCGGCTCACGCCGATGACCGCCTTCGAGCGCAAGGTCGTGCACGACGCGGTCGCGGCGGCCGGGCTGCGCAGCGAGTCCGAGGGCGAGGACCCGGACCGCCGCGTGGTGGTCTACCCGGCCGAGTGAGGCTGGTCGCCACGGCGCGCCAGGAGAGCATGAGCACGGTCGGCCCCGCTGGCGTGGCTGGCGCTGCCAGCGTGCCCGGCTCTACCAGCGTGCCCGGCTCTGCGGGTCTGCCTGGCTGTGCGGGTCTGCGTGGCTCTGCTGACGAGCGTGGCGCGGCGGGTCTGCCCGGCGCGTCTGGGCTGGAGCCTCCCGCTGGTGCACTGGAGATTTTCGGATCTATGTTCCCCCTCGCACGGCGGTACGCGAACATACTGGCCACCGATGGCATTATCCGGGGCCTGATCGGTCCGCGTGAGACGGCGCGACTGTGGGACCGGCATCTGCTGAACTGCGCGGTGGTCGCCGACCTCGTGCCGCGACAGGCCACGCTGCTGGATATCGGATCCGGGGCCGGCCTGCCCGGCATCGTGCTGGCTATGCTGCTGCCCGAGGTCCAGGTCACGCTGCTTGAGCCGATGGCCCGGCGAGTGGAGTTCCTCGACGAGTGCCGCGCGGCGCTGGGCCTGCGCAACGTGACCGTACGGCGCGGGCGGGCCGAGGAGGTCCGCGGGCAGGTACGCGCGGAGGTGGTCACCGCCCGGGCGGTCGCCCCACTGGACCGCCTCGCCGGGCTGGCGATACCCCTCGTGCAACCCGGCGGGATGGTGCTGGCGCTGAAGGGGCAGCGGGCCGCCGCGGAGGCCGATGCGGCCGGACCGGTACTGCGGAGTCTGGGCGTCAGCGACGTTGCGGTGCTGCGTGCCGGGGTCGGCAAGATCGCTCCGCCCGCCACCGTGGTCAGGCTGATCGCCGGTGCCCACCCGACGGGAGCAGCCAAGTCGGCCAGGCAGGTGGGAGCACGAACAGGCCGCCGGGCCCGGCCCCGTGGCGCGGACGGGAAAGCAGCCCGGACGCCCCGGTAGCACGTGCTCGCCGGTGGGGCGGTGCCGACAGCTGGCGGCTGGTTGGTGGCGGTGGCGGTCGGTGGGGCGGTGCCGGCCGGGGGCATGCCGATTGCCCATGGTGTGGCCGTGGGTGGAGCGCGTTGGCTGCCGGGGTGCGCTGGTTGCTGGGCGGTGCCGGTCGGTGGGCCGTGCCAGCTGCTGGCGGCTGGTTGGTGGGCTGTGTCGGTCGATGGCCGGTGTCGGCCGGAGGCGTGCCGATTGCCCACGGATGAGCGCGTCGGTGGAGCGCGTTGGCTGCCGGGGAGCGCTGGTTGCTGGGCTGGGGCCTGTCGGCTGGGCCGCCGGTTGCTGACGGCTGCGGTGCCCGGGCGGTGCAGGTCGGTGCTCGTGTTGGCTGCCGGGGCGGTGCGAGTCGGCGGGGTCCGCTGGTTGCTGGGCTGATGCCGGCCATTGGGACCGGTGCCGGCCGGTAGGACTGGTGCCCGTCGAAGAGAGCCGGTTGCCGAAGGCGGGCGGTTGCCGAAGGGGCGCGGCCGCTCGGGGAGTGCCGTCGATAGGGGGTGCTGGCTGCGGGGGCGGCTGGCCAGGCGGCCGGTGTCGGGCTGGGCCGGCCGGGAGCCCGTGGGCGCGGAGCAGGCGGATGCCTGGCCCGGCAGCCCGCCGGACTAACGAGGTCTTGTGCGCGGGCTGCCGCGCCCTCCCGGTCGGGGGAACGGTAACGGTGTAGCGTCACCAATGGCCCGCTAACGGAGGCTGGGAAGGGAGCTCGGCATGGCTTCACTGCGGGGGCTGGGATGGCCCGAGGACACCGGTCTTCGGGTGCCCGTTCGGGCTCCGGCGGGTGATCCCGTTTCCGGGCTCGGTGCGCTTGCGGACGGACCTGCGGCAGACGGCTTGCCCGGGCCGACTGGTGCCATGCACAGCCCTGCTGGCGTCGCGCGTGGGTCGGGGCCTGTCGCCGGCGTGCCGGGGGCGGTCCGCCGTTCGGGCAGCCTGGGCTGGCCGCTGTCGGCGGATGTTTCACGTGAAACCATTCCCAACCACGACGTGCGGCCAGCCCGCGGGGAGCAACCGGTAGGCGGGGAGCCGGCCGTGGCTGGGGCGCGGCGCGCGGCCGGGGGGCAAGCCGCTGGGGACCACCAGGCCGAACGGTCCCGGCCTGGACTCGGTAGTCGGGCGAGCGCGGCCGATCCCCGCGAGACCGCGCCCGATCCTGGCCGCCCGCTGGGCGGGATGCCGGCCGACCCGGCGCCGTTCGCCTCCCGGCCGGCCCGGCCCGGCGCAGGCGGCCTGATGGCCGATACGCCCATTGCCCGCGCCGCCGAGGTCGCGCTAGAGGTGCGCAGCGGGGGCGGCCGCCCGTGGCCTCGGCCCCGAGCGTGCCGGGTCATGACGATCGCCAACCAGAAGGGTGGCGTGGGCAAGACCACGTCCGCGGTCAATATCGCGGCCGCCCTGGCGCTGCACGGGTCCGACGTCCTGGTGATCGACCTCGACCCGCAGGGGAACGCCTCCACCGCGCTCGACGTGGATCACCGTGTCGGCACCCCCTCGGTCTACAACGTGCTGGTCGAGGACCGCCCGCTAGCCGAGATCGTCCGGCCCGTCGAAGGCCTACCGCGGCTACAGTGCGTGCCCGCGACCATCGACCTGGCCGGCGCGGAGATAGAGCTCGTTCCCCTGGTAGCCAGGGAATCGCGGCTGGCGCGAGCGATCGCCGCCTATGATGCGTCCGGCCTGGATTACATCATCATCGACTGCCCGCCGTCGCTGGGGCTGCTCACCGTGAACTCCCTGGTGGCGGCGGCCGAGGTGCTCATCCCCATACAGTGCGAGTATTACGCCCTCGAAGGGCTCGAGCAGCTGCTGCGCACGGTGGATCTGGTCAAGGGGCACCTCAACGCCGACCTGGTGGTTTCCACCATCCTGCTGACCATGTACGACGCGCGGACCCGCCTGGCCGCTCAGGTCGCGGATGATGTCCGGTCGCACTTCGGTCCGGTTGTGCTGGGAGCGGTGATCCCGCGGAGCGTTCGGGTTTCGGAGGCGCCGAGCTACGGGCAGTCCGTGATGACCTACGATCCCGGCTCGACGGGGGCGCTGGCCTACCTGGAAGCGGCGAAAGAGATAGCGAACCAGAACCTGCTCACCGGCCCGGCGACCCGATGACCGCAGGCGTCCGGCGGAGTTGCGGGTCAGCCGGACAGGCGGGAGCGATGCGCTGGCCGGGGCGGGGCGGCGGAGTTGCGGGTCGGCCGGAGAGCCGGCAGCGATGCGCTGGCCGGGGCGGGGCGGCGGAGTTGCGGGTCGGCCGGACAGGCGGGAGCGATGCGCTGGCCGGGGCGGGGCGGCGGAAACCGACGCCGGCCATGTCGTCCGTCAATCGGTCGCGAGGCTGCCGACCCTGGCAGGATATTTCCAACCGGATACTCGGCGACGCGCAGGGAGACGCTGTGGCTCAGCAGAAACGGGGGCTTGGCAAGGGACTCGGAGCGCTGATCCCTTCTGCGACCCAGAAGTCGGCGGGCGATCACGGCGGTACCGGCACGGCCCTGGCCGACCAGCAGGCCCATAGGTCGCCGGGGCGGCATGCCCACCCGGCGGGCCTGGAGGACCAGCGCCCGGTCGGCGAGGTGCCCGGGGCCTACTTCGAGGAGATCGCGATCGCTGCGGTCACACCGAATCCCCGCCAGCCCAGGCAGGCGTTCGATGAGGACGCACTGGACGAACTCGCCGCGTCGGTGCGCGAGGTGGGCCTCCTGCAGCCCGTCGTGGTGCGCAAAGTGATGCCCGGACACTACGAGCTCATCATGGGTGAGCGGCGGTGGCGTGCCTGCCAGCGGGCCGGCCTCGACCACGTACCGGCCATCGTGCGCGAGGCGCCCGATGACGACCTGCTTCGGGACGCGCTGATCGAGAACCTGCACCGGGAGCAACTGAATCCGCTCGAAGAGGCCGCCGCCTACCAGCAACTGCTGGACGACTTCGGCGCTACGCATGAGGAGTTGGCCGGAAAGATCGGCCGGTCGCGGCCGCATATCTCTAACACGCTGCGGCTGCTCAGCCTCCCGCCAGCTGTGCAGAAGCGCGTCGCGGCGGGCGTTCTGAGCGCTGGCCACGCGCGTGCCCTCCTGGGACTGGACGACCGCCAAGCGCAGGAGCATCTCGCGCAGCGGATCGTGGCGGAGGGGCTGTCCGTGCGGGCCGTGGAGGAAATCGTGGCCGTCCGTGATGGCTCCTCGGCGAAGGCCGCGCGGGCCCCTCGGGCTAAGGCACCAGACTCCCCGCAACTCCGGGAGGTGGCCGACCGGCTGTCCGACGTCTTCGACACACACGTCAAGGTGGAGCTCGGCCGCCGCAAGGGGAAGATCGTGGTCGAGTTTGCCTCACTGGATGACCTGGAGCGAATCGTCAGGGTGATGTCGTCCTGAGCAGGCTGAGCCGTGGCCTCGGCAGACGGCGAGCGCTGTGGTGCCGGTTCGATCCCCCGGCCATGTTTCACGTGAAACACGCGCTGCCCTGGACACACAGAGGTTGGCTGGGTACGACGCTCACGCGTGAGCCCTGCGCCACCTGATGTGACCTGTGGCTGTTGCCCCGGCGGCGGGTGCGCTAATCCCCTGAATAGCTGCAAGAGCCAACGCTCACGTCAAATAGGTGTGCTGAGTTCCCCGCTCGGTCTGCCCAGCCTTCCTAGCGCCACCGGCCGTGCTGATGCGCTGGCCGGCGGCAGCGGTCAAGGGCAGTCGGGCCCGTTCCTGGATGGTGCGAGCGCTCGTTCGGTATCCGATTGGTCCGGCCCAGCGGATGCCCACGACGGGGAGCCGGGACAGCAGACCACGCACGAGGAGCCGCTGAAAATGATCATGCTTATCCGGTCTAGACATGGTGGCGTGATTCTATATAATACTGGTATGAAAAGTGGACAAAGGTTCAGGAAGGCCAACCCCGGGCGAAGCCTTGGCAACCTGCTCAGCGCGGTGCGGGCCGTGACACGGACCGGGTCCAACTGGGTAGAGACGGTCGCCTTGGGCTGGCGGCTCGGCACTGAGTTCGATCGTGCGAACGTCAACGAGGGAACCCAGACATCGGGGAGCCGGCGGGGGAGCCAACAGTGGCAGACACCGGGCGACGCCTGGCCACGGCCAGTCACCGCCGGCGCGCCTGGCGGCGGCTGGACGCGATCGTGACGGGGTTGACCTGCGCGCTCCCGGCTCGACGGCGGTCCCACCTGTAACCCTGCTCCGCTGAGCCGGTTCTGCGACCGCCTCAAGCAAGCACACGGCCGGAAGCTCAGACAAGCCAGCCCCGCGTGATGAGCTGGACCACCTCCGCCCGCCGCCGCGACACCATCCTGCTCGGCAAGCACCCCACCTGACCGAGGGCAGCCGAGACCAACCCGCACCTCGTAATCTCGATCTTTCGTCTAGGCCGGCGGGACGTCGTAGAAGAACACGTGCTCGGGGTCACCTGCGTCCAGGCCGCTGAGGATCCCGCTGGGACTCCACCCTTCACTGCACAGCAACCGCCTCATCGGCGTGTTCGACTCGTTTGTGGACACGAATACCCTGGGTGTCGAGGCATTCCGGAGAGCGGCCCGCATGAGAGCGCGTCCGGCTCCCCGGCGCCGCCAGCCGGGTGCGACGTAGAGCAGGTCGATGAAGTCGCGCTGGTAGAAGTGGCGTGGCCTGAGCGCGAGGAAGCCCACGATCTCTCCGCGCTCCACGACCACCAGGCTGGCTTGTTCCCCGATGAGGGCCTGGATGTCCTCGGGCGGGCCGATTGTGCCTGGGTCGAGGGCCACTACGGCGGCGACGTCCCCGGCCCTGGCCGGGCGCAGTTCAACCATGCGCTAGTTCCTGCTGGCCGTGGTCGCGGCGATCGCGGCAGCCAGGGCGTCCACGTCGGCTTCGGTGGTATTGAAGGCGGTCATCAGGCGCACCACGTGCTCTCGCTCGTCCCAGACGTGGAACCGCCAGTCTTCCTGCAGCGGCGGGATGTCCCGCGGGTCGAGCGCGGCGAACACCGCGTTGGACTCGACCGGCTGGCGAATGTCCACCCCGGGCAGGGCAACGATGCGGTCGGCCAGTCGCTGGGCCATCGTGTTGGCGTGACTGGCATTGCGCAGCCACAGATCATCGGCGAGCAGGGCCGAGAACTGGGCGGCCAGGAACCTCATCTTCGAGCCGAGCTGGAGCAACTGCTTGCGGTGGTAGGGCACCGCGGCCGCGACATCATCGTCCATGACGAGGACCGCTTCCGCTCCCACGGCACCGTTCTTGGTCCCGCCGAAGCTCAGTACGTCGGCATTCTCGGCCAGGTCGGCCAAGTCGCAGCCGAGATATGCGGCGGCGTTGGCCAGCCGCGCGCCGTCGATGTACAGCAGCAGATCATTGCCCCGGCAGAAGTCGCCGAGCTTGCCCAGCTCCTCCAGCGAGTAACAGGTGCCGAGCTCGGTGACCTGCGAGATGGCCACCACCCGCGGCTGCGACTGGTGTTCGTCGCCCCGCCCTCCCAGCTGGTCGGCGATGAGATCGGGGGTCAGCTTCCCGTCGCCGGTCGGCACGGTCAGCAGCTTGGCGCCCAGCAGCCGCTCGCTCGCCCCGCACTCGTCCACATTGATGTGCGCGGTCTGCGGGCAGATGACCGCGTCGATCGGGCGAAGCAGCAGGCTGAGCCCCAAGATGTTCGCGCCAGTCCCGTTGAACACGAAGAACGCACCGCTGGCGCCGAACCTGGCCTGCAACTCGGCCGCGGCCCGTCCGGTCCACGTGTCGGCGCCGTAGGGCATCTCATCGCCGTCATTGGCGTCGGCGAGCATCCGGAGCACGGCCGGGTGCGCGCCGGCGTGGTTGTCACTGCCGAAGCTCTTGCGCTGTGTCACGCGTCAAGCGTAGGGGGCGGTTATCCCGCTCGTTCAGCCACCTCGGGCCGCCGCCGCGAGCAGCAGATCACGGCAGAGCACGCCGAAATCATGCCCGGCCGCCTCCAGCGCCATCGGCAGCGTGCTCGTGTCGGTCATCCCGGGTGCAACGTTCGCCTCCAGGAAGTAGACCTCTCCGGACGGAGCCACGATCAGGTCGCTGCGCGACAGGTCGCGCAGCCCCAGCGCCCGGTGCGCAGTGACCGCGGCGGCCGCGACGGCGCGGGCGGACGCCTCGGGCAGCCGGGCCGGCGCGTAGTACTCGGTCGTGCCGGCCGTGTAGCGGGCCGCGTAATCGAACCAGCCGCCCGCCGGGACGATCTCCACGGCCGGCAGCGGCCGCGGGCCGTCGCCGAGGTCGATCACGCTCACCGCGACCTCTGCGCCCTGGACGAACCGCTCGACCAGCGCCGTGTCGCCGTAGGCGAAGCAGCTGATCATGGCGGCGGGAAGCTCGTCGGCGCTGCGCACCGGCGCTGCGCCGAGCGCCGAGCCGCCGCGGGCCGGCTTGACGAAAAGCGGCAGCTTCAGCCGGGCGACGATCCGTTCCAGCACCGCGCCCGCGCCCAGGTCGTGGAACGTCTCCCTGGGTAGCGTGATCGACTCCGGCGTGGCCACCCCGGCCGCGGCCACGAGCGTCTTGGCCACCGGTTTATCGAAGGCGAGCCGGCACGCGTCGGCGGTGGACCCCACATAGGGCACGCCGAGCAGCCCCAGCACCTCCCGGATCGCCCCGTCCTCGCCGCTGTACCCGTGGATGGCGGGAAACACCGCGGTCGGCGGGTCCGAGGCCAGCAGCGGGATCAGCGCGGCGTCGGCGTCCGCCGCGTCGGCGTCCACGCCCGCCTCACGCAGCGCGTCCCGCACCCGGTCGCCAGAGCGCAGCGAAACCTCGCGCTCGGGCGACAGCCCGCCGGCCAGCACGAGGACGTGACCGAGCGCCGCCGCGCGGCTGCCAAGTTCGTGGTCGGTGGTCATGCCGAGCCGTCGGCCGGCCAGGTCCCGAACGTCGCGCGCAGCTCCATCTCGGCCTCGACGACGCCTGCCAGCCGGCGGACTCCCTCCCTGATCCTGGCCGGTTCCGGGTAGCAGTAAGACAGCCGCAGGTACTCGCGCCCCGATCCGTCGGCGTAAAACCCGGTCCCCGGCACGTAGGCGACCCGGGCGGAGATCGCCCGGGGCAGCATGGCCTTGGCGTCGAGCCCGCCGGGCAGGCGCAGCCAGACGTAGAAGCCGCCACCGGGCCGGGTCCACCGGCAGCCGGGCGGCATGCTCGACCGCAGCGCGTCGAGCATCGCGTCCCTGCGCTCGGCGTACAGCTCGCAGAACAGCTTGACCTGCTGCTGCCACGGCTGGCTGGCCAGGTACTCGCGCACCATGAGCTGGGCCAGGCTGGAATGGCACAGCACCGCGGACTCCGCGGCCAGGACCAGCTTGTCCCGGATGCCGTGCGGCGCGAGCGCCCAGCCGACGCGCAGCCCGGGGGCGACGGTCTTGGAGAACGTCCCCAGGTAGACGACGCCCTCGGCGGAATCGGCGCGCAGCGCGCGCTGCGGCTCGCCGTCGAATCCGAGCAGGCCGTAGGGATTGTCCTCGATCAGCAGCAGGTCGCTGCGGCGGCAGATGTCGAGGATGCGCGCCCGCCGTCCGGCCGCCAGCGTCACGGCCGCGGGGTTGTGGAAGGTGGGCACCGAGTACAGGAACTTGATCCGCCGGCCCGCCGCGGCCAGCCGGGTGATCGTCTCCTCCAGTGCCTCCGGGATGAGTCCGTCGTCGTCCATCGGTACGTGCACCACGCTGGCCTGGTAGGAGCCGAAGGTACCCAGCGCCCCCACGTAGGACGGCGCCTCGGCCAGCACCACGTCGCCGGGGTCGATGAAGATCCGCGTGATCAGGTCGAGGGCCTGCTGCGAGCCCACGGTCACCACCACCTCGTCGGGGTGCGCGCGGATCCCCTCCAGCGCCATGACCTCGCAGATCCGCTCCCGGAGCCCGGGGTCGCCCTGGCCGGAACCGTACTGCAGGGCGATCGACCCGCGGTCGGTGACAAGCTGCCCGGCGAGTTCGCCGACCGCGTCGAGCGGTAGCGCGGTGATGTACGGCATGCCGCCGGCCAGCGAGACCACCTCGGGCCTGGCCGCCACGGCGAACAGGGCGCGGATCTCGGAGGCCTGCATGGTCTTGGCCCGGGTCGCGTACTGATCGACGTACGGGTCCAGCCGCTGCCGTTGATCATTGTTCACCGCATGCCTCCGCTCGCTGGGTACCATGTCAGGGTACGGGCCGGACCGGCGGCATATGCCGAAAGAACGGCGGCGGTGTCGCCGGGTAAAAAGACCACAGGGGTGCCGGGTGCCGCGTCGTCTTGCCAATATCACCCTCGACAACCTGGACGACTTTCCGCCTGGCTGCCGGCGGTGCGTGTTCTGGGAGCTGGAGCCGGTGGCCAGGAAGAAGGCCGAGGAGTCCGGCGACGCCACGCTGGAAAAGGAAGCCTGGATCTCGTCCACCTTGCTCGAGTGGGGGAGCTGTGGCAAGGCCGCCTACGTGGACGGGATCGCGGCGGGGTACGTGCTTTACGCCCCTCCGCTCTACGTTCCGCGGTCGCTGGCCTTTCCCACCAGCCCGGTCAGCGCGGACGCGGTCCTGCTGATGACCGCGCACGTGCTGCCGGAGTTCGCCGGCGGCGGGCTCGGGCGGATGCTCGTGCAGGGGGCGGCCAAGGATCTGACCCGGCGGGGGGTGAAGGCCATCGAGGCCTTCGGCGACTTGCGCTGGGAACGCCCCTCCTGCGTGCTGCCGGCCGATTACCTGCTGGCGGTCGGGTTCAAGACCGTCCGCCCGCACCACCGCTACCCCCGGCTGCGCCTCGACCTCAAGACCACGGTGTCCTGGCGCGAAGATGTCGAGGTCGCGCTCGAGCGGCTGCTCGGCTCGATGACGCCGGAGCGGGCGCTGCGGCCGGCCTACGCCGGCTCCCCGCCGCCCGCCGGCTAGCGGCGGCCGCGCATCTTCAGGCCGGTCCGGCCTGGGCCGCCGCCAGTGGTTGGTCAGCTGACTCGCTCATGACCCGGCGCACGGCGTTCCTTCGGCGCTACCGTGTGCAGCCGCTACGTCACCCGAGCATTCTCTTGTAAGTCAGTCGGAAATATAGGATGCTGACTGCGGCCGATCTCCCAGGATCAGCCGACCGGCAATCC
>Ga0207693_10000921_pt1 | contig 26418 bp, 30 predicted proteins | sample LARL81metaG_FD_184347 | JGI IMG/M metagenome (GOLD analysis project Ga0207693, IMG submission 184347) | Corn, switchgrass and miscanthus rhizosphere microbial communities from Kellogg Biological Station, Michigan, USA - LAR L8-1 metaG... | ecosystem: Host-associated > Plants > Roots >... | reverse complement strand
CCTTCTGCCTGATGACGACTCATTACCACCTGATCGTCGAGACCGAGCGGTCGAAGCTCTCCCGCGGCATGCAGGTCTTGAACGGGCGCTACGCGCAGCGGTTCAACCAGCGTCATGACCGGGACGGACACCTCTTCAGGGCTCGGTATTCGGTCTACGTCATCGATGACGAGGCTGGGCTCGAGGCGAGTTGTCTCTACGTTCTCGAGAACCCGGTTCGTGCAGGGCTCTGCGAAAAGCCGAGTGATTGGCCTTGGAGCGGATGGCCTGTGCTCACGCCGCCCTAGCGGAGGGACTGTCCCCAACGGGGACTGTCCCTAAAAACGTCTCGCACTTCGGTGCCGTTATAGGGACAGTCCCCTTCGGGGACAGTCCCTTCCCTAACGAAGAAAGGCCCGGCGCCCGCTCCGGGACGCCGGGCCTTGAGGTGGTCGTCTACGAGTCGACCCAGTCGAAGGTCCGCGTGACGGCCTTCTTCCAGAGCGCATATTCCTTGTCGCGCTCCGCCGGGTCCATCTGGGGCTGCCATTCCTTGTCCTTGCCCCAGTTGGCACGCAGGTCTTCGACCTCCGACCAGAAGCCGACCGCGAGGCCGGCCGCGTAGGCGGCACCGAGCGAGGTCGTCTCGGCAACCGTCGGCCGGATCACGGGGACGTCGAGGACGTCGGCCTGGAACTGCATCAGCAGCTCGTCCTGAACCATGCCGCCGTCGACCTTCAGCGAGGTGAGATCGACGCCGGAGTCCGTGTTCATGGCATCGACGACCTCTTTGGTCTGCCAGGCGGTCGCCTCGAGGGTCGCCCGTGCGATGTGGCCCTTGTTGACGTAGCGGGTCAGCCCGGCGATGACGCCGCGGGCATCGCTCCGCCAGTACGGAGCGAAGAGGCCGGAGAACGCCGGCACGAAGTAGACGCCGCCGTTGTCGTCGACCGTCTTCGCGAGGTCCTCGATCTCGGGTGCGCTCGAGATCAAACCGAGGTTGTCCCGGAGCCACTGCACGAGAGCGCCGGTGATCGCGATCGCCCCTTCGAGGCAGTAAATCGCGGGCTGGTCGCCGATCTTGTACGCGAGCGTCGTCAGCAGCCCGCTCTTCGACTGGACGATCTCGGTGCCCGTGTTGAGGAGCAGGAAGTTCCCGGTCCCGTAGGTGTTCTTGGCCTCGCCGATCGAGAAGCAGGTCTGGCCGAAGAGCGCCGCCTGCTGGTCGCCGAGGTCACCCGCGACCGGGATGCCGGCGAGGTCTCCGGTGGCCTCACCGTAGACCTCGCTGGAGGCCCTGATCTCCGGCAGCATCGCGCGCGGGACGCCGAGGATGCCGAGGATCTCGTCGTCCCAGTCGAGCGTCTCGAGGCTCATCATCATCGTGCGGCTGGCGTTGGTGACGTCGGTGACATGAACGCCGCCGTCGGTGCCGCCCGTCAGCTGCCAGATGACCCAGGAGTCGATGTTGCCGAAGATGATGTCTCCGGCCTCGGCCTTCTCGCGGAGCCCTTCGTCGTTCTCCAGGATCCACTTGATCTTCGGGCCCGAGAAGTAGGTTGCGATCGGAAGGCCGGTCTTCGCCCGGAAGCGATCCTGGCCGCCCTCCGCGATCAGCTCGTTGCAGATCTGGTCGGTGCGGGTGTCCTGCCAGACGATCGCGTTGTAGACGGGCTCGCCGGTGGTGCGGTCCCAGACTACGGTCGTCTCACGTTGGTTGGTCACCCCGACCGCGGCGATGTCCGAGGCGTTGACCTTGCCGAGCCCCGCGCTGATCACCTCCTGCGTGCGCTGCCAGATCTCGTTCGCGTCGTGCTCGACCCAGCCCGGCTTCGGGAAGATCTGCTCGTGCTCTTCCTGGTCGATCGAGACGACCTGCCCGCCATGGTCGAAGACCATGAAGCGGGTGCTGGTCGTGCCCTGGTCGACTGCTGCTGCGTATTCCGCCATTCGTCCTCCTTACGCTGCCCAGGCTTCGGCCGCGGCCTCGAGCAGCAGGTGAGATGAGGTGGCTCCAGGATCCTGGTGCCCCGCGCTCCGCTCGCCGAGGTAGCTCGCGCGTCCTTTCCTCGCAACGAGCGGGATCGTGTCCCGCATGCCCTGTCCGGCCGCGTCCGCGGACCGCCTGAGCGCATCCTCGAAGCTCGCGCCCCCGACGAGCGCGGTCTTGAGGGCGTCTCGGGCCGGGATCAGGGCGTCGATCATCGTCTTGTCTCCGGGCTCGGCCTTGCCGCGTGCCTGGACGCCGGAGACGGCCGCGTCGAGCGCGGCCGTCCAGTCGTCCGGGCCGATCACGGCTTTCCCGGGCAGAGCTGTTCCCATCTGCATGAACAGGGTTCCGTAGAGGGGGCCACCGGCGCCCCCGACCGTCGACACGAGCGTCATGCCGACGGTCTTGAGGAGGGCGCCGATGTCCTGATCCTGATCCGCAGTGTCGACCTTCCCGATCACGGCCGACATGCCGCGGTCCATGTTGATTCCGTGGTCGCCGTCTCCGATTGCGGAGTCGAGTTCGGTCAGCTGCTCCTTGTTCGTGCCGATCTCCGCCGCGAAGGCGCGGATCCAGCGCACGACGTCGTCGTAGCTGACCTGCATCTCGGTTCTACGCCTCCCACCTGAGACCCGCCGTCTTGACCGGCGAGTCCCACAGTTGAATCAGCTCGTCGTCGAGCTTGAGCAGCGTGATCGAGCAACCCGCCATCTCCAGCGACGTGATGTAGGGACCGATCAGATTGCGGCTGATCGTGATCCCGCGTCCGTCGAGGAACTTCCGCAGGTCGTTGTAGACAATGTAGAGCTCGATCAGCGGCGTGCCGCCCATGCCGTTGACGAAGGCGAGGACCTGGTCGCCCTGCTCGAACGGCAGGTCCTCGACGATCGGGGAGGCGAGTCGCTCGACGATCTTGGCCGAGGGCTCGACCTTCATCCGCTCGCGGCCCGGCTCACCATGGATCCCGATTCCGATCTCCATCTCGTCGTCGCCGAGCTCGAACGTCGGCTTTCCGGCTGCCGGGACGATGCACGAGGTCAAGGCCATCCCCATGCTGCGGGAGTTGGCGTTCACCTTGCGGCACAACTCGGCGACCTCGGAGAGGCTGCGCCCGGCCTCCGCGGCCGCACCGCAGATCTTCTCCGCCAGCACGGTGGCGCCGACGCCGCGCCTGCCCGCGGTGTAGAGGCTGTCCTGCACGGCGACGTCGTCGTCGATCACGACCGCCTCGACCTGGATGCTCTCGCCGCCCGCGAGCTCGGCGGCCATCTCGAAGTTCATCACGTCGCCCGTGTAGTTCTTGACGATGTGAAGGACGCCGGCGCCGCCGTCGACGGCCTTGGTCGCGTCGAGCATCTGATCGGGCGTCGGCGACGTGAACACCTCACCGGGGCAAGCGGCGTCGAGCATTCCAAGCCCGACGAAGCCGCCGTGCATCGGCTCGTGTCCAGAGCCGCCGCCCGAAACGAGCCCGACCTTGCCCTGAATCGGCGCGTCGGCTCGGATGATCACGTTCGGGTTGTACTGGACGCGAACGAGGTCCGGATGGGCCGCCGCGATGCCCTCCAGTTCCTCGGTGACGACGTCCTCTGGCTTGTTGATCAGTTTCTTCACGTTGCCTCCGCTCGGGTCGAGTCCTAGAACTCCTCGACTGGTTTCTCCTTGACGGCCCTGCCCTCGACCTCGACGTCACCTGACGGTGGCTCACCTCGGGCCATCAGTCCTTCGTGGATGAAGACGTCGTAGACGATCGCGCCGATGATTCCGCCGACTATGCATGCCACGATCGGGATCCACCAGTACCAGTTGACGTTGCCGTAGTTCCCAGGCAACGCCACCCCGTCCCAGCCGGCGAGCCAGGCGAAGACGCGCGGCCCGAAGTCGCGGGCCGGGTTGATCGCGTACCCGGTGTTGGCGCCGTATGACATCCCGACCCCGGCCACCAGCAGCCCGATGATGAGCGGCCCCAGGTTGGCTTTCGGAGCCAGGTTCCTGTCGTCGATGATCGCGAGCACGATCCCGACGAGCAGCGCTGTTCCAATTAACTCGTCGATGAACGGCCCGACCGGGTTGTGGAAGTAGCCCGACGGGAAGGTCGCGAAGATGCTGTACGAAGCGATGGAGCTCGTCTGCCCGCGCACGGCGTGCGTCACGTGCTCATAGCTCTTGATCGCGTCCTTGTAGTTCAGGTAGACGAGCGCCGCGCCGGTGAAGCAGCCCGCGACCTGGGCGAAGATGTAGTACGGCACCTTCACCCAAGGGAATCCGCGGCGGACCGCTAAGGCGATCGTGACCGCGGGGTTGATGTGAGCGCCGCTGATCCCGCCGGCGACGTAGATGGCGAGGATGACAGCGACGCACCATCCCCAGGTGATCAGCAGCCAGTCTCCCGACGCCAGGAAGATCGTGTGGTCGGTCGCGGCACGACCGGACTGATTCAACGCCGCCACGGCCATCGCGACGACTCCGTCGCCGAAGGCGATCAGGACGAAGCAGCCGAGGAACTCCGACAGGCCCTCGCCCCAGACCGTCTTCCGCCAGGCCGCGCCGGCGCCCATGCGAACGTACCAGACCCCTTTCATCCCTCCGGCCTCTGATGCTGTTTCCGACACCTGCACCTCCCTCTCTCGAACTTCCGTTGTCAGAAGGTCCGCTGGAGAGGCGTGCGGATCGCCGTTTCTCGCTTATCGCACGTCTGCGGGGACAGCGCCGACTCTCGAGCGGCACGGTGTGCAGCGGTGTGACTAACGCACCAAGACCGGCTGTGTCAAGTGGGACAAGCTTGGATTCGGCGGCGAGGGCCGCCGGAGAGCGCTAGCTCGGCGAGACGTCGACGGCGTAGAGGCGCCGGAGCTCGCGCGCGAGGCCGTCCTCGCCGCCGATCAGAAACAGGTCGTACGGATAGGCGTATTGCGCGCGGTAGCCGTTCTCGCGTACGAGGACTCGGCCCCAGAGGGAGACGCGGCCGATCGCGATCGGACACCCCTGCCGGAGCGGCGGCAGCTCCTGATAGGGCTGCCCGTAGTGCTGGCGGACTCCGGTGTAGCGGCGCAGCAGGTCTTCGGCGAGCTCTCTCGTCTTGAACGCGTAGATGCCGCACTCGTGTCCTTCGACGGGCGCGGACGCGCCGTGCGTCGAGCACTCGGCCTCGAATCGAGCCCGGGCAGGCCAGCTGACGTGGTGCCAGGTGAAGGACTCGAGCCTGTACGCGTCCTCGTGGCTACGCACGTGCCAGAGCCGCCACGCGACGATCGGCTCGACGAAGTCAGCGCTCGAGCTCATGCCGGTGCGGGCTCCTGGGCCGGTTCTTCGACGGGAGCGGGCGACGGGACCGGCTCCTCGAGCGGTGCGATCTCGATTTCGTGCTCGGTGTCAGGCGCGCCAATGTCCATCAGTACCTCCTGGGGCTTGCCGCAGACGAAAATCGTTCTCTTTCATCGGAAATTCGAGGCAAAAGCTACAGAGCGATTCGGACGGCTCAATGGCTCGAATTGGTCATTCGGTAGCCTTGGCGCCCGTGCCGAGCGAGTTCCTCTTCACCTCGGAATCGGTCACCGAGGGCCATCCGGACAAGGTCGCCGACCAGGTTTCCGACACGGTTCTCGATGCCGTCCTTGCCGACGACCCGGCGGGACGCGTCGCCTGCGAGACGCTGATCACGACCGGGCTCGTCGTCGTCGCCGGCGAGATCTCGACCGAGACCTACGTCGACATTCCGGCCAAGGTGCGTCGAAAGATCGCGGACATCGGCTACACCCACTCCGAGTGGGGCTTCGACGCGACCACCTGCGGCGTCGTCGTCGCCATCGACGAGCAGTCGCCCGACATCGCTCAGGGCGTGGACGCCTCCTACGAGGTCCAGCACGACCCGGGCGACGACGATCCGCTCGACCGGGTCGGCGCAGGCGACCAGGGGATGATGTTCGGTTACGCCACCCGAGAGACGCCGGAGCTGATGCCGCTCCCGATCATGCTCGCGCACAAGATCGCCAAGCGCCTGGCGGAGGTCCGCAAGGTCGGCGAGCTTCCCTACCTGCGCCCAGACGGGAAGGCGCAGGTGACGGTGCGCTACGAGGTGGACGAGCACGGGCACCAGCGGCCCGTCGAAATCGACCGGATCCTCGTCTCGACCCAGCACGCCGAGGGCTGCGACGCCGAATCGCTGATCAAGCCCGACCTGATCGACCGCGTGCTCCGGCCGATTCTTCCGTCCGCTCTCTACAGCGAGAAGCGGCTCGGCGAGCGCGACTTCGTCTACGTCAATCCGACCGGCAAGTTCGTGCTCGGCGGGCCGATGGGCGACACCGGGCTGACGGGACGCAAGATCATCGTCGACACCTACGGCGGCGCGGCGCGGCACGGCGGCGGCGCATTCTCGGGGAAGGACCCGACCAAGGTCGACCGCTCGGCAGCCTACGCGGCGCGGTACGTCGCGAAGAACGTGGTCGCGGCCGGGCTGGCGGATCGCTGTGAGATCAACGTCGCCTACGCGATCGGCGTGGCGCACCCGGTCTCGATCGGGGTGCAGACGTTCGGCACCGAGGCCGACGGAATCACCGCCGAACGGATCCAGGATCTCGTCCGCGAGCACTTCGACCTGCGACCGGCCGCGATTCTCCGCGACCTCGACCTGCGCCGTCCGATCTACGCGAAGACGGCCGCGTACGGCCACTTCGGCCGAGACGACCACGATTTCACCTGGGAGCGCACCGACAAGGCGGATGCGCTCCGCGCGGCGGCCGGGATCTCGGCGCTCGAGACTGCTACACCCTAGGCGGGCTTGACAAACAACCCGGCCGCGGCCTTTTCGCCGATCGCCTTCTCGCTGCCGTCGACCTTGACCGTGAACTGTCCGGCGGCCGGCTGGGCGGCTTGCAGCTCGAGCTGGGTGCCAGGCACCAGCCCTTCGTCGTAAAACCAGTGGAGGAGCTCGCCGTCGTGCTCCGCAAGGCGGACGATCGTTGCGTTCGCCGGCGGCTCGAGATCGGCGAGCGGCGACAGTTCCTGGTTCTCCGCCTGCTCGAAGTCCGGGTCGACCGGCCAGCCGTGCGGGCAGCGCTCCGGATTGCCGAGCTTTACCTCGATTCGCTCGACCATGTCGTCCGAGAACGTGTCTCCCAGTTCGTCCGCGTGCACGTGCGCCTCGGCCGCGGTGTAGCCCATGAAGTCGGTCAGGAGCCGCTCGATGATCCGGTGCTTGCGAACGACCTTCTCCGCCCGGGCGCGGCCCGTCTTCGTGAGGATTGCCTCCTTTTGCTCGCCCCGCTCGATCAGGCCCTCGGCCTCGAGCCGTTTCAGCATCTCGCCGGCCGAGGCGCGGGAGACTCCGAGCATCTCGGCGACGCGCGAGGCGAGCGTGGGGGAGCCCGTCGATTGGGGCCTGTACTCCCCGATCGGAAACGCCAGGAAATAGATCGTCTCGAGGTACTCGTCGACTGAGTGGCCCTGTGCCATACCCTCGGCAACTGTACTCACCGGAGTCTGTAAGGTGACCCTTACAAGATGAGCACCAGTCAGACCCTGCTCCTCGGCGCGATCGCCGGACTGACGATCTTCCTCGGCCTGCCGATGGGCCGAATGCACGGGCTGTCGGCCGAGGTCAAGTCCTTCTTCACGGCGACTGCGACGGGAATCCTGCTCTTTCTCTTCTGGGACGTGCTCAGCGAGGCGATCGACCCCGTCGAGGGTGCACTGCACGCCCACGCCTGGGGCCGCTTCGCCGGGGTCGCGTCGATTGCCCTTGCCGGCTTCGTCGTTGGTTTGATGAGCCTTGTCTACTACGACACCTGGATCAAGGCGCGGCAGCGACGGTCGATGCTGGGGCCTGGTGCCGCGTCCGTTGCGGAGTTCGCGCAGAAGCCGGGGCTCTCAGCTGCGCAGTGGCTCTCGATCTTCATCGCCACCGGGATCGGTCTGCACAACTTCTCGGAAGGGCTTGCGATCGGGCAGTCGGCGGCGCAGGACCTGACGAGCCTCGCGCTCGTCCTGGTGATCGGGTTCGGGCTGCACAACGCGACCGAGGGCTTCGGGATCATCGGCCCCCTGACAGGAGAGGCCGAGCCGCCGAGCTGGCGCTTCCTCGGGCTGCTCGGCTTGATCGGCGGTGCCCCGACGTTCGTCGGAACCGTGATCGGCCACTCCTGGACGAGCGAGAACCTTTCGATCCTGTTCTTCACGCTTGCTGCAGGCTCGATCCTCTACGTCGTAATGGAGCTGCTGAACGTCTGCAGGACCTTCGGTTCGAAGCAGCTGACGGCGTGGGGGATCGTGCTCGGGCTCACGCTCGGCTTCGCGACGGATTTCATTCTCGTCGCCGCCGGCGTCTAATCGCCGGGCTACGCTCGGCGCGTGCCTCGGTACGCGACTGTCTACCCGCTTGTGACGACCCGCGCCCTGGCGCGGCCCTTTACGTACGAGGTGACCGACGGGGCGGCGAAGGGCGCGGTGGTCTCGGTTCCGCTGGGTCGCTCGCGGCGGCGAGGAGTCGTCGTCGACCTCGTCGACGAGGCGCCTGAAGGGATCGCTCCCGTTCCGATCGAGGCGGTGCTCGACGAGCTGCCCCCGGTGCTCGTCGACCTCGCGCTCTGGGTGGCGGACTACTACGGCTCGACGCCCGGGCGTGCGCTGGAGCTGATCGCGCCGGTCAAGCGGAAGCGCCGAAAAGAGCAGGCGCCGCCAGGGGATCGTCAGGCGCTCGCCGATGAGTCGGAGCGGCCCGACCTGACAGGCGAGCAGCGCGCGGCGCTCGAGCGGATCACCGCCGGCCTCGACTCGGCGGGCGGCCACTTCCTGCTTTACGGCGAAACCGGCAGCGGCAAGACCGAGGTCTACCTTCAGGCCTGCGCGGCGGCGCTTGCGCGCGGGCGGACAGCGATCGTGCTCGTTCCCGAGATCGCGCTGACGCCTCAGACGCTCGGGCGGTTCCAGGCGCGCTTCGGAGACGCCGTCGCGCTGCTCCACTCCGGGCTGACGGAGGCCGAGCGCCGTGACGAGCGGGAGCGGATCGCGGGGGGCGATGCCAAGGTTGTCGTCGGTGCCCGCTCGGCCGTCTTCGCGCCGCTACGGGGCGTCGGCGTCATCTGCATCGACGAGGAGCACGATCCCTCCTACAAGCAGGAGTCCGATCCGCGTTACGACGCGAGGACAGTTGCGGCCAAGCGGGCGGCCCTCGAGGATGCCGTCGCGATCTACGGCAGCGCGACGCCCCGGCCCGAGAGCTGGGACAAGCTCGAGCGGCTCGAGCTCGGCGGACGCCTGGGTGGTTCGCTGCCCGGGGTCCGGGTCGTCGACCTGCGCCGCGAGGCGGGCTATCCGCTCTCCGCGCCCCTGCTGAAGGAGCTCGGCGCGATCGAGGAACAGGGCGGGAAGGCAATCCTGCTGCTGAACCGCCGCGGTGTCGCGCCGGCACTGCATTGCCGGGCCTGCGGGACGACCTTGCGGTGCCCGCTCTGCGACGTCGCGCTCGTGCTGCATCGCGAGGGGAGCCTGCGGTGCCACCACTGCGGCCACGCGGAGGCGGCGCCGGAAGCGTGCCCCGCTTGCGGCTCGGTCGACCTGGCCCGGATCGGCGCGGGAACGCAGAGGCTCGAGCGCGAGCTCGCGAACCAGCTGCCGAGGCTGGTGCCGATCCGCCTTGACGCCGACACGGCGGAGAAGCCGGAGGCGCTCGCGGCGGCGCTGCGCCGTTTCGCGGAGGCCGACCGCGCCGTCCTGCTCGGAACGCAGATGGTCGCGAAGGGCCACCACTTCAGCGGCGTCTCCCTCGCCGCGGTGATCGACGCGGACACCGCGCTCGGGGTGCCCGACTTTCGGGCCGACGAGCGGACGTTTCAGCTCCTGACCCAGCTTGCCGGGCGAAGCGGCCGCGACGCGCCCGGGCGAGTCTTGATCCAGACCTTCCAACCCGACTCGCGGCCGGTCGAGCTGGCGGCGCGTCACGATGTGCCGCGGTTCCTGACCGGTGAGCTCGAACGCCGGCGTGAGCTCGGGTACCCGCCTTTCCGCCATCTCGTCCGGGTGCTTGTCAGCGGGCCGGAGCCCGAGCCTGTGACGCGCGCCCTCGAGGAGGTGCGCGACGGAATGCCGGGCGCCGACATCCTTGGCCCCGCACCGCTTTTTCGCCTGCGCGGCCGCCATCGCGCTCAGCTCGTCGCCAAGACGGACGAGCCCCGGCGCGTCGCCGCGAGGGCGGGACAACTCCTCGCCGCAGCTGCGCCCGCCATGCGGAAAGCCGGGCTCACGGCGGTCGTCGACGTCGATCCGCAGAGCCTTTAACTGTCCATAAACTGGCGACATGTCCGAGCAAGAGGTCGAACAGCAGGGTCAGGTTCTCGAAGAGAAGCTCGACCCCGAACGCGAGGCGCGTAGGCGGCTCGCGTTGGCGCAGATCCGCCAGTACCCGGACCCGGTCTTGCGGATGCGCGCGAACGAGATCGAGAGCTTCGACGACGACCTGCGCCGGCTGGTCGAGCGGATGACGGAGCTGATGCAGGACGCAAACGGAGTCGGCCTTGCCGGGACGCAGGTCGGGACCCTCCGGCGGGTGTTCGTCTTCCAGCCAGAAGGGGAGGACGAGGGTCCGCGCGCGGTCGTCAATCCGGCTCTGACCAGGACGTCCGAGGTCACTATCAGCGACACCGAGGGCTGCCTTTCTATGCAAGGTGTGTCGATTCCGGTCGAGCGGCCGGCCAAGGTCACAATCGCGGGCAAGGACGAGAACGGCGAGGACGTCGAGTTCGAGCTCGAGGAGCGCGACGCGCGTGTGGTCCAGCACGAGCTCGACCACCTGGACGGGATCCTGATCCTCGACCGGACGACCGCCGATGCTCGCCGCGAGGCGCTCGGAATCCTTCGGCCCGAGCCGATCCTCGGCGCTCTGTCCTAGGCGACGCACGTGGCGCGCATGGCCGTCGCAGCGACGGCGCCGTTCGGGGCGGACGTGCTCGAGCGGCTCGCCGAGCGGCATGAGATCCCCTATCTGCTGACCCAACCCGACCGTCCGAGCGGGCGCGGCCGCCGGGTCTCGGCGCCACCCGCGAAGCGCGTTGCCGAGACGTTGGGGATCCGGGTCTGGCAGCCGGAGCGGCTCGGCGACGACTTCGACCCCGAGGTCGAGACGATCGTGGCCGTCGCCTACGGACAGCTTGTCCCAAGCGTCGCGCTCGAGCGCGCGCGCTGGCTCAACGTTCATCCGTCGCTGCTGCCGCGGTGGCGCGGCGCCGCACCGGTCGAGCGGGCGCTGATGGCCGGAGACGAGGAGACGGGCGTCACCATTATCGAGCTCGTCGAGGCGCTCGACGCGGGGCCGATCGCCGCCCTCGAACGCTTCGAGGTCGGAGTCGACGACGATGCCGGCGCCGTCTTCGGGCGAGCGGCCGAACTGACGCCCGCCCTGATCGACGTGGCACTGGACAACCGAGAGCCTGCGCCGCAGGCAGACGAGGGGGTCACCTATGCCGAGAAGATCGGGCCCGCCGACCGGGAGCTCGATTGGTCGCGTCCAGCAGAGGAGCTGCATAACCGGATCCGGGCGCTGTCGCCGCACATCGGCGCACGCGGGCTGGTCGAGGGGCGGCCCGCGATCGTCTGGCGCTCGCGGCTCGTCGACGGGAAGCTGGAGTTGCTGGAGGTCCAGCCGGAGGGTCGCCGCCGGATGACCTACGACGAGTTCCTGCGCGGCCTGCGCTGATGGTCTCACCCGCGCGCGCGGCCGCATACGAGATCGTGCTCCGCGTCTTCGAACAGGACGCGTACGCCGACCGGGTGCTGCCATCCGCGGTCGAAGGTCTCGACCAGCGCGACCGCGCTTTTGCGCAGCGGCTCGCATACGGGACGATCCAACGTGTGCGCACGCTCGATCACGCGATCGAGCAGCTCGGCCGGCGACCGGTGCGCAAGCTCGACCCGCCGGTGCGGGCGGCGCTGCGGCTCGGCGCTTACGAGCTCGGCTTCATGCAGACGCCGCGTCATGCCGCTGTCAACGAGGCCGTCGAGCTTGTGCGACGCGCTCGGCTGGAACGGGCGGTCGCGTTCACGAACGCGGTCCTCCGCCGGGTCGCAGACGGGATCGGGCCTCTGCTCGAGTCGCTGCCCGAGGGCGCGCTCAAGCTTTCCTACCCGGACTGGGTCGAGCTGATCTGGACCCGCGACTTCGGCCGTGAGGAGGCGCTGTCCTTGATGCGCGCGCAGAACGAGGCGCCGGAAACGGCAGTGAGGCTGGTCAGAGGAGAGGTGGACGGCGTGCCGACCGAGATTCCCGGCGCCTATCGGGTCGAGCGTGTCGACGAAGCGGCGCTCGCCGAGGGGAGGATCTGGCCGCAGAGCCGCGGCTCCCAGCTCGCTGGACTCGTTGTCGGTGCGCGCGAGGGCGAGCGGACTCTCGATCTCTGCGCGGCGCCCGGCGGCAAAGCGACGATGCTCGCCGGCGCAGTCACCGCCGTGGAAAAGCACCCGGGTCGTGCGCGCGAGCTCGAGGAGAACGCAGCGCGCCTCGGCGCGACGAACGTGAGCGTCGTCTGCGCGGATGCGCTCGAGTTGCCGCCGGAGCTCCGCGACTATGACCGTGCGCTGGTCGACGCTCCCTGCTCGGGCCTCGGCGTCCTGGCCTCGCGGCCGGACCTGCGCTGGCGTGCGGAGCCGTTGCCGGAACTGCAAGTTGCGCTGTTGCGCGCCGCCGCCGACCGGTTGCGGCCGGGCGGAACGATCGTCTACTCCGTTTGCACCATGAACGCGGACGAAAACGAAGCCGTAGTCGGCGCCTCCGGTTTGACGCCGGAGCCGCTCGGCGAGGAGTGGCCGCAGTTCGCCCATCCGAAGCAGCCTGAGTTCCTCCTGACGCGGCCCGACGTGCACGGGACGAGCGGCTTCTTCATCGCGAGCCTGCGCTCCTAGACTCCGGACCATGGCATGGGTGGATTGGATCCGAGAGGCCGAAGTCGAGCCCTCGCTCTACGCCGCCGACTTCGCCAAGCTCGGCGAGCAGATCGAGCAGCTGCTCGACGCCGGCGCGCGCGTCTTCCATTACGACGTCGGGGACGGGCACTTCGTCGAGCCGATCATCATCGGGCCGATCGTGCTGCAGTCGATCGAGAGGCTCATTCACGGGGGCGGAGGCCGTGTCGACGTCCACCTGATGATCGAGTCGCCGGACCGCCATTTCGCCGCCTTTCGCGAAGCCGGCGCCGACAGCGTCACCTTCCATTACGAGGCGGTGGAAGACGTGGGCTCGATCGTTTCGGCGGCCCGGGAGCACGGCCTCGGGGTCGGCGTCGCGCTGAAGCCGAACACGCCGGCCGATGAGGTGGCCGCGGCGGCGATCGCGGCGGAGGCCGACTTCGTCCTCTGCATGAGCATCGAGCCCGGGTACTCGGGGCAAAAATTCATGCCTGAGGCGTTCGAGCGCCTCCGTCGCTTGCGCGAGCTGCTCCCGGACGAAATGCAGCTCCAGGTCGACGGCGGCGTCAACCACGAGAACATTGAAGCGGCGAACGCGGCAGGCGCGAACCTGCTCGTGGCCGCGACCGCAGTCTTCGGCGAGGGCGGCCCGGCCGCGGGCTACCGTCAGCTGGTGGAAGCGCTGGCTCCCCGATGAGCTTTCTCGAGCGGGCACTCGAGCTCGCCGAGCGCGGCCGCGGGACGACCAACCCGAATCCGGTAGTGGGGGCCGTGCTCGTGCGCGACGGCGAAGTCGTTGGGGAGGGCTGGCACGAGCGGAAGGGGGAACCGCACGCAGAGGTGAATGCGATCGCCGCCGCGGGCGACCGTGCGCGGGGCTCGACCCTCTACGTCACGCTCGAGCCGTGCACGCATGTGGGCTCAACGCCGCCGTGCACCCAAGCCGTGGCCGATGCCGGCGTGGCGAAGGTCGTCGTGGGAACACGTGATCCCAGCGCCGCTGCGGGAGGGGGTCTCGAGCAGCTGCGAGAAGCCGGCATTGAGGCCGACGTAGCCGACGGCGAGCTCGCCTTCGAGGCTCGGCGGCAGATCGAGGCGTGGCTGACCTGGGTGACGAAGAGCCGGCCCTTCGTCACCTACAAGGCAGCGATGACGCTCGACGGGCGGTTGACCGTGCCCGGGTCACGCTGGATCTCGGGCGAGGAGAGCCGGCGGCTCGTGCACGAGCTTCGTGCCGCGTCGGACGCGGTCGCGGTCGGCATGGGCACGGCGCGAGCCGACCGGCCCGCACTGACGGCGCGCGACGTGGACGCTGTCCGGCAGCCACGACGGCTTGTCTTCGGGAACGGACCGATGCCCGACGGGCTCGAGCTCGAACTGCGTTCGGGGCCGCTCGAGGAAGAGCTCGGTGAGCTCGCCGGCGAAGGTGTGCAGTCACTGCTCCTGGAAGGCGGGCCGACGCTCGCATCCGCGTTCCTGCAAGCCGGCCTGGTCGACAAGCTGCTGGTCTTCGTCGCACCAAAGCTTGCGGGCGCCGGGCCGACGCTGTTCGGAGAACTGGACGAGCCTGTCGAGTTGAGCCGTTTCGAAACCCGCAGGGTCGGAGAGGACCTCCTCCTGACGGCCTATGTCAACGAGCCCTGAGAGGATTCGTCTCAGCGACCGGCTCGTCGTCGCAATCGCGCGGTGGCTGGCGAATTACATTTCGGACGACGAACTGCGCGCCGAGCTCGAGGCGGTCGACCTGTCGGACTTCACCCCCGCTCAGGCGGAGGCCGTGCTCGAGCTTCACAACGAGCTCGACGTCACCACCGAACGCCCGGTGCTCGAGATGGCCGCTCGCGAGGCTCTTGCAGCAGTCGGTCTTCGCAAGTGACCCCGCGCTGCGGGCGTGTCGGCGGTGAAGTCGCACTGTTAAAGGATCACGCGCGCGCGCAAATCCCCACCCCGGGTGGTGGCTAGGTCCACCCGCCACCCGCGGTGAGCGTATCGCCGAAAAGCGCGCGTGTCTTTGACGCGCCAGGGACGATTCTGCGCCGGCCTCGCGGGCCGCAGGCGCGCGCCACTGCGTAGGCTTTCGAGCATGTTCACCGGCATCGTCCGTGAGCGCGCAAAGGTCGCCTCGTTCGACCGCGGCCGGCTCGTGGTCGAGAGCTCGCTGGAGCCCACGATCGGCGACTCGGTCGCCGTCGACGGCGTCTGCCTGACCGTCGCCGAGCGCACGAACGGCTCTCTGGCGTTCGACCTCATGCCGGAGACGCTCCAACGTGCCAAGCCGTTCGGAGCCGAGGTCAACCTCGAGACGGCGCTGCGTGCCGGCGACCCGCTCGGCGGGCATTACGTCCAGGGCCACGTCGACAGCGTTGGCCGGGTTCGGTCGGTCGAGCCGGAAGGCGACAGCCGCCGCGTCACGATCGAGGCGCCGGAAGCCGTGCTCCGCTACTGCGTCGAGAAAGGCTCGATCACGGTTGACGGGGTCTCGCTGACGATCACGGCCCTGGCCGCGGAGGCGTTCGAGGTCTCGCTTGTGCGGCACACGCTCGAGGCGACCACGCTCGGTTCGCTCGAGCCGGGCGACAGCGTCAACCTCGAGGTCGACGTCCTGGCGAAGTACGTCGAGCGCCTCGCCTCACGGTGAGGCTCGCACCGCTCTACCGCGTCGAGTTTTCCTACACAGAGCGCTATCCCATCGGGGGAGCCGATGTCGGCAGCATCTTCGTGGCCGAGGGCCGGTGCGAGGGCGCGCTGACTGGACGTTTCAGGGGCCTCAACCACCCGAGGCTGCGGCCCGACAACGTCTATCTGCCGAACTTCCAGGGCGTGATCGAGACCGACGACGGCGCGAAGATCGCCTTCGACTATCGCGGCTACGGACGGCCCCGGAAGTACGGAAGGGAGGTCGTCGGAACCGCTTTCCATTCGACCGGGGACGACCGCTATGGACGCCTGAACGACGCGGTCGCGGTCATCAGCGGCGAGGCGCGCGACCGCCGGATCACGCTCGAGGTCGCGGAGCTTGTCTGGGAGGCGCCTGAATGAGCAAGGGTACGATCCAGCGGATGGCAACCGAGGTCGAAAAGCAGACGCCTTTCGCAACCGTCGAGGAGGCGATCGAGGACATCCGCGCGGGCAAGTTCGTGGTCGTCGTCGACGCCGCCGACCGCGAGAACGAGGGTGATCTGACGATTGCGGCCCAGTTTGCGACGCCCGAGGCGATCAACTTCATGGCCACGCACGGCCGGGGCCTGATCTGCCTCTGTCTGACCGAGCAGCGTTGCGACGAGCTCGGCCTGCAACAGATGACCGAGCGCAACGAGACGCCGTTCGGAACCGCCTTCACGGTCTCGATCGAGGCCCGTGAGGGGATCGCGACCGGCATCTCGGCGCACGACCGCTCCCGCACCATCCAGGTCGCAATCGATCCGAGCAAGGGCGCCGACGACCTCGTGCGGCCGGGCCACATCTTTCCCCTCCGGGCCCGCGACGGAGGCGTCCTCCAGCGCGGTGGCCAGACGGAGGCGGCCGTCGATCTCGCCCGGCTCGCCGGCCTGATCCCAGCGGGCGTCGTCTGCGAGATCATGAACGAGGACGGGACGATGGCCCGCGTCGACGATCTGATCCCGTACTGCGAGCGCCACGGGCTGAAGTTGATCACGGTGGCCGATCTGATCGAGTACCGCCGCCGACACGAGAAGCTGGTCGAGCGAACGACGGCGGTGAGGCTGCCGACGGCGTACGGAGAGTTCACCGCGGTCGCCTTCCGCGAGACTCTGACCGGCAAGCACCACGTCGCGCTCGTCAAGGGCGACGTCGACGGAGCCGAGGACGTGCTCGTACGCGTGCACTCGGAATGCCTGACCGGCGACGTCTTCCACTCGCTGCGCTGCGATTGTGGCGAGCAACTCGAGCAGGCGCTCGTGCAGATCGCGAACGAGGAGCGCGGAGTCCTGCTCTACATGGCTCAGGAAGGCCGCGGGATCGGGCTGCTCAACAAGCTGAAGGCCTACGAGCTGCAGGAGAACGGTCTCGACACCGTCGAGGCGAACCTCGAGCTCGGCTTCCCGGCCGATGCAAGAGACTGGGGGATCGGCAACCAGATCCTCGCCGACCTCGGCCTGACGACGATCCGGATCCTGACGAACAATCCCAAGAAGATCAGCGGGCTGGAGGGTTACGGCCTCACCGTCGTCGAGCAGGTGCCGATCGAGGTTCAGCCGAATGCCGAGAATCGCCGCTACCTGGCGGCGAAACGAGACAAGCTCGAGCACAAGCTCCACCATCAGGATCTCCGCTTCGACGAGTTGGAGCGCCAGTGACAGAGGAGCGCCAGTGACAGAGGAGCGCTGGCCCGGCGAGGACCGGATCTCCGCAACCGAGGAGGACGACCTGCGAGCGGAGCCCTCTGAGCCAGAGAACGACGCTGATGTCGCCGAGGGCGAGAACGGTCACGCCGAGGGAGACGGCGAGCCGGCTCCTCCTGAAGAGCAGCTCGACGTGAAAGAGGCCGAGGAGCGCCGCGACGGCGACACCCCGGCGCCTGACAACGAGCCGCCCGCCGAGGAGGACGAGCTGCCGCGGCTGCGCGCCGCGGGCCACGCTCCCGGGCAGCTGTCGGTGCCGGACGGCTACAGCACCCTCAAGGGCTCCTCCGATGGCGCCAGGCGCTCCGTTGCGGTCGTCGTCAGCCGCTTCAACGGCGAAGTGACGAGCAGGCTGCTCGAGAGCGCGCTCGACGAGCTCGAGTTCGCCGGCGTCACGCGGGACTCGGTCACGGTGATGCCGGTTCCGGGAGCGTTCGAGCTGCCGCTCGGTGCGATGGCGCTCGCGAAGACGCGGCGGTTCGCCTGCGTCGTTGCGCTCGGCTGCGTGATTCGGGGCGAGACTCCGCATTTCGAGTATGTCGCCGGTGAGGCCGCGAGCGGCCTGCAGCTCGCCGCTCTCGAGACCGGCGTTCCGGTTTCGTTCGGCGTGCTCACGCTCGAGTCGGCAGACCAGGCCGATGAGCGCATCAGCAAGGGCGCCGAGGCGGTCCGGACCGCTCTCGAGATGGCCGATCTCTTCGCGCAGCTGCGGGCCAGCGCAAACGCTTAGGCCTCAGTTACTCAGCTACACTGCCGCGCCGTGTCCAAGGTCTGTTCGGTCTGTGGGAAGAAGCCGGGTTTCGGGAACAACCGAAGCCACTCGATGGTCGCTACAAAGCGCCGCTTCAACCCGAACCTGCAGCGCGTCCGGATACTCCTCGACGGCAAGCCGACGCGCGCTTACGTCTGCGCCCGCTGCCTCAAGGGCAACAAGGTCCAGAAAGCCGTATAGCAACCTCTTCCAAGCCGCGCGACGTCTAAAGGACGATGGAGCAGGCTGAGCCTCAGCTTTCCTCGTCGCTCGGCCGGATCACGATCTCGACCGGCGCGATTGGCCAGATCGTCGCCCAGACTGCGTCACGCTGCTACGGCGTCGTCGAGATCGGAGGCGGCACCCGGGCCAAGGTAGGGCGACTGCTGCCACGAAGCCGCGGCTTGCACGGGATCTCGGTCTCGGGCGAGGGCGACTCTGTGTCGCTCGACCTCCATGTAGTCGTCGAACACGGCCTTAACCTGGCCGAGGTCGCCTCCACGATCCGCTCCCAGGTTCAATACGAGGTCGAGCGACTGACGGGCCTCCGCGTTGCCGCCGTGGACGTCCACATCCTGGACGTCCGGCAGTCCGCTTGACCGCCCGCGAAAAAGCAATCGGGCTCGTCCGCGGCGCCGTTGCCTCGCTCGAGCGAAGCCGAGCTCGAATCGACGACCTTAACGTCTATCCCGTGCCCGACGGCGACACCGGCACGAACCTGACGCTGACCGCGCGCGCGGTGCTCGAGGCTCTCGAAGTCTCGACCGCCGAAGATCGCGCGGCGATCGCCCGGGAAACCACACGAGCCGCACTCATGGGCGCGCGCGGGAACTCCGGCGTCATTCTCTCGCAGATCATCCGCGGAATCGGGGAGTCTCTGGCCGCGGAGGAATCGATCGACGGCGCCGCGGTTGCACGTGTCCTGCGCGCCGGGTCGGATGCCGCCTACCGGGCCGTGCGTAATCCGGTCGAGGGGACGATGCTGACCGCGATTCGCATGCTCGCCGACGCAGCAGAGGAGGAGCAGTCACGGCCGGTCCCGGAGCTGCTCGAGCTGCTCGTTTCCCGGGGAGAGGAAGCGGTCGCTCGGACCCAGGAGCAGCTCGACGTGCTTCGCGAGGCGGGCGTCGTCGACGCGGGCGCCGCCGGTCTCGTCGAGCTCGTGCGCGGAATCGCCTCCGTCGTCGCCGGACAGCCGTTGCCGGAGGAGCCGCCCGTCGAGCAGGCATCCATCGAAGCGGCTCACCAGGAGCTTTCGCGTTTTCGGTACTGCACGACCTTCGTGATCGAGGGAGACCTCGACCCCGCCGCCCTCGAGGCCGAATACGAACGGCTGGGCGACTCGCTGCTCGTCGTCGGAGACGAACACGCCGTCAAGGTTCACGTACACACGGACGATCCGGGCGGAGCGCTCGCGATCGGCACCGAGGCCGGCGCGATCGAGAACGTCGAGATCGCGGACATGCACCGCCAGACCGCGGCGCGCGAGCGCAGGCTGCTGGCCGCGGTTCCCGACCCGCCCCCCGCTGCCACGGGCGTCGTCGCGGTTGTCGCGGGCGAGGGCAACCGTAGCCTGTTCGAGAGCCTGGGCGCGATGCAGATCGTCGACGGCGGGCAGACGATGAATCCCTCCGCGGCGGAGCTCCTCGCCGCGGTCGAGGCGGCGAGCGCGCCCGAGGCGATCGTGCTGCCCAACAACCCGAACATCGTGCTCGCCTCGGAACAGGCCGTGTCTCTGGCGACGAAGCCGGCCCGCGTCGTTCCCACTACCTCGATGCAGTCGGGCCTGGCGGCGCTCGTCGTCTTCAATCCGGAACTGCCGGCCGACGAGAACGAAGCGGCGATGGCCGAGGCGGCGTCGCGGGTCGCAACCGGCGCGGTGACTACGGCCTCTCGGGACGTCCAGCTGAACGGCCGCGCCGTCGAGGTAGGCCAGTACGTCGGTTTGCTCGGCGACGAGCTGGTCACGGGAGGCGCCGACTTCGAGCCTGTGGCGAGGGAGGTCCTGGAGCGCCTGCTGGCCGAGCCGCGCGAGCTCGTCACCTTTCTCACGGGCGAGGACGAGCCGGACCTCTCGCAGCTGCTCAACGAGCTCGAGCGGGCGAACCCCGACATCGAGATCGAGGTTCACGAGGGCGGCCAGCCGCACTATCCGCTGCTCGTCTCGGCCGAGTAGCAGCAGCTGCGACCGCTAGATTCGACCAGGTGGAGCAGCCGATTCGCGTCGTCCTGGTCGAGGACAACCGAGTCTTCCGCGAAGGTCTGGAGCTCGTGCTCGGTCTCCGCTCGGACATCGAGATCGTCGGCGCGGCCGAGGACGGCGTCGAAGCTGTCGAGCTCGCACGCGAGCTGCAGCCCGATGTCGTGCTGATGGACTACCGACTCCCGGGAATGGACGGTGTCGAGGCCACGGCGGCGGTGCTCGCGGCATACCCTGGCGCGGCGGTGATCGGGCTGACGGCATCCGCGAACCTGCGCGAGCGCCAGGCGCTGAGCGATGCCGGCGCGGTCGACTGCCTGAGCAAGGACGGAGAGCTCAACGAGATCGTTGCGGCGATCCATCGCGCCGTGGGCACGACCCCGACCGCGTAGCGTGGACCTGACCGCCGCCAATATCGCGATCGTCGTTGATTCGACAGCCGACTTTCCGGAGGCGCCGGGGCGCTTTCCGAACTGGCGGATCGTGCCGCTCTACGTCCGGTTCGGGGACGAGAGCTTTCGCGACTACGTCGACCTGACGCCGGCCGGCTTCTACACCCGCCTGCGCGGCTCGCCGGTCATGCCGACCACCTCGCAGCCGACCCCCGGCGACTTTCAGGCGGTCTACGAAGGACTCGGCGGGTACGAGCGTGTCTACTCGCTCCATATCGCCGGCACGCTCTCCGGCACGGTCGAGAGCGCGCGGACGGCGGCTGCAGAGTTCGGCGATCGCATCCGTGTCATCGACACCGAGACAGCCTCCGCCGCGGTGGCGATGCTCGGGCTCGCGATTCAGCGGCGGCTCGAGCGGGGCACGACCGACGAGGAGGTCGAGGAGCTCGTTCGGAGGCATCGCAACGACTCGCAGCTGATCTTCACGCTCGACACGCTCGACTACCTCGCGCGCGGCGGGCGAATCGGCCGCGCCGCGGCGTGGGCCGGCGGGCTGATGAGGGTGAAGCCGATCCTGACGATCCGCGCCGGGGAGGTCGTCCCGCTCAAGCGGGTCCGCGGCAACCAGCGTGCCTTCCACGAGTTCATCACGGCGTTCGAGTCGGGCTCGGTGGACGGGCCGGGCTTGCGCGTCGCGATCGCCGATGCCGATTCCCACGATCGCAGCGAGGCCCTGAAGGAACTCGTGCAGCGAACGCGGCCGCAGGCGCAGCTCGAGCTCGTGACGACGCTCGGTCCGGTGATCGGCACGCACGCGGGCCCCGGCACTGTCGGGCTGTTCTGGTTCGCCGATGACTGAGCTCCGGGGTTTCGCCGGGAGCGAGCGGCCCGATCCTTGGCCGCCGACGAGGGCGCGGTCGCGGTCCGAGGTTTTGGGGTGGTCGCTCGACACGCTTCCGGGTGTCGGGCCGTCGCAGCGGGGGAAGCTGGCAAAGCTCGGCCTGCGGACGGTGCGCGACCTGCTCGAACACCGGCCGCGCGACTACCAGCAGGCGGTCGGCGAGACCCCGATCTCGAGCCTGTTCGGCGAGGAGGAGGCCGTGATCGCCGGCGAGGTCAGGCGGGTCTCGATCCGCCCGACCCGACGGCGGCTGACGGTGCTGAAGGCGGCCGTGCGTGACGAGAGTGGCGAGATCTCGGCGGTCTGGTTCAACCAGCCCTGGCTCGCCGACAAGTTGCAGCCGGGCACGCGGTTGCGGCTGCGCGGACAGCTGCGGCGCAACGAGTTCCACGTTCGCTCCTACGACCTGGACGGCGCTGCCGCGACAGCCGACTTCGCACCGGTCTATCCCGCGAGCGAGGAGGTGACCTCGGCTCGGTTGCGGACGCTGGTCGAGAGTGCGCTGCCCGCGGCTCGCGACTTCGGTGACTCACTCCCCGCCTCGCTGCGCGCGCGCGAGCGGCTCCCGCTCCGCTACGACGCGCTCGTCGCGTTGCACCGGCCGCGCGGGGCGGAGGAGGCCGAGGCGGCGAGGCGGCGGTTGGCGCTCGACGAGCTGCTGCTGCTCCAGGTCGGCCTCGTGCGGATCCGCGAGGGAACCGAGGAGGCCACGGCACCGACGCTGGGCGCGCCCGGCGGGCTCGTGAAGCGCTACCGGCAGGCGCTGCCGTTTGCGCTGACGCAGGACCAGGAGCAGGCGATCGCCGAGATCGACGCCGATCTCGCCGGGGCCAAGCCGATGCAGCGGCTGCTCCAGGGAGACGTCGGCTCTGGCAAAACCGTGGTCGCGCTCTACGCGCTTCTCCGCGCGGTCGAGGCGGGCAAGACCGGGGCATTGATGGCGCCGACGGAAACCCTGGCCGAGCAGCACTTTTTGACCCTGGAACCGATCTGCACCGAGCTGGGCGTCCGGACGGCGCTGCTGACGGGTTCGGTCAAGGGCGAGCTCGAAGACGCGCAGGTTCTGGTCGGGACGCACGCGCTGATCCAGGAAGGCGTCTCGATCGACGACCTCGCGGTCGCGGTCGTCGATGAGCAGCACCGGTTCGGTGTCGAACAGCGCGGCGCCCTGGCGGCCGGCCGCTCGCCGCACGTCCTCCACATGACCGCAACGCCGATCCCGCGCACGCTGGCGCTGACCGTCTACGGCGATCTATCGGTGACCGAAATCGCGAAGCCGCCGGCCAACCGGAAGCCGATCGTGACCAGCTGGGTGACCGACGACCGCGCGCCGGAGGCGTACCGGCGCCTGCGCAAGCACCTCGATGACGGGCGGCAGGCCTACGTCGTCTGCCCGCTGATCGAGCAGTCGGAGACGTCGCAGGCGCGGGCGGCCGAGGCGGAGGCGGAGCGGCTGCGCCGCGGAGAGCTCCGCGACTACCGCGTCGGGCTGTTGCACGGACGCCTCCGCCCGCGCGACCGCCGGGAGCTGATGGCGAGCTTCAAGGCCCGCGAGCTCGACGTGCTCGTCGCGACGACGGTGATCGAGGTCGGCGTCGACGTCCCGAACGCGACGATCATGATCGTCCAGGAAGCGGATCGCTTCGGCCTCGCCCAGCTGCATCAGCTGCGTGGTCGCGTCGGCCGCGGTGCCGAGCAGTCCTATTGCCTGCTCGTGTCGCGCGCCAAGGAGGAGCTAACCGACAACGCGCGCGAGCGGCTGCAGGCGCTCGTCGAGACGACGGACGGCTTCGAGCTGGCCGAGAAGGACCTCGAGCTCCGGGGCGAGGGCCAGCTGCTCGGCAGACGCCAGGCAGGCCTTTCGGAGTTCCGCTTCACTCGCCTGCGCGCCGACCGCGAGCTGCTCGAGCGTGCACGCCAGCTCGCCGTCGAACTGGTCGCGTACGAGGGGCCGCTGAACGACGAGATCGATCGCTTCTTCGCCGGTGCCGAAGTCGACTCGCTCGCGTGACCGCAGCGCAGTTCGAGAGGACTGTCCACCCGAACTGGCGCAAGCGGACATGGCAACTGCGACGAAAGTGTGACTTTTCGTCCACAGGCACGTCCCCGCGGCACGATTCGGGCGTGAGGCGCGCGTGAGAATCATCGCCGGCCAAAAGAAGGGTGCGCGGATCTTTGCCCCGAAGGGACATGACACGCGCCCGACGGCCGACCGCGCCCGCGAGGCGGCCTTCAACCTGATCGGACCAGTCGACGGTGCGGCCGTGCTCGACCTCTTCGCCGGCTCGGGGGCGATGGGGCTCGAAGCGCTCTCGCGGGGAGCCGCCAGCGCCGTCTTCGTCGAGAACGACCGCGAAGCTCGCCGAACGATCGACCGCAATCTCGACAAGCTCCGTCTCACCGGAGCGCGCGTGATCCCGCAGGACGTCCTGCGGGCCCTCGCAGTCGAAGCCGCCGCGGGCCGCCGCTACGATCTCGTGCTGGTCGACCCGCCCTACGAGATGTTTTCTTCCCTGCAAAACGGGCTCTCCCGCTATCTTCCAGCCGTCCTCTCCGAGGACGGCCTAGTCGTCGTCGAGACCGGCGCGAGAGAAGAGCCGGAGCTCCCACCCTTCAGCAAGCGCACAAGCCGGCGTTACGGCTCCGCCCGCATCTCAATCTTCGAACACCCGTGATCACAGCCATCTATCCCGGCACGTTCGACCCGGTCACCAACGGGCACGTCGACGTGATCGAGCGCGCCGCGGGCATCTTCGACCGCCTGGTGATCGGCGTCGTCGGCAACCCTCAGCACAAGCAGCCGATGTTCACGCTCGACGAACGAGTCGACTTCCTGAAGGAGGCTCTCGCCGGGCTCGAGAACGTCGAGGTCGACGTCTTCTCCCAGTTGGTGGTCGATTTCGCGCGCAAGTGGGAGGCGAAGGCGATCGTCAAGGGCCTGCGCGTGATCTCGGATTTCGAGTGGGAGTTCCAGATGAACCAGTTGAACCGGACGCTCGCGCCGGAGGTCGAGACGGTCTACGTGATGGCCAGCCCTGAGGTCAGCTTCGTCTCGTCGAGCGGCGTGAAGGAGATCGCCTCGTTCGGGGGAAAGGTGGACGGGCTCGTTCCGGAGGCGGTTGCGAAACGGTTCGCGGAGATGTTTCCGGACGGGCGACCGGGGACGCCGGAGAATCCAGGGGAATGAACGAGACCCAGCGACTCGAGAGCCTGCTCGCCGGAGGGAACGGCGGCAGCGTGACGCTGCCGCGCAGAGACGCCCAGGAGCTCGCCCAGAAACTGAAGGTACGGGGGAACCCGGGCGCCGCTGCGCGGTTGACGGAGCTACTCAACTCGCCGGGTGACGTCAACCTCGAAGCCGAGGAGGCAAAGAGCCTGCTCGAGCAGCTCCGCGAGAGCGGCCGCGCCTGGGTGTTCGGCTCGGCCGAGGCGAGGGAGCTTTCAACGACCAGAGCTCCGGAGCCGGAATCCAGCGCTGAGCCGGAGCCGGAGCCGGAGCCCGAGCCGCAGCCGGAGCAAGAGCCGGCGCCCGAAGCCCAGGTCGAAGCCCCGCCGGGACCCGAGCCCGAACCGCCCCCGGAACCCGATCCCGAGCCGGAGCCCCAGCTAGTGCCGGAACCGCAGCAAAAGCAGGGCTTCTTCAGCCGTCTCTTCGGCAGAACTAAGGAATAGTGCTTCCTCTGTAGACTCAGAGGATTCATGGACGTACTCGTTCTCATCGACAAGCTCGACGACCTCGTGCACAACGCAAAGGCCGTGCCGCTAACCGACCAGGTACGCATCGATCGCGAGGAGATCTACGACATCCTCGACCAGATGCGGGCGACGATCCCCGAGGAGATCAAGCAGGCCCGCTGGATCGTCAAGGAGCGGCAGGAGATGCTCGCCGAGGCGAAGCGGGAATGCGACAGGATCCTCGGTGAGGCCCGAGAGCAGGCGGTTCGCGAGGCCTCGCAGACGGAGATCGTCAAGCTCGCCGAGCGTCAGGCGCAGGAGATCGTCGACGAGGCCAGGCGCCAGGCGCGAGAGACGCGACTCGAGATGGAGGATTGGGCCGACAGCATCCTCTCGACGCTCGAGGTCAACCTGGACAAGTTCCTGGGCGCGGTCAAGCGGGGGCGCGAGCGGCTGCACGAGCGCTCGCAGGAGTCAGTAGTCACCGGGGTCGAGGTCGGCGTCGGCATCGACGGCGGCTCGACGAACGACCAGCCCTTCTAGGGCCCGGTGGACACCTACCTGGCCGTCGCGAGCAAGCGCGACTGGCGCAGCTTCGCCGACCGGCCGGTTCCGGTGGAGGTGATTACGCGGATCCTTGACGCCGGCCGCGTGACCGGCAGCGGCTCGAACAAGCAGCCGTGGCGGTTCGTGGTCGTCGAGACCGAGCAGTGGAAGCGGGCGCTCGCGCCGACCGTCTATGTGCCGGCGAACGTCGCGACCGCCGCGTTTGCGGCCGCGATCGTGACAGAAGGCGCCGGCCGGACACTCGACGTCGGGCGCGCGATGCAGAACATGATGCTCGTGGCCTGGAACGACGGGGTCGCCTCCTGCCCCAACGGCATGCCCGATCCCGCTGCCACGGCGGACGCGCTCGGCCTGGAGGGCGACCTGCTACCGGTCACCGTTCTCGCGTTCGGCTATCCGCGACGCGACCTCGCGCCGGAGTCGAAGAGCGCAGAGGAATGGAGCGCGGAGGCCAACCGGATGCCGCTCGACGAGCTGGTCATCGACCGCGGCTAGGACTCCCTGGAGCGTTGCTACGTTGGGAGGCGTGACCACCCTCAACCTTCGTACGCTCAAGCTCCGCTCCGGCGAGCAGTTCGTCGACGAGCGGGAGATCCAGCTCGCACCGCTCGAGCTCGGCGGACAGCGCTATCTGCCCGTGCCCGAGACCGTTGACGCCGAGCTCTCGATCACGCGAGCGAGCACGGGAACGGTCTTCGAGCTCCGCTTC
>Ga0207693_10000920_pt1 | contig 26422 bp, 29 predicted proteins | sample LARL81metaG_FD_184347 | JGI IMG/M metagenome (GOLD analysis project Ga0207693, IMG submission 184347) | Corn, switchgrass and miscanthus rhizosphere microbial communities from Kellogg Biological Station, Michigan, USA - LAR L8-1 metaG... | ecosystem: Host-associated > Plants > Roots >... | reverse complement strand
GAAGCCGCGGGCTCGGGAGGCCACCGGCAGCGACAGCTACGGGATCAACGTGATCGGTGTCGAAGACGTCCTCGTCCGGCTCGCGAAATGCTGCACGCCGGTTCCGGGGGACGACATCGTCGGCTACATCTCTCTCGGCAAGGGGATCACGATCCACCGCGGCGACTGCCCGAACGTCCGAGCGCTGCGCCGCAACCCCGAGCGGTTCACGCCGGTCGAGTGGGAGGGAGGCGGCAGCCAGAGCTTCCGCGTCCAGATCGCCGTCGACTCCTGGGATCGGCCGCGCCTGCTCGAGGACGTCGCGCGGACGTTTGCCGAGCACGGCTCCAACATCGTCTCGTACGGCGGCACTGTCGAGGATCAGATGGCCCGGAACTGGTACGTCGCGGAAGTCGGCGACGTCAAGGCGCTCCGCGGTCTGCTCGGCTCGCTCCGCAACGTCGACGGCGTCTTCGACGCCCGCCGCGTCACGCCGTCCTAGCAGTTCCCTCGTTCGAGGGATCCAGCTTCACGAACCATGGGTTACCCCGTTCGAGGGAGAGCCCAGTGCTGATGCGGGGCGCGTCCCTCGAACGAGGGGCGGGATCGTTAGCTTTGCCACACCTCGCCGCCGGTATCCCAGCCGACGAGGCAGAGGTCGGCGATCCGGGCGGCGACGGTCTCTAGCTCCGCAGCTGCGACGTCGCCGTCGACTGCGAGCTCGGCGACCCGGGTGTCTCGCCACAGCACGGGAGCGGTCTTGCGCCGCTCGGGCTCGGGCGTCCCCGCCTCCGGCCCGAGCACGAGTCTCTCGTCCTCGACGAAATAGATCCCGGCCCACGCGCAGTCCTCCCGGGCCGCGAGCTCGGCGACGGCCTGCCGCAGGAGGTCGTCAGCGTCAGCCGACATTGAAGGGTGCCCGGTACGCATCGGGGATGGGGATCGGCCGACGCTTTTCGAGATCGATGAAGACGAGCGTCTGATGAGCGGTGACGAGGAGCGTTCCGTCCGGCACCTTGAACGCTGCGAACTCGTAGGTCATGCTCGTCCGTCCGATGTTCGAGACCCGGATGTGGATCTCGAGCTCGTCGTCGAAGCGAGCCGGAGCGAAGTACTCGACGTCGTTCGCGCGCATCACGAACTCGCCGCCTGCCTCCCGATGCAGATACCCGAGGGAGCGCAGATACTCGACGCGGGCGAGGTCGAAGTAGGGGTTGTAGCGGCCGTAGTAAACGATCCCCTGCGCGTCGGTGTCCGAGAAGCCGACGCGAGTCCTGGTCGAGAAGGCGTACTCGTTGCTCACGAGCGGATCACCTCGAGCACCTCGTCGCGCTTCTGCTCCATCAGTTCCTCCGACATCGCCTCGAGATTGAGGCGCAGCAAAGGCTCGGTGTTGGAGGGGCGGACGTTGAAGTGCCAGTCGTCGTAGTCGACCGAGATCCCGTCGAGGTGCGACACGCGCCCGTCGGCGAACCTCTCCTTCAGCTCCTGCAGCTTGAGCGCCACGTCGGGAACCGGCGTGTTGAGCTCGCCGGTGATGAAGTAGCGCGAGCGGAGCGGCGCGAGGATCTCCGACAGCCGGCCGCGCTTCGAGATCAGCTCGAGCATGAGCAGGAACGGGACGACGCCCGAGTCGGCCTGGCTGAAGTCGCGGAAGTAGTAGTGGCCGGAGACCTCGCCGGCAAAGGCGGCGTCCTCCTTGCGCATCCGCGCCTTGATGAACGCATGGCCGACGCGGTTCACGAGCGCAGTGCCACCGCCGCTCTCGATCATGTCCGGCACCGCGCGGCTCGCGCGCACGTCGTAGATGATCTTCGCGCCGGGCTCCTTGTCGAGCACGCTGCCCGCGAAGAGAGCCGTCACGAAGTCGCCCGGGACGAACTCTCCGGTGTCGTCGACGAAGAAGCAGCGGTCGGCGTCGCCGTCGAACGCGACCCCGAGGTCGGCCTCCTCCTCGAGGGTCTTGCGGACGATGAACTCGCGGTTCTCGGGCAGGAGCGGGTTCGGCTCGTGGTTCGGGAACGAGCCGTCGGGCTCGAAGTAGCAGCGAACCGCGTCGATGGGCAGCCGCTCGAGCACCGGCGGCAGCATGGTTCCGGCCATCCCGTTCGCCGCGTCGATCACGACCTTCAACGGCTTGATCGCCGCCACGTCGACGAAGGACAGCACGCGGTCGACGTACGCGGGCCAGATGTCGTATTCGGCCACAGTCCCCTCCGGACGCGTCCGGTGCCTGGCACCGGACATGGCCCTTTCGCGCACGTCCAAGAGTCCCGACTCGCCGCCGACCGGCAGAGCGCCGCGGCGGACGAGCTTCATCCCCGTGTACTGCTTCGGGTTGTGGGAGGCCGTGACCATCGCACCGCCCTCGAGTCCGAGCGAGCCGACCGCGAAGTAGACCATCTCGGTGCCGACGAGCCCGAGGTCGAGGATCTCGGCTCCGGCCGCAGCCGCGCCTCGCATGAACGCCTCCTGCATCGCCGGCGACGAGAGGCGCATGTCGCGTCCGACCGCCATCCGGCGCGGCTCGAACTGCTCGACGTAGGCGCGGCCGATCGCCTCGGCGCCCGCCTCGTCGAGCTGGTCGGGATAGATCCCGCGCACGTCGTACGCCTTGAAGACCTTGGGATCGAGCACGGGCGCGATGCTATGCGACGGCTACCGAGAGGAGAGCGTGATGGGAATGCTCGACCATGTCGGCATCGGCGTCGCCGACTACCAGCGAAGCAAGGAGTTCTACGAGAAGGCGCTCGCGCCGCTCGGCTACCGCCTCCTCATGGAGTTCTCGGGAGCGGCGGCCGGATTCGGCAGGGACGACGGAAGCGGGCCGTCGTTCTTCCTCGAGGCGCACGGAGAGCCCGCGCGCGGACGGCTGCACATCGCGTTCGGCGCCGAGAGCCGCGAGCTCGTCGACGCCTTCCACGCGGCCGCGCTCGAAGCGGGTGGAACCGACAACGGCGCGCCCGGGATCCGCTGGTATCACGACGACTACTACGGCGGCTACGTCCTCGACCCGGACGGCAACAACGTCGAAGCCGTCTGCCACAAGCCCGCCTAGGGAGCGGCGAGCAGCACGTCGCCGATGGCGCGCGTCGATGCGGCGTCGGGCGCCTCGCTGATCACCGTCGCCGCCCGCTCGAAGCGCCCGAGCGCCTCGCGGAGCGGCTCGGCGCGCAGTGTCCCCTCGCCGTAGGGAAGGTGCTTCGTCTCGTTCCGGTTCGCGTACTGGATGTCGCTGAAGTGGATGTGGAACGGCGCGCCGGGCTCGAGGACGGCGTCCGCGGCGGCGAGGGCGTCGGTGAACGCGTCGGCCTCGAGGAAGGCGCCGTCGCTCGTCGCGTGCATGTGGGCGAAATCGAGCACGGGGCGGACGAAGTCGACCTGCGCCGCGATGGCCAGGACGTCGTCGATCGAGCCGAAGTCGCGCACGCGACCCATCACCTCGACGCCGAACGGGACGAGGCGGTCCTTCGTCTCGAGCCGCGTGCGCAGGTCCGCGAGCTGGTCGACGACGTCGGCAGTCGTCTGCTCGCGGTCGCGCCCGAGGAGGAAGCCGGGATGGAAGACGATCAGCCGCGCACCGCAGGCTTTGGCGAGGCCCGCCGTGTGGTCGAGCATCCCGAGCGCCATCTTGAACTTCTTGCCCCGATCGGCGTGACCCATGAAAGCCGCGAGCGGGGCGTGCACCGAGAGCGCGACGTCCGCGGCGTCCGCTGCGGCCGCGAACAGCGGAGCCGCCTCGTAGTCGAGCCAGAAACCGCTGACGAACCCGATCTCGCAGGCGCGGTAGCCCTCCTCCGCAAGCGCCGCGAACGCCTCCTCGAACGTCGCCGCCTCGGGGAGCCCGCTGGGCCCGAATCGGATCTCACCCATCCGAGGGAGCCTATGCCGTCCGACCCGGTTTCTACGTTTTTTGCCATGCCAAAGCGCCCGTCCAGAATCGACCTGCTCGAGCTCGACATCGATCTCCGTCTCGCCGACCTCTGGCGCGAGACACTCGACGTGACCGAGTGGAACCTCGAGGTCGTCGCCGCATTCCTCCGGGCCGCGTACGGGAAGGGCTACTGCGACGCGCTCACCGAGGACGCCCCGGGTTCGCTCTGCCACGAGCACGGGTACCGCATCCCGGCCCGCAAGCCGACCAAGTCGCCGCAGAGCTAGCGCGACTGCCGCTCCTCGCGGCGTTTGAGGGCTACGATGCTGCGCGTGGGATCCAGTCCTGCGCGGCTCGTGATTGCCCTCTCGGTGGCGGCAGTGCTCGCCATCTTCGTCGTCTACACGGCCCTCGCCGGAAACGGCATCGCCGACGTCACCCCGAGCACGCTCGCCGGGCACACCGGTGATGTCGCGCTCGTCGGCAAGGTCGTCGGGACGCCTCGGGGCAACGCCCACACGAACGGCGGGCTTCGCTTCCGGATCAAGGACATCGGCAAGGCGACGGTTGCCCGCGTCCCGGTCGTGTACCGCGGCAGCGTCCCCGACCTGTTCAAGACGGGCGGCGACATCACCGTCCAGGGGAGGCTCCGCAACGGTGTCTTCGTCGCCAAGCGCGGCTCGCTCGTGACGAAGTGCCCGGATCACTACGCGCCGGCGAAGTCCAAGTCCTCGACCACCTAACCCATGGCCCCGCTCGGGCGCGCGGCGCTTCTCCTCGCCTTCGGCCTCGTCGCCTACGCACTGGTCGCCGGCTCGTACGCCGCGTGGAAGCGGCGGCGGCGGCTCGCGCTCTCGGCGCAGAACGCGCTGCTCGCGGCCTTCCCCGTGACGCTCGTCGCGGCGATCGTCCTGCTCGTCGCGCTGGGCCGGCGGGACATGACCTTCCTCTACGTCTGGCAGCACACGAGCCACAAGCTTCCGCTCGGCTATGCCCTCTCCGCGTTCTGGGGCGGCCAAGAGGGGTCGCTCATGCTCTGGCTGCTCGTGCTCACGGGCTACGCGGGGCTCGCCGTCTGGCTCAACCGCCGCTCGCGCGAGCTCGTCGCGTGGACGGTGCCCGTCTTCGGGCTCATCGCCGTCTTCTTCGCCTTCATGCTCTGCTTCGTCTCGAGCCCGTTCAACGTCCAGCCCCCGCGGGCGGACGGCAACGGCATGGTGCCGAGCCTGCAGAACCCGTACATGCTCGCCCACCCGCCGCTGCTCTACCTCGGCTACGTCGGGCTCTCCGTGCCGTTCGCGTTTGCGATGGGCGCGCTCCTCTCCGGCCGCACCGACGAGCGGTGGATCGTGGCGACGCGCCGCTGGACGCTCGCGGCCTGGACGTTCCTCGGCGTCGGGCAGCTGATCGGCGCCCACTGGGCGTACGTCGAGATCGGCTGGGGCGGCTACTACGCCTGGGATCCGGTCGAGAACGCCGCGCTCATGCCGTGGCTCGCGGCCACGGCGTTCCTTCACTCGGTGATGATCCAGGAGAAGCGCGGGATGCTGAAGGTCTGGAACATGATCCTCGTCGCGCTCGCGTTCAACCTCTCGCTCTTCGGCACGTTCCTCACCCGCTCGGGCGTGATCGACTCGATCCACTCGTTCTCGAAGAGCTCGATCGGCGGCTGGTTCCTCGCCTTCCTCGGCCTGATGGTGTTCCTCTCGATCGCACTCATCCGCTGGCGCCTGCCGCTGTTGCGGACGAAGACGAAGCTCGAGTCGCTCGTCTCGCGCGAGGCGACGTTCCTCTACAACAACCTGCTGCTCGTCGCCCTCTGCCTCACGATCCTCTGGGGCGTGCTGTATCCGATCCTCACCGACGCGGTGCGCGGCCAGTCGCGTTCGGTCGCGGGACCGTACTACGACTTCTTCCTCCACACCTTCGGGCTGCCGCTGCTGCTCCTGATGGGGATCGGCCCGCTCGTGGCGTGGCGGAAGGCCTCGCTCCGCTCGCTCAGCAAGACGTTCGTCATCCCGTTCGCGGTGGCCGTCGCGACCGGCGTCGTGCTGCTCGCGCTCGGCTTCGGAAGCTCGCTGCCGGGCCTGCTCACGTACACGTTCTCGGCCTTCGTGGCCGCCTCGATCGTGCTCGAGTTCGTGCGCGGCCGCGGCGCCGCGGGAGGAATCGCCAAGCTGATCTCCCGGAACCGGCGGCGTTACGGCGGCTACATCGTGCATGCCGCGGTCGTCCTGCTCGCGATCGGGATCGCGGGCTCGAGCGCCTACCAGACGCAGCGGGAGCAGATCCTGCGGCCGGGACAGTCGATGAAGGCCGCCGGCTACACGCTCACGTACACGGGCCTCACCGGTGTGAAGGGGTCGAACTACACCGGCTACCGGGCGCAGCTCGCGGTGTCCGGGCACGGCGAGCGCTTCCGCCTCGACCCCGGCGCCAACCACTACTTCATCGAGGGCGTCGCGAACGAGGCGTCCATCTACCACGATCCGCGCTCGATCGGGGACGTCTTCACGACGGCGCAGGTCGCCGGGACGCGCACGACCAACATCGACCTCAAGGTCTTCGTGAAGCCGCTCGTCAACCTGATCTGGGTCGCGGGCTTCGTCTTCGTCGCAGGCGCGCTCATCGCCATGTGGCCCGACGCGGTCGAGCAGCGGCGCCTCGCCGCACGTTATGCCGCGGGCGCTGCGCCGGCGGGAATCTGAAGTGGAGTGGGCGCTCGCCGTCGCGGCCGTGATCGCGGTCGCCGCCGTCGTCTTCGTCGCGCGCCCGTTTCTGCGCGACCCCTCTCCCGCAAGCGACCGTCTCGACGAGCTCGCTCCGGAGGCGCGGGAGCGGCTTGCACTTGCCGAGGAGCGCGATCGCGCCCTGGCGGCGCTGAAGGAGCTCGAGTTCGACCACCGCACGGGAAAGGTGTCGGACGAGGACTACCGGGCACAGGTGGGCCCGCTGCGCAGGCGGGCTGCGGAGGTGTTACGAGCCTTGGAGGGTGGGGAACAACCCCGCCGTGAGCGCATCTCCGATCCAGGACAGCGCGTGCCTTGAGTGCGGCGAGGAGCTCGCGCCCGGCGCGCGTTTCTGCTCGAGCTGTGGCGTCCCGGTGGGCGGGGTGCCCTCCGTGGAGACCGTCCCCGGCCCCGTCGTGCGCGAGAGCGTCGAACGGCGCTGGCTCGGGCTACCCGCGCGCTTCGTCCTCCTCTGTCTCGGCTTTGCGGCATTCGGAGCCGCCATCGGCCTGTTCGCCACCGGGAGCTGGCCGTGGGGCGTCGCGCTCCTGCTGTTGGCGATCGTCCTGCTCGCCGCGCTCGGGGAGGCGACACGCCGCAGCGCCGACGCCTGGATGCAGCACTCCTCCCGCCTGGCGGCCGACGGCCGTGCGCACGCCGCGACCACGGCCGAGGTGTGGCGGACGAGGCTCGATACGGCGCTCAGCCGCTGGCGCAGCCGGTCGCGGCTCGACGCGATCTCCGTCGAGCGCGGCCCGGCGCTGCAGGCGCTCGGCGACGCGGTCTGGCGGGGCGACACGTCTGCGGAGCGCGGGGCCCGGGAACGGCTCGTGGAGCTCGAGCAGGAGGGGAAGCGGATCGAGGACGAGCTCGCAGTCCGGCTCGCCGGCGCCGACGAGAGGATTCGCCGCGCCCGTCTTCCGGTACAGGACACGCTGATGGTGACACCGAACGAACCGAGTGCCCCGTATCCGCCACCCGACGAGGGGAACCCGCCTCAGCCGGCCCGGATTCCGGAGCCGTATCCGCCGCCCGACGAGGGAACGCCCCCGGAACCGGCGCCCGACCCCGGCCAGACCGAGAGCGAGTAGCACCCTTCACTAGCCTGTGTCGTGCGGGGTGCGATCTCCGCGCCAATCGAAGCCCTGGGGGTCCGACCTGAAGTTCAAGCCGCTCTACTGGACGTTGGCGCTGCTGACGCTGATCGGGCTGACCCTCGCGGCGGGCGCGGAAGCCCGCTCGGCGCCCAAGGGGCCGAACATCGTCTTCGTCCTGACGGACGACCTCGACTGGAACCTCGTCCAGCACATGCCGCACGTCCGACAGCTCCAGTCGGAGGGCACGACGTTCACGAACTACATCGTCACGGACTCGCTCTGCTGCCCCTCGCGCGCCTCGATCTTCAGCGGCCGCTACCCGCACAACACGGGGATCTTCACGAACGGCCCCGACGGCGGTTTCAAGCTCTTCAACACGCGCGGTGAGGAGACCGACACGTTCGCCACCCGCCTGCAGGAGCACGGCTACCGCACGGCGTTGATGGGCAAATACCTCAACGGCTACACGCCGCAGCGGCGCGTCGACGGCAGGCCGCTCTACATCCCGCCCGGCTGGAGCAAGTGGGACGTGGCCGGCAACGCCTATTCGGAGTTCAACTACAACCTCAACGCGAACGGCAGGCTCGTCCACTACGGCTCCCTTCCGCGCGCGTACCTCACCGACGTGCTCGCGCGCAAGGGCAGCGCGTTCGTCAACGGGGCAGCCGCGGCGGGTAAGCCGTTCTTTCTCGAGATCGCCACGTTTGCGCCGCACCTGCCCTACACGCCGGCGCCGCGAGACGCGGCGGATTTCCCGGGGCTGCAGACTCCGCGCACGCCGGCCTTCAACGAGGCGGACGTCTCGGACAAGCCTTCCTGGCTGCGCGGCCACCCGTCGCTGACCCGGGAGCAGATCAGCCTGATCGACGATGCTTATCGCGAGCGCGCACAGGCGGTGGAAGCAGTCGACGACCTGATCGCGAGGCTCGAGCAGACCCTCGAGCGCGACGGTGTGGCCGACAACACCTACATCTTCTTCAGCTCCGACAACGGGTACCACATGGGCGACCACCGGCTGATGCCGGGCAAGCTGACCGCATTCGAGACGGACATCCGCGTGCCGCTCGTCGTCACGGGCCCGGACGTTCCCGCGGGTCGGGACGTCGCGCGGGTCACCGAGAACGTCGACCTCTACCCGACGTTCGTCCGTCTTGGCCGGGCGGGCCCGTCGCCGCTCGTCGACGGGAAAGGCCTGGTCCCGCTCCTGCGCGGAAACCCTGCGCCCGACTGGCGCGATGCCGCGCTCGTCGAGCACCACGGGCCCGATTTCGCGGCTTCGGCCGGGCCGGATGCGCCGCAGGCGGGCAGCGGGAACCCCTCGACCTACGAGGCGCTCCGGCTGCCGCACTCCACCTACGTGGAATACGCGAACGGCGAGCGCGAGTTCTACGACCTCACGTCGGATCCGTACGAGCTGACGAACACCTACCAGAGACTGTCGCCGGCACAGGTGGACGCACTTCATGCGGAGCTTGCGAGCCTGGAAAGCTGCCGCGGCGTAGTGACCTGCCAGCATCGCTAGGCTGCGCCGCGCCATGGTCGGCGTCCACCATGCCGTCGCGTTTGCCGTGCTCACCGCGACGTTCGGGGCGGCGGCGGTCGGAGCGTGGACGTACTACCGACACAGGGAGCCGCGCGGGCTTCTGACCCATCTCCTCGCGCTCGCCCAGACCCTGCTCGTGGCGCAGGTCGGGATAGGGCTCCTGCTCCTGTCGAGCCACCATCGCGCAGCCGACAAGCTCCACTACCTCTACGGGACGCTGTCGCTGCTCGCCGTGCTCGCGCCGTGGATGTATGCGCCTGCAGAGCGGCGCGGACGCCTCGCGTGGTTCACGGGCGCTACCGTGGTGGCAGGAGCGCTCGCGGTGCGGGCGTACTTGACCGCAACATGAGCAGCCGGTTCTTCTCGCGTATCAACCCGTTCCTGCGAGGGATGCTGATCCTCGCGGCGATTGCCGGGGTGATCGTGGTCCTCGATCTCGAGCAGACGCTGGTGGCGCTGAACACGCTGGCACGCATCGCGTTCCTGCTCGCGATCGCGTACTTCATCTTCCTCGTCTGGCGTGAGCGCAGAGAGGGGATCTCAACCTGGCCGCAGCGTGCGCGCTGGGTCTTCTACGGCGCGGCGGTGGTTGCCGTCGCGGACGTCGGCGTCTACTGGTACGGCGGCGCGGTCGGCTACGAGGTCCTGGCCTTCGTGGCCATCCTCGTGCTCTGCGGGATCGCCATGTGGCGCACCTGGCGCGACCAGCACACGTACATCTAGGCCTCGACGCGAGCTGAAGCGCCGTCCAGGGCGGCAAGAGCCTCGCGCACTGGCACGAAACGGCCGACGAAGATCGGCGTGTCGCGCTCCGTGTACCGCGAAGCCTCGCTGTCGCGAAGGCGCAGCATCAGGTGCATGAAGTCGGCCGGCTCCTCGCACTCGAACGCGGTCATGAACTCCTGGTCGTCGATCCCGAACGAATACGTGGTGTGGTTCTTGATGCCGGGGAACTCCTCGCGGCCGATGCGGATGTGCTCGTCCATCGCCCGCTGCCGGTCGGTCTCGGGCAGCGCGTACCACGGCCGCACCTTCGTGAACGGATAGACGACGAGGTAGGGGAGGCCGTGCGGCGTGATCTTCCGCGCCTTGCGCGCGCTCGTGTACTGCGACGCCTTCGTCGTCGCGAGGTACGAGTAGGTCGTCTCGAGCCAGCCCGCGAGCGCCGTGCCGTTGAGCGCCGCGCCGAGCTCCTCCAGCGACTCGTACCGCTCGGTGATCTTCCAGAGGAAGAAGTCGGAGTCGGGCCGGACGCCGGCGGTGCTGTAGGCGCGCAGGTGCTCGAAGCGCTCGGCGAAGGAGTCCACGACCTCGGCGAGCTCGTCCTTGTGCGCCTGGCGCTCCTCCACGGGGAGCCGCCGCCACGCCGGATCGACGCGGTAGAAGCTGTAGGCGACGTACTGACCCTCCACGCCGCGAAATGCTACCGAGGCTCCTCGGGCTCCTCGGGCTCCTCGGGCTCCTCGGGCTCTGCGTCGCGCTTGAGCCAGCCGTCGACCTTGTCGCGGAGCCCCTGGCTCGCGTCGCTCGCGTCGCGGTAGATGTTCCACATCTTGTTCACGTAGTACTCCGACGCCTTGTCGGTGTCGCCTCGAAGATCGCTCTCGCCCCGGCGCGGGTACTGGCCGCCGAGAATGCGGTCGTAGTCGCCGCCGCGCACCCATTCCATGAGCTGCTGGACGCGACGCACCGCATAGGGATGGCTTCCGCGCCGTTCGGCGAGGATCCGCAGCAACCGGTCCCAGCGCGAGTCCCAGTCCTCGTACTCGGACGCTTGGCGCAGGAAGGCGTCGAGATCGAGGCGGCTCGACGGCACGCCCGCGGCCATCACCATGAGCATGCGGGAGTAGGCGAGCGGATCGCGGCAGGCGAGTGCGCCTGCCCGGTCGGCGGTCAGCTCGGCCGAGCGGGACCACTCCAGCAGCACCGCCAGGACCGCGCGGTACGGGAGCCGGATCAGGAAGGGCAGCACACCCTGTAGCTGGAGCAGGATCGCGAGCGTCGTCGTGTAGAGGACGTGATCCGCCAGCACGTGGCCGAGCTCGTGTCCGGAGACGGCCCAGACCTCGTCCGGGTCGAGAAGCTCGACGAACTGCGACGAGACGACGATGATCGGCCGTCCGGCACCGATCGCCATCGCGTTGGGCGACCCGAGATAGGTCGTGTAGAGATCGGGCAGCTCCGGCATGTCGAGCGTCTCCCCGGCCCGCTCGTAGACCGTCCACAGCTCCGGCAGCTGCTGCGGCCCGATCTTGACCGCGTTCGCCAGCAGCATCTGCCGCAGTGCGCGCTCGTACTGGAGCTCGGTCAGCTTCCGCACGACCTGGCCCACGCCGGGGATCTGGGCCAGCGCGGCGGTCGCCGCACGGTCGGCCGGGTGCTGGAACGCCCGCGGCGAGATCCCTTCGAGCCGGTGAAGGGTCGGCTGCTCGATGCTCGGAGGCTATCGCGGCCGCTGGGATGAGCCAACCCCGCGAACGGCGGCGATAGGCTTGTCTTCCGACAGGGAGCAAGGAAGGGAGCCGAGGGTGAGGACGGTATTCGCGGGCGGACGGGTGTTCGACGGGACCGGCGCGGCCGTCGCGGACGCGGACGTCGCGGTGGTCGACGGGCAGATCGCCGAGGTCGGCGTCGGGCTCGACGGCGACGAGCAGATCGACGTCGGCGGGTCGACGCTTCTGCCGGGCCTCATCGACACGCACGTGCACGTGATGTTCGGGCACGTCGACTTCTGGCGGCTGATGCAGGAGCCGTTCTCGTACCGCTTCTACGACGCGATCCGGAACCTCGACGCAACGCTGCGCATCGGCATCACGACCGTGCGCGACGCAGGCGGGGCCGACCTCGGTGTCAAGAAGGCGCTCGAGGAGGGCATCATCGACGGGCCGCGCGTGCAGATCTCGATCACGATGCTGAGCCAGACAGGCGGGCACGGCGACGGCTGGCTCCCGTCCGGCGGCATGGCCGAGCCCTTCCCCGCGTACCCCGGCGTCCCGAGCTCGATCGTCGACGGGCCGGACGAGGTCCGGCGGAAGGTGCGAGAGCTCGTGCGCGCGGGCGCCGAGGTGATCAAGATCGCGACCTCGGGCGGAGTCCTATCGCCACGCGACAAGCCAGATCAGCCCGGCTTCGACGTCGAGGAGATCGAGGCGATCGTGGCCGAGGCGGCCGCGGCGGGCCTGTGGGTCATGTCGCATGCACAGTCGACGGTGGGAATCAAGAATGCGGTCCGCGCCGGTGTGCGCTCGATCGAGCACGGCATCTACCTCGACGACGAGGCGATCCAGCTCATGCTCGACCGCGGCGCCTATCTCGTCCCGACGCTCGTCGCGCCGCTCGGCGTGATCAGGGCCGCCGACGCGGGTGCACCCATCCCCGAGTTCGCGGTGACGAAGGCGCGCGAGGTCGTCGAGGCGCACCAGGACTCCGTCCGGCGCGCGGTCGAGGCGGGCGTCAAGGTGGCGATGGGCACCGACGCCGGGGTCGTCCCGCACGGCACGAACCTCGAGGAGCTCCAGTTGATGGCCGAGCGGGGAATGAGCCCGCAGGACGTGCTCGTCGCGACGACGCGGACCGCTGCCGAGCTGATGGGGATGAGCCGCGAGCTCGGGACGATCGAGCCGGGGAAGCGCGCCGATCTGGTCGTCGTCTCGGGCGACCCGTTCGACTTCGGCGACCTCGCGTCCCGGATCGAGCGGGTCTACCAGGACGGCCGGCTCGTTGCCGGAGGCGCACCGGAGCAGGTGGCCGTAACCGTCTAGGCCTCGGATACGGTGGCCGTCGTGGCCGCCCGGGTCGAAAACCAGCTGAAATCCCTCCCCGCGAAGCCGGGCGTCTACCTGTTCCGGGACGCGGACGGCGAGGTTCTCTACGTCGGCAAGGCGAAGTCGCTGCGGCCTCGCGTCCGCTCCTACTTCCAGCGGACGACCGACGGGCGGCCGCAGATCCAGAGCCTGCCGGCGCGCGTGGCGGACGTCGAGGTGATCGTGACGGGCAGCGAGGTGGAGGCGCTCCATCTCGAGCAGAACCTCGTCAAGCGCCACCGTCCTCCTTTCAACGTGCGGCTGCGCGACGACAAGTCGTTCCCGTACATCGCCGTCACGGTCGAGGACGAGTACCCGCGCGTCATGTTCACCCGCGAGCGGCACCGGCCGGGAGTGTGGTACTTCGGCCCGTACGCCAACGCGAAGAAGGTGCGGGAGACGCTCGACGTCCTCAACCGCGTGTTCCGCTACCGCCCGTGCGAGGGGCCGAAGCCCGGCCGGCACAGCGGGATTCCCTGCCTCGACTTCCACATCGATCGCTGCCTCGCGCCGTGCGTCGGCTACGTGTCGCAGGAGGACTACGGCGTGATCGTCGACGGCGTGATCGAGTTCCTCTCCGGCGACGTGAAGCCGATCCAGCGCGAGCTCGAGCGGCGGATGCACGAGGCGGCAGAGGACGAGCGCTTCGAGGACGCGGCGCGCTATCGCAACCGGCTGTTCGCGGTTCAGCACCTCGTCGAGCGGCAGGCCGTGGAACGGCAGTCGGTCGGCACGGTGGACGTCATCGGGTTCGCGGCCGAGGGCGACCGCGCCGTCGTCCAGATCTTCCCGCTGCGCGGCGGCAAGATGGTCGATCGGCACTCGTTCCATCTCGAGAACGTCGGCGGCCAGGACGTGACGACGATTCTCGAGTCGTTCGGGCTCGAGTACTACGGCAGCGCACCGAGCGTGCCGCCACAGATCGTGGTGCCGAGCGACGCGGGAGACCTGTCGGCGCTCGCCGAGCTCCTGTCGGAGCGGCGCGGGGCGCGGGTCGAGATCCGCACGGCCGAGCGGGGCGAGAAGCGGCGCCTGCAGCGGCTCGCCGACGAGAACGCGCTGCACGTGCTGACGAGCGACCTCGCGCAGGGCGAACAGCGCCGGCTGCGCCGCGTCGAGGCGCTCGAGCAGCTGCGCGAGACGCTGAACCTGGAGGCGCTGCCGCTCCGGATCGAGTGCTTCGACATCTCGACGGCGATGGGCCAGGACAACGTCGGCTCGATGGTCGTCTTCCAGGACGGGCTGCCGAAGAAGGCGCACTACCGCAAGTTCGGGATCCGCGGGCAGGCGGGGATGGACGACTTCGCGGCGATGGGGGAGATGGTCTCCCGGCGCTTCGCGCGGCTCGCCGCCGGCGTCACCACCGACGAGTACGACGAGTCGTTCGCGGCGACGCCGAACCTCGTGGTGGTCGACGGCGGCAAGGGCCAGCTCGCGGCGGCGCTCGCCGCGATGCAGGCGTTCGACCTGCCTCGGGTCGCGGTGATCGCGCTCGCGAAGCGGGAGGAGGAGGTCTTCGTGCCGGGACGTGTGAAGCCGGTCGTCCTCTCACGCCACGACCCTGGCCTCCAGCTCCTGCAGCGGATTCGCGACGAGGCGCACCGTTTCGCCGTCGGCTTTCACCGGCAGCGGCGCGAGTCACGCGGCTTCGCGTCGCTGTTCGACGAGCTCGAGGGCGTCGGGCCGGCGCGGCGGAGGGCCCTCCTCAACCATTTCGGCTCGGTCGAGGCGATGATCGCCGCGACGCCGGAGGAGCTCGAGGGCGTGCCGGGTGTGCCTGCGAAGGTCGCGCGCGGCGTCTACGCCCAACTGCACAAAGCGGGCGGTGGGGCCGGGCGCGCCTGAGCTACTCGGAGTCCGGCCCGAGGAACGGGTAGCGGTAGTCGCGCGGCGGCACGAACGTCTCCTTGATCGCGCGCGGGCTGACCCAGCGGATCAGGTTCCACATCGAGCCGGCCTTGTCGTTGGTGCCGGACGCGCGAGCGCCGCCGAACGGCTGCTGGCCGACGACCGCTCCGGTCGGCTTGTCGTTGACGTAGAAGTTCCCGGCCGCGTAGCGGAGCCGGTCGCGAGTCTTCTCGATCGCGTCGAGGTCACGCGCGAAGACTGCGCCGGTGAGGCCGTACGTCGTGCCCTTGTCGACGAGGTCCAGCGTGTCGTCGTAACGCGAGTCGTCGTAGACGAAGGCGGTGACGACCGGCCCGAACAGCTCCTCCTGCATCGTTCGGAAGCTCGGGTCGGTGGTCTCGATCACGGTCGGCTGGACGAACCAACCGTCGCTGTCGTCGTAGGTACCCCCGGCGACGATCGACGCGCTGCCGGACGCTTTCGCCTCTTCGATCGCCTCCTTCTGCGTGGCGAAGGAGCTCGCGTCGATCACCGCGCCGACGAAGTTCGAGAAGTCGGTGACGTCGCCCATCTTCATCTCGCCGATCTCCGCGGCGACCTGGTCACGCACCTGCGGCCAGAGGCTCGCCGGCGCGAAGACGCGCGAGGCGGCCGAGCACTTCTGGCCCTGGTATTCGAAGCTGCCGCGGAGGATCGCGGTCGCGAGAGCCTCGGCGTCGGCGCTGGGGTGCGCGACGATGAAGTCCTTGCCGCCGGTCTCGCCGACGATCCGCGGGTAGTTGCGATAGCCGGCGATGTTCTCGCCGACCGTCTTCCACATGCCCTGGAAGACGGGGGTCGAGCCGGTGAAGTGGATGCCGGCGAGGTGCTCGCTCGCGAGCGCGGGGTCGCCGACGGCGGCGCCTGAGCCGTAGACGAGGTTGATCACGCCGGGCGGCAGCCCCGCTTCCTCGAACAGCTGCATGAGGAAGTGCGCGCTGACGGTGGCGGTCGAGGCCGGCTTCCAGACGACCGTGTTGCCCATCAGTGCCGCCGAGGTGGGGAGGTTGCCGGCGATCGAGGTGAAGTTGAAGGGCGTGACCGCGAAGACGAAGCCCTCCAGCGGCCGGTACTCAAGGCGGTTCCAGACCCCGGGCGAGGAGATCGGCTGCTCCTCGTAGATCCGCGTCATGTACTGCACGTTGAAGCGCCAGAAGTCGATGAGCTCGCAGGCGGCGTCGATCTCGGCCTGGTGCGCGGTCTTCGACTGGCCGAGCATCGTGGCTGCGTTCAGGGTCTGGCGCCACGGGCCCGCGAGGAGCTCGGCGGCGCGAAGGAAGACGGCGGCACGGTCCTCCCACGGCGTGCGCGACCAGTCCTCCCAGGCGTCGCCCGCGGCGGCGATCGCGCGGTCGACCTCGGCGGCACCGCCCTTCTGGACGTCGGCGAGGACGTGGCTGCGCTTGTGCGGCATGACCGCTTCGAACGTGTCGCCGGTCTCGACGTCCTCACCGCCGATCACCAGCGGGATCGCGAGGCGCTCGGAGGCGAGCTCGTCGAGGCGGTGCCGCAGCTCGTCGCGCTCGGGACTCCCGGGCTCGTAGCCGAGCACCGGCTCGTTGTACGGCTCGGGGACGCGGAAGATGCCGTGAGCGGTCACTAGGTGCGATTCTAGGATTCGTGGTCGTGGCGGTGACGCAGGTCGCCTACGAGGTCGAGGGCTGGGGCATCGGTGAGCTCGTGGTCGCCGACGGCCGCGTCGCGTGGCACGAGCTGCCCTGGCCGCGCGCGGAACGGCCTGCGGCGGACGGAGCGACTGCTCCCCAGTACCCGTCCCGAACCCCCGCCCACCCGGGGCTGAGGCACGGCTCGGTCGTATCACGGAAGGCGTCAAACGGAGATCGCGGCTTCGTGACGGAAGTCGTGCAGTTGCTACGGGCGTACTTCGACGGCGAGCGGGTGCCGCTCGAGGACGTGCCCGTCGACCTCGACTACGGGACCTCGTTCCTCACGCGTTGCGCGGCGGCGCTCCGCACGATCCCGCGTGGCGAAGTCGTCACCTACGGCGAGCTCGCCGCGCTTGCCGGGGCGCCCGGAGCGGCCCGCGCAGCCGGGAGCTTCTGCGCGCGCAGTCACCTCTCGATCTTCGTCCCTTGCCACCGGGTCGTCTCGGCGAGCGGTCTCGGCCCGTACGGCTCCTACGGCGCCGGCTACAAACGGCGCTTGCTCGCGCTCGAGGGTTATGCCCGCGCTCTCTGACGATCTGCGGGAACAGCTCGCGGCGATCTCGCCGACGAACGAATGCGACCGGCTCGCCGAGCTCTCCGGTCTCTTCCACGTCGCCGGCCGCGCGCATCTCCGGGGCCGTGGCACCGTCGACGTCCACCTCGACGTCTCGAGCTCGACGGTGGCGCGTCGCGCGTTCGTCCTGTTGCGCGCATCCGGTGTCCGCTCGGAGATCCGCACCTACCCGCGGCGGGCGTTCGACCGTGCGACCCGCTACCAGCTCCACGTGGAGGGCTCGGAGGACGCGTACGGGACGCTGCATCGGGCCGGCGTGCTCGACCGCTCTCACAGGCCGCTCGGCCGGCCGCCGGGCCGCGTGGTCGCACGGCGCTGTTGCGCCGCCGCCTACCTCCGCGGTGCGCTGCTCGGCTCCGGGACGCTCAGCGGGCCGCGGGACCCGCATCTCGAGATCCGGACCGCCGAAGCCGACGGAGCGCGGTTCCTCGCCGGCATCGCGGAGCGCCTGGGCGGCGAGCTCCACGTGCAGGAGCGGAGCTCTCACTCCGCCGCCTACGCCAAGGGAACCGAGGCGATCGCCGACGTCCTGGTCGCCGCCGGTGCGGTCGACCTCGTGCTCGCGCTCGAGGAGCTGGCCGTGCTGGCGGCGACGCGCGCCGACGCGAACCGGCTCGCCAATGCCGACCACGCCAATCTCGTGCGCACGGGCCGAGCCGCGCACGCCCAGCTCGAGGCCCTCCACCGTCTCGATGTCGACGCGCTTCCCGACGACCTGCGCGAGATCGCGCTCCTCCGCCTGCGCCATCCGACGGCCTCGACGGCGGAGCTCGCGCGCCGCTGCAAGCCCGCTCTCTCGAAGGCGGCCGCCTACCGCCGGCTCCGCCGTTTGCAGGAACTTTCGCAGCTCTGAACTAGCTCGTTATCCGTTGTAGGTCGCCTAGCGCGGCAACAACGCAAGAGGCATACTCGCCTCGGCGGGTTCCTGTTCGTCCGGCGGCGGATTCAGACCCCGTCTGCCGTCAGGTCTCGAGCAGGTGAGGGACCGGGAGGGTCGTCCTCGGAGCTTCCCGGTCCGCCCGCCGACCTGCGCGGAAGCCGCGCAAAACTGCGGAGAGCTACGGATTTCGCCCGTACCGGCGCCGTTAAACTCGATTGGCAACCGACGACGAGAGGGGCTCCGAGATGGCGAAGACCAGGGTGGGGATCAACGGCTTCGGCCGCATCGGCAGGAACTTCCTGCGTGCCCAGCTCCAGCACGGCGGCGACTTCGAGATCGTGGCCGCGAACGACATCGGCGACACGAAGACGATGGCGCACCTGCTCAGGCACGACTCCGTGCTCGGCAATCTCGACGTCCCGGTCGAGGCAGGCGAGGACTCGATCACGGTGGACGGCCACGAGATCAAGTTCGTCTCCGAGCGCGACCCCGCGAACCTTCCCTGGGCGGACCTCGGCGTCGAGATCGCGATCGAGTCGACCGGGCTCTTCACGAAGCGTCCGGATGCGGAGAAGCATCTCCAGGCCGGCGCGAAGAAGGTCGTCATCTCTGCTCCGGCCACCGATCCGGACCTCACGATCGTTCTCGGGGTCAACGACCGCGAGTACGACCCTGAGCAGCATCACATCGTCTCGAACGCCTCCTGCACGACGAACTGCGTTGCGCCGGTGGCCAAGCTCCTGCACGAGGCGTACGGGATCGAGCGCGGCTTCATGACGACGATCCACGCGTACACGAACGACCAGCAGACGCTCGACCTCCCGCACAAGGACCTGCGCCGCGCCCGCGCGGCCGCGATCAACCTCATCCCGACGTCGACGGGCGCCGCCCGCGCGATCGGGCTCGTGCTCCCCGACCTCAAGGGGAAGGTCGACGGCATGTCCATGCGCGCGCCGGTCCCGACCGGCTCGATCGTCGACCTCGTCGTCCAGGTGGGTGCGGAGCCCACGGCGGACGAGGTCAACGAGCTCTTCCGCTCTCACGCCGACGCCGGCGACCTCGAGGGGATCCTCCAGTACACCGACGAGCCGATCGTCTCGAGCGACATCGTCCACTCGTCCTACTCGTCGATCTTCGACAGCGACCTGACGATGGCGAACGGCCCGCTCGTGAAGGTCTTCTCCTGGTACGACAACGAGTGGGGCTACAGCTGCCGGCTCGTCGACCTCGTCGCGAAGATCGGGGCCACGCTGCCCGCGGCAGTCGGCACGTAGTGAGGTTGCCGAGATCCGTCCGCGACGCCGACGTCGCGGGGAAGACCGTGCTGGTCCGCGCCGACCTCAACGTGCCGCTCGAGGACGGGCGCGTCGCCGACGACACCCGCATCCGCGCCTCGCTGTCGACCCTCCAGTACCTGCTCGAGCGGGGCGCAGCGGAGGTGCGCGTCTGCTCACATCTCGGCCGGCCGAAGACCGGGGAGGACCGCACGAAGTACGCGATGGCGCCGGTCGCGGCGAGGCTGCGCGAGCTTCTGCCCGACGAGCGGGTCCACGTGCTCGAGAACACGCGCTTCGATCCGGGCGAGACGGCCAACGACGAGCGCTTCGCGCGAGAGCTCGCCGAGGGCTGCGACCTCTACGTCGACGACGCGTTCGGCTCGGCGCACCGCGCGCATGCCTCGACCGAGGCCGTCGCGCACCTGCTGCCGGCCTACGCGGGCCTGCTGCTCCTGGCCGAGCTCGAGCATCTCGGGCGTCTGCTCGGCGAGGTCGAGCGGCCGTTCGTGCTCGTCTCCGGCGGCGCGAAAGTGGAGGACAAGCTCGGCGTCTTGGGCAACCTCGGCGGACGGGCCGACACGGTGCTCATCGGCGGCAAGATGGCCGAGGAGCTGCGCGCCGAGAATTCGCTTGATTTCCCTGTGCAGCTGCCGGTGGACGTCGTCGCCGCCGCGGAGTTCGCGGCCGACGCCGAGTCCAAGGTCTGCAACTTCGACGAGCTCCCCGACGGCTGGCTCGGGCTCGACATCGGGCCCGAGACGCGTACGCGCTTCGCCGAGCGGATCGAGGAAGCGCAGACCATCTTCTGGAACGGCCCGATGGGCGTATTCGAGTGGCCACGGTTCGCCGAGGGGACGAAGGCGGTCGCCGAGGCGGTCGCCGCAAACCAGGACGCGTTCACCGTCGTCGGCGGAGCCGACTCGGTGCGCGCGCTCAACGAGCTCGGTCTCGCCGACCGCGTCACGTGGGTCTCGACCGGCGGCGGTGCGAGCCTCGAGCTGCTCGAGGGCAAGGAGCTGCCGGGCGTGGCGGCTATCCCGTCCACCTAGGATCCAGCCGTGTTGATCGTCGGCAACTGGAAGATGTTCCCCGGGCCGGATCCCGCGGCGCTCGCCGGGCTCGACGCGGTGGTCTGCCCGCCGTTCACCCGGCTCCGCGACTGCGTCGACGCGGGACTGACGACGTACGCGCAGAACGTGCACTGGGAGCCCGAGGGCGCGTACACGGGCGAGATCTCCGCGCCGATGCTGCTGGAGCTCGGCGTCGTCGGCTCCCTCGTCGGCCACTCCGAGCGGCGGCAGTACTTCGGCGAGACCGACGAGACCGTCGCCAGGCGAGCCGGAGCGGCGCTCGAGGCGGGCCTGAACGTGATCGCGTGCGTCGGCGAGACGCACGAGCAGCGCGAGGCGGGGGAGACGGAGGACGTCCTCCGCCGCCAACTGGCGGTGCTCGACCCGCATCCTCACCTGGTGCTTGCGTACGAGCCGGTCTGGGCCATCGGCACCGGCCTCACGGCGACGCCCGAGATGGCACAGGACGCGCACGCGTTCATCAAGTCGCTGCTCGACGCGCCGGTGCTCTACGGCGGCTCGGTCAAGCCGGACAGCGCAGGCGCGCTGCTCGCGCAGCCCGACGTCGACGGGGCCCTCGTCGGCGGCGCCTCCCTCGACGTCGACTCCTTCGAGGCGATATGCCGGACGGCCGGGCGTATCCCCTCGTAGCGCTCGTAATCCTCGACGGCTGGGGAATCGCGCCGCCCGGCCCGGGCAACGCGATCGAGCTGGCGGACACGCCTGTCTTCGACCGCATGTGGCGCGAGTTCCCGCATGCGCAGCTTGCCGCGTCGGGCCCGGCCGTCGGCCTGCCGGAGGGCCAGATGGGGAACTCCGAGGTGGGCCACCTGACGATCGGCTCGGGCCGCATCCTCTTCCAGGATCTCGTGCGCGTGAACAGGGCGATCGAGTCCGGCGAGCTGTTCGAGAACGCCGCGCTGCGCGGCGCCTTCGAGCGGGGCGAGAACGTTCATCTCCTCGGGCTCGTCTCGCACGGCGGCGTCCACTCGCACATCGACCACCTCCAGGCGCTGCTGACCTTCGCGCCGGAGAAGACGTGGATCCACGCGTTCACCGACGGGCGCGACGTGTCGCCGCACTCGGCGGTGCACGACCTGGCCGAGCTGCCCGTCGACCGCATCGCCACGGTGGCCGGCCGCTACTACGCGATGGACCGCGACAAGCGCTGGGACCGCACCGACCGCGCGCTGCGCGCGATCGTGGACGGAGAGGGCGAGCATGCGGACGATCCGATCGCAGCCGTCCAGGCGAGCTACGACCGGGACATCACGGACGAGTTCATCGAGCCGGTCGTCATCGACGGCCGCCCACGGCTCGATCCCGAGCGCGACACCGCGATCTTCTTCAACTTCCGCCCCGACCGCACCCGGCAACTCTCGGAGAAGCTCGGGGAGCTCGGCGTCGACCTGACGACGATGACCCGTTACCGCGACGACTTCGACTTCCCGGTCGCCTTCCCGGAGCAGGTCGTCGAGAACACGCTCGCCGAGGTGCTCTCCGCCCACGGCATCCGCCAGCTCCACTCGGCCGAGACCGAGAAGTACGCGCACGTCACGTACTTCCTGGACGGAGGCCGCGAGGAGCCGTTCGCGGGCGAGGAGCGGATCCTGGTCGACTCTCCGCGCGACGTGCCGAGCTACGACCACAAGCCGGAGATGTCTGCGCCCGAGGTCGCCGACCGAGTCGTCCGGGCGATCGAAGAGGACGGCTACGGCTTCGTCGTGGTCAACTTCGCGAACCCGGACATGGTCGGCCACACGGGCGTGATTCCGGCCGTCGTGCAGGCCGTCGAGACGACGGACGGGTGTCTGGGGCGCGTCGTGGATGCCGTCGCACGGGCGGGCGGCGTCTCGCTCGTGATCGCGGATCACGGCAACGCCGAGCACCTTCTGCAGGAGGACGGCAGCCCCCACACGGCCCACACGACGAACCCCGTTCCGGTGATCCTTACCGCTCCGGAAGCCCGTTTGCGGGACGGGGAGCTCTCCGACGTCGCTCCGACGGTTTTGGCCCTACTGGGCCTGGATGGGTCACCTGGGATGGTTGGTAAAAATCTCGTACAAATCCCGTGAAATTTCGGTCTATACTGCCGCCACCTTGTCGCTGCCCCAGCCTGACCATGGCGTCCTGCGGAAGGCGCAGCGGGGCGATGAACGAGCTTTCTCGATCATCGTCCGCGCTTACCAGATTCCGGTCTACAACTACGTCCTCCGCATGGTCGGCGATCGCTCGCTCGCCGAGGATCTGACGCAGGAGGTCTTCCTCCGCGTCTACCAGGGCTTGCCGCGTTTCTCGCACGGCTCGAAGTTCACGACCTGGATGTTCCAGGTGACCAAGAACCGCGTCCTCGACGAGCTGCGGGCGACCGAGCGCCGGCCGCGGGCTGTGGTGGATCTCGACGACATCCCGCCGCTCGAGGTCGTCGACGCGCCGTTCGAGCGGCTCGAGGCAATCGACGCCGTCTGGCGTGCGGTCGGGCTGCTCAGTGTCGACCTCAAGATGGCGCTCCTGCTGCGTGATGTGGTCGGGCTCTCCTACACGGAGATCGCCGAATCGCTCGAGGTGACGCTCGCGACCGTCAAGTGGCGGATCTGGAAGGCGCGCGAAGACGTCCAGCTCGCGCTCTCCCGCGAGGGGATCGACGTCTTCGAGGAGCGCGATGTTCCCGCGGTCGCGACCGTCGCAGCTCCGGCTTCCGCTCCCGCGCTGGTGCTTGCACCGCCGGCGCTGCCCGCCGCCTGACGCGCGCTACAGGCCGAGCTGGAGCCTCGAGGCCAGCATCTCCGGTAGGCCCGCCTCCCGCATCTCACGCTGCGTCTGCTCGAAGTCGTACTCGACGCGCCTGAAGCTCGCCCGCTGCGCGTCGAGGTCGAGCAGGAGGTAGGCGGCTCGCGGGTCGCCGTCCCGGGGCTGTCCCACCGAGCCGGGGTTGAGAAGCGCCCGCACCCCGCCGAGCTCCAGCTCCCTTCCGGCCGGCGCGACCCCGCCTGCGACCTCGTCGCCGGACTGCACCACCTGCAGCGCGACGTGGCTGTGGCCGACGAGGACGAGCGGCGACCCGGCGAGCTCGAGCGTCGCCAGCGCGGCTTCGTTACCGAGGACGTACTCCCAGACCGGGTCGCGCGCCGAGCCGTGGTACAGGGAGACGCCGTGGGCCGAGCCCTCCGGCTCGAGGCGGTCGAGGAGCCCCTTCCACTGCGGCTCGAGCACCTCACGCGTCCAGGTCGCCGCCAGCCCGGCCTCGCCGTGGAACTCCTCGAGGTCGATCGTCCCGCGCACGGCGAGGTCGTGGTTGCCCGCGAGACAGACGTCGGCCCGCTCGGCGATCGCCGCGCAGCACTCGTTCGGCCGCGGGCCGTAGCCGACGAGGTCGCCGAGGCACCAGAGCTCGTCAGGCGCCTCTGCCTCGATCGTCGCGAGGACCGCCTCCAGCGCGTGCAGGTTCGAGTGGATGTCGGAGACGACTGCGACGCGCATCGACAGCGGCGAACGCTAACCCGGCGAGAACAGGCACCGTCGCTGCGACCTCCGAGGTGCCGAGGAGAAGGAGCCCCCAGAGGCCCGCTGCGATTCCGGTGACTGCGGCGGCGCCGAGCTTGCGGCGCCCGGCGACGACGACGCCGAGCAGCGCGGGAGCGAGCAGGTCGAGCCAGCCCATGAGCGCCGAGCCGAAGGTCGCCTGCTGCAGGCTCGGCAGCGGCGTGCCGGCGGCGACCGGGCTGGCGACGTTCTCGAGCGTCGTGGTCGCGTTCTGCACACTCGGCGTTCCCCAGACGAGCACGACGTCGAGGGCTGCGAGGCAGACGAGGCCGACCCGGATCGACCACGCCGGCGCGGCCATGGCGATGGCCGACGCCGCTGCGAGGCACGCGAGCGCGATCAGCGCAGTGCCTGCAGCGTTCTGCACGAGCCCGCTCGCGAGCCAGGCCGCGAACCACAACCCCGCGGCAACCGGCGGCCAGAGCCACCAGCGACGGCTGCCGCGGAAGAATCCGTAGGTCGCGGCGAGAACGGGCGTCCCGAAGGTTGCGAGCCGCGCGAGCCAGTGCGGGCCCTGCGGCACGACGTTGATGATGAGCACGCCGGCTCCGAGGAGGGCCGCCGGCACGGCGAGCCAGACCCAGCTCCGTCCGACGGGGCGCGCCTGCCGACCGGGAGCCGCCACCGTCGCGGCCTGCGCGGCGCACAGCACCGCGTACGACGGGGCGAGGGAGAGCGTCAGTTCTCTTCCGAGGAGTCGTCCCCGTGGTCGGGCGCCTCGGGCAGGTTGCGGATGCCCTCCCGCGTCACGTACTTCGACCACGAGTCCTGCAAGGCCTCGATGAGCTCCGGGATGAACCTCGGCGAGGCGTTGACCCTGGCGACGACCGCGCCGGGAACGTCGCCCTGCTCGACCTCGTGCTCGATGCGGGCGAAGGTCAGCGTGAACTCGTACGGCGAGAAGCTGACGTTGGCGAAGTTCGCGTACGTGCCGCCGACCAGCTCCGCAGGCATCTGGATGTTGAGCCGCCGCTCTTCCGGATCCTGCTCGGGTAGGCCGAGCTCGTCGTCTTCCATGGCCACATACTAGGGCCGTGGCCGAGCACGTTCGTCTTCGCCAGATCGTCCGCCTCCTGTTCGCGATCGCGTTGACGCTCTTGGTCGGCACGGTCGCCTTCCACGAGACGGTCGCCGAGTCGTGGTTCCAGTCGTTCTACCGCAGCGTCGTCACGGTGACCCTGACCGGGCTCGACTCGGTTCCTGCAAGCAACGGTGCGCGGATCATCTCGATCGTGCTCGTCGTGGTGGGCATCACGATCATCGCCTACGCGGGTGCGGTTATCGTCGAGGCGGTCGCCGGCGGCGTCGTCACGGGCGCGCTGGCGGAACGGCGGAGGGAGCGGGCGATTCAGCAGCTGCACGACCACTTCATCATCTGCGGCTACGGCCGCGTCGGCCGGCGCGTCGCGGAGGAGTTCAGGGCGGCCGGAGTGCCGTTCCTGGTGCTCGACTTCCACGAGGACGCGGTCGAGGCAGCGCGCCACGACGACGTGCTGCTGCTCGAGGGAGATGCGACGCGGGACGAGAATCTCCGGCGGGCGGGCCTCGAGCGCGCGCGGGGGTTGGTGGCCGCTTCCGACTCGGACGCCGACAACCTCTACGTCGTCCTCTCGGCCCGCTCCGCGCGCCCCGATCTGACGATCGTTGCGCGAGCGTCTCGCAGGGACTCCGAACGGAAGCTGATCCTCGCCGGCGCGGACCGCGTCGTGCTTCCGTACACGACCGCGGGCCAGGTGATGGCGAACCTCGTGCTCAAGCCGCAGGTCACGGCATTTCTCGACGCCGTGACGACTGCGACCGGCCCCGACCTCCAGCTCGCCGAGATCGAGGTGCGCCGGACGTGCGCGGCCGCCGGGCGGACGATCCGCGAGCTCCGGATCCGCCACGAGACCGGCGCGATCGTCATCGCGTTGCGGAAGTCGGACGGCAGCTTCGACACCACGCCGGAGCCGGACACACCGATCGAGGTCGGTGACGTGTTGATCGGCGTCGGCTCGCCGGACGAGATCCAGGCGCTGGAAGACCTCTTCGCCCCGACCGAGACCGTTGCCGGCTGACCCCGTCAGTTCGCTCGCGGCCGCGCTCGCCGTCACGGCGGGAGCCGAGCTCGAGCTCGAGCGGCCGGGGGAGGCCGAGCACGGCGACTACGCGACGAACGTCGCGTTGCGGCTCGCCGGTGCGCGGCGTCGGGCACCCCGCGAGATCGCCGCGGAGATCGCGGAGGCGGCTGCCGGGCTCGAGGCGGTCGAGCGGGCCGAGGTCGCCGGCCCGGGCTTCGTGAACCTCTTCCTCGGGGACGAGTGGTTCGCGACGGCCCTCGCCGAGATTCTCGAGGACGGGAAGGCGTATGGAGGCGGCGTCCCCGAGCGGCGCGAGCGAGTGCAGGTCGAGATGGTCTCCGCCAACCCGACGGGCCCGATCCCGGTCTCGTCGGCTCGCAACGGCGCCTACGGCGATTCGCTGGCCCGTCTGTTCGACCTCGCGGGCCATCAGGTCGAG
>Ga0207693_10000919_pt1 | contig 26430 bp, 22 predicted proteins | sample LARL81metaG_FD_184347 | JGI IMG/M metagenome (GOLD analysis project Ga0207693, IMG submission 184347) | Corn, switchgrass and miscanthus rhizosphere microbial communities from Kellogg Biological Station, Michigan, USA - LAR L8-1 metaG... | ecosystem: Host-associated > Plants > Roots >... | reverse complement strand
CTTCGGCAGTCGGGGGCGCCGCGCGAGACGAACGTGTGCGCACAACCCACCATCGCCTCCCGGAAGGTGCGCGCTGCAGCGATGCGACCGTTCCTCGGCATCCTCGGCTTCACCAAAGACACAAGCTCCGGTGGCAGCTCTGAGTCGCGCTCCAAGGCAACCGAGTGGAGCCAATCAGCCGACGGCCGGTACGCAGTGGTGGTAGTCAGCCGCCACGCTGCCGACGGACTGCTTGTGGACTCGATTCGGCTCGAAGCTTCGTGCCGCGCTTGCAGATAGACGTGTTGAGTCGGCTGCGATAACGCGGTCGCTCAGGGAACATCCCCGAACGCTGGGCCAGGGGAGCGTTTGACGCCCGAGGCAGTCGTGCCTAGTCGGGTCGGACGTATACCTCGAGCTGGTTGCCAGAAGGATCGTCGAAGTAGGCGGCGTAATACCCCGGCCCGTAGGGCATCTCCTTCGGCCCGCTCAGAGTGGCGCCCGCCTCCTGGGCGACCGCTGCGACACCATCGACCTCCGCCGCCGATGTGACCTGCAACGCGATCCTGTTCGCGTTTGCCGCGTGCGCCGGGTCTTCGGTGACAGCGAAATATGCGGCTCCCGGGGCTGGATCGGTTGTCGCCCAGACCTTCCACTCCCCACCGTGGTAACGCTCGGTGAACCCAAGCAAGGGAAGCAGAGCGTCGTAGAAGGGTGTCGCCGCTTCCAGATCGCGGACTCGAAGATCGATATGGCCGAGAGGATTCACGGGCCGAGACCGTAGCGCCTGTACCGCGCGCCTGTCGAGGTCTAGAGCCAGGCTCTTCAGGGGTCATTCCCCATCGTACTCGCGTCCCCGAGGCGAGCTCGCATCCTCGATCGTCGTTCACAAGCTCGCGCCGGATACCCACTGGTTGACCGCCCCGGTCGCAACCACGAGGCTCGGCCACCGAGAGTCCTACAAACCAGATCACCTCTCACATACAGAGCCAGCCGCCGTCAACGGCCAGATTGATGCCGTTGATTGCGCCGTTCTCGAGCAAGAAGCGCGAGGCCTCAACGACCTCCTCCATAGTCACGAGGCGACCGATCGGCGTCCGCTGGACGAGTGCTTGGTAGCGCTCCTCCGGCATGTCGACCCACTGCGGACTGTCGCCCACGATCGCCGGATGGAGGGCGTTCACCCGTCTGGGCGCCAACTCGATCACCAGCGTGCGGACGAGACTCGTGACTGCACCGTTCACTGTGGTCACAGTCGTCGAGCCGGGATAGGGCCGGTCGCGAGCGAGGCCGCCGTAGATCAGGATCGCCGAATCGTCGGCCAGCCGTGGCAGGAGGGTGTGGACGACCTCTGTGTAGCCGACGAGCTTGAGCGTGACAAGACGGATCGCAGCGGCGATGTCGTAGTCCTTGACGGAGTTGCTGTCACGGTCGATCGCGGCGAGGACGAGATACTCGACCTCGCCCAGGTCCGCAAGCGAGTCAGCGATCGTCTCCGGGTCGCACAGGTCGAAGCCGACCCCGCGTGTGGAGCCCCCGATCTCCGAGGCGCACGCCTTGGCAGCAGCGGCATCCCGACCAGTGACGATGACCTCTCTCCCCTGGTCGGCGTAGAAGCGCGCGAGCTCGCGCCCGAGACCGCGCGTACCACCGACGATCAGCACGCTCCTGCTAGGCATCCTGCGGTTCTCCTTTCGCGCCTGGGGGCGGGCCTGCGGAGGGCTAGTGCGCCCGCCCCGTTGAGGAAGCTCTTAGACGGTGGCCGCTGACTCCTCTGCGCACCACTCGGGCAGCAGTCCACCCTGCGAGAGGATGTGGTTGCGCGACTCCTCCAGCTTCTCGATTACCGCCTTCAAGTCGACGCCGACCAGCTTGCCGTTGCGCTTGAGTGCGCGGCCGGCGACGAAGACCGAGTCGACGTTCGAAGTGTCGGAGAACGTGACGATCGTCCCGTGCGGATCGAGCACCGGTGCCGTGTTGATCGCCTCGGTGTTGAGCAGGACGATGTCGGCCTGCTTGCCCGGCGTGAGAGAACCGACCTTGTTCTCGAGCATGATCGACCGCGCCCCGTCGATCGTCGCGAACTGGAGCACGTCGGTGTGCGTGAGCTTCGGGGCGAAGGCGATGTCCGGCGTGTCTGTGAACTCGAGGATGCGGTCGTAGGCGAGCGCCGTTCGCATCTGGGTGAACATCTCGCCGGGCACGCTCGAGACCACGTCGACACTGAGCGAGGAGCGAACGCCGCGTGCGAGCAGCTTCCCGATCGGGGGCGGCCCGTGGCCCATCAGCATCTCGACGTAGGGAGCGACCGAGGCCTTTCCGCCGCTCTCTGCGATCCAGTCGAGCTCCTGGTCGGTCAGGTCGGTCATGTGGATGTAACAGATGTCCGGGCCCATCAGTCCCAGGTCGTGCATGTCCTTGACGGGCTGGTAGTGCAGGGTGTGCAGGCGCATCCCGACGTGGACGCTGATGAGGATCCCGAGCTCGCGTGCGAGAGCCCAATCGTGCTTCGCGACATCCGGTGTCACGTTGCCGGGCTGGCGCGCCGCCATGGCGAGCGTGATCAAGCCGTCGTCCGACGAGAAGTAGGTCTCGCGAATGCGGCGGATGTCCTCAGGGTGGTTCAGTTCGCTGTACGACCACCACTCGCCGCCCGTCGGCATCCCGTGCGCGTAGACCGCGCGGATGCCAGCCTCCTTCAGACCTTGGATCGCCGCGTCGGAGTGGTCGGGGGTATTGCTGATGTGCGACCAGTCGAGCAACGTCGTGACGCCTGCATTGAGCGCCTCGAGAGCGCCGGCCCGATCGCCGATGTAGACGTCTTCGGGGCGGTAGAAGCCGCCAACCTGACCAAGCATGACTGCGAAATAGTGGTCGAGCGTGCACGACGGAAGGACGCCGCGAACGGGCGTCTGCCAGCTGTGCCGGTGTGTATCGACGAAGCCGGGCATCACGATCATCCCGGCCGCGTCCACCTGCTCCGCGTCCGAGACGCCGAGATCCCGCCCGACGTCGACAATCTTGCCGTCCTCGACGAGGACGTCGCCGTGCGGAATGTCGCCGACGTCTGGGTCCATCGAGACGACGAAGCCGTTGCGGATCAACAGCCGCTGCGAGCTCATGCCTCTCTCCTTGGCTGATCGGACAGGAATGGAGGCGGCAGCACGCTCGCGCCTCGTAGGGCAATCGACCAGTTCGCGTGCCACCGCATGTACAGCGACCATAAACGGAAGGGCGCACCTTCGTCAACGCGAGCAGTCGAAAGCGGGCGGGCCGTTCAGCCATCATTGACACTGTTCGCTCTACCTGCTCAAAATGGCGCTGTGGACGCGGACAGCCCTCCATCGCCGCCCCGAGTCCGAGCGGCGGCGGGTTCGTCCGGACGAGCTCTGGCGACGAATGCTCTCCTCGCCGCGCGCTTTCTTCCCGTTTGGTTGGCCACCGGAGCGCTCGCGATCGTCGCCGCGATCGAAGCGCCGTCGGCTTTCGGCAACACATCGTGGTCGTACGTCCTCCCCTACGCGACCGTCCTTGCCATCGCGGCGCTTGGGCAGATGCTCGTAGTCATGCATGGCGGGATCGACCTCTCGACCCCCGGTGTGATCGCCCTCGGAGGCAATTTGATCGCCGGGATCTGTGGCGGATCTGACCACCGCTTGTGGCTCGCGATACCGGCCTGCCTTGGGGCGGGAGTGCTCGTGGGGCTCACGAACGGGATCTTCGTCGGCATTATCGGGCTGAACCCCTTGATCGTGACGCTCGCCGTGGGCCAGATCGTGCTCGCCTGGAGCAGCCACTATTCGCAAGTTGCGGTCACGAGTCATCCGGAGGTGCCCACCGCCCTGTCGTCGTGGGCGACGAGCAAGCCCCTCGGCGTGAGCGCCGTCTTCTGGGCCGGGCTCGGCATCACGATCGTCGTCGCCCTGGTGCTTCGCTACAGCACCATCGGCCGGCACTTCCAGGCGGTCGGAGCGAACCCTCGCGCAGCTTGGATCGCGGGCCTACGGGTCCGCACTCATGTCGTGCTCGCCTACACGGCCGCCGGAGCGCTCTATGCGATCGCCGCTGTGCTGCTCGCAGGGGTGTCGATCAGCATCGACCCGGCATTCGGCTCGTCGTACCTGTTGGCGCCGATCGCTGCGGTCGTCATCGCCGGCGCAGCGCTGTCCGGCGGGCTCGCGAGCGCTACCTCGACCTGGGTCGCTGCGCTCGCCCTCACGTTTCTCACGCAGATGCTGCTGATCGTCGGGTTGTCGGCAGCAATGCAATTCGTCGTTTTCGGAGCGGCGATCCTCGGCGGAATGGTGGTCTCGGGTGATCGGATCGCGTCGCTGCTCGGCCGGTGGATGCGTCCTGCCCGGCCGGTGCCACGCGCGGCGGCCGGTGGACACGAGAGCTGACGTTGGAAGGAGGCAGTCGGTTCATGAACGGAGGGAAGGAGTCACACATGACAAGGAAGCGCCCGCTTCTCCTGGCGCTGGTTCTGATCGTGGCGGCACTCGTTGCCGTTGCGATCGCGCAAGGTGCCGGAATCGGCACCGCCGGCCTGGGCTCGGGCCCGTCCGGCTATGTCGGCAAGGGCGGCAAGATGGTCGGCAGCGGACACGGTTTCGGCGAGGTCTACAAGGCCCCGTCGTCGACGCTGTCCCATGCTCTCTTCTCCGCCAAGCTAATTCCGGCACCGGCGAACGCTCGAAACATCTCGCTGGCGGCGCTGGGACGCTCGACGAAAAAGGTCAACTACGGCCTGGCGCTGAAGTGCTGGACAAACAACGTCTGCAAGACCGGCACCGGCGGCAAGCTCACCGTGGCCTACGTCGAAGGCTTTGGCGAGAACGTCTTCCGCCAGATGTCGAAGATGGAGTTCATCCTCCAGGCGCTCACGTACCCGAAGATCGGAAAGATCATCTACATGAGCGCGCACTCCAACCTCAACCAGGCGATCGCGGACTTCAAGTCGGTGATCGCACAGAAGGTGAGCGCGATCGTCACCTACCCGGACTTCGGCGACGCCATGATCCCGGTGTTCCAACAGGCGACCAAGGCCGGAATCCCGGTCTCCACCTATGCGTGGGGCTACGTAACCGGCCCCGGCAAGAACTACCTGACCGTTGTCGGCGAGAACACCTGCAAGCTGGGCAAGGCCTTCGCGAGGGTGGATAACACGCAGGTCGGTTCTGGTGACATCGCCTTTATGGGCGGCTTCCCTGGGAACCCGCTCTCGGCGAGCTGGCAGAAGTGCGAGCAGAATGCACTGAAGCCGTCGATCCACGTCATTGCCAACGACCCGACGAACTGGGACCCATCCAAGGTTCAGGGCATCGTCGCCGGAATTCTCGCCAAGTATCCGCAGCTCAAGGGACTGAGCTACGAGGACTCCGCGTTCATGGCCCAGGGCGGCTACGCCGCGTACAAGGCGGCCGGGATCCCCTACCAGGGCGTCTTCACCTACAGGACGGACGAGACGGCGCTCGGCTGCCTCGCGAACAAGCTGAAGAATCGGAAGCTCAAGATCTACTACTACACGTCCGGCAACCCGCAGATCCGGGTCGCGCTGACCGCGGACATGATGAAGCTGAACCACGACGCGAAGATCCCCCCGACGATCGTGTTCCCGATCAAGCTGCAGCAGCAGTCGAAGCGGAACATGTGCATCAAGGGGTATCCGCAACAGGCGTCCGCGTCATCGTTGATACCGCTCAAGCTCCTGCATCGGATGTACCCCTAGGAGATGAGAGCGAATAACTGACCCTGCAATGTCGACTCCCGGAACCGCCGACCGTCCCGGGGTGCTGTCGCTCCGCCACGTCTCGAAGGCGTTCGGAGCCGTGCAAGCGCTCCGCGATGTCAGCTTCGAGTGCCACGCAGGCGAGATCCATGCACTCGTCGGGGAGAACGGGTCCGGGAAGTCGACGTTGCTCGGCATCGCAAGCGGTTTCCTCGTCGCAGACGAGGGGGCCGTCGAGATCGGGGGCGCCCGCCTGGGTAAGGCCTCGCCCGCGCAGGCGCGGCGCCTCGGACTCGGCATCGCGTACCAGGACTACTCGCACGTCCTCGATCTCACGGTCGCGGAAAACCTCTACCTCGCTCTGCCGGTGGCCGAGCGGCCGCTCTATCAGCGCATGGAGCGCTGGGCTGAGGAGACGCTGACGCAATTCAACGTCGACGTGCCCGTCGGGGCTTCCGTGGCGACGCTGTCCCTCGCCGAGCGGCAACTGCTGGAAGTCGCCAAGGCGCTCCTGACACGTCCAAAAGTTCTGCTCCTCGACGAGCCGACGACCGCCCTCGGTCCCGACTCGATCGAGAAACTGCAGGCACTGGTGCTCGAGCAGGCGCGTGCCGGCGTTGCGATCGTGTACGTCAGTCATCGATTGCCGGAGGTGCTCTCGCTCGCCGACCGCGTCACCGTCCTCCGCGACGGCGTCGGCCAGGGGACCTTCGGTGCCGAGTCCGTCTCCGAGGACAGCCTGATCGCGCTGATGATCGGGCGGCCGCTGGAAGTCGCCTTCCCGGTCCGCCCCAGCCCGGCTGCGGAAGCGGACGAGGTGCTTGCCGTCTCCGGGCTGCGCGGCGAGCGATTCGGCCCCATCGACCTCGTCGTCCGCCGCGGCGAGATCGTCGGACTGGCCGGCGCTGAAGGAAACGGTCAGGTGCAGTTCCTTCGCGCCCTCGCCGGCATCGAGCCGGCGGCCGGAAGTGCGTTGTGCGGCGAGCGGGAGATCGATCGGCGCTCGCCGGTGGGGCCGCTCCGAGCCGGAGTCGTGCTCCTGAGCGGCGACCGCCGCGGCGAAGCGATCTTCCCCGTCCTCAGCGTTCGGGCGAACGCGACGGTCCAGGTACTCAAGCGTCTGGCCCGTTTCGGCTTCGTCAGCCGCCGTCGGGAGCGTGCGGCGATCGACGGACTCGCACGTCGACTCCGTGTTCGCATGGCATCGGTGGAACAGCCGATCGTGTCGCTTTCCGGCGGCAACCAGCAGAAGGTGTCGCTCATGCGGCCGTTCCTCCGCGGGGACGTGAAAGTGATTCTCGCCGAGGAGCCAACGCAGGGTGTCGACGTCGGTGCCCGATTCGACATCTACGAGGCGCTGCGCGGCAAGACTCAGGAGGGCGTCGCCGCAGTGGTGAAATCGAGCGACCCGATCGAACTCGCAGGCCTCTGCGACCGCGTCGTGGTCATGTCTCGGGGACGCATTGTCGAGGAGATTCCGGGCAACGAGCTCGAAGAGAGGCGAATCGTGGAGGCGATCGTCGGGTCGCGCAGCGCGGTGTCCAACAAGGACAGTGCAGCGTGAAGCGCGGCTGGCTGCCGCTGGCGCTGATGACGTTGCTGATCGTCGCGCTGGGCGCGTACACGCAAGCGCATCACTCGGAGTTCCTCAGCAAGCTGAACCTCAACAGCCTCCTACTCGAGGCGATGCCGCTGCTGATCGTCTCGCTCGGACAACTCTGCGCACTCCTCGTGGGCGGCTTCGACGTGTCGGTAGGAGCGCTCATGACGGTCTGTGTCGTCACCGCCTCGTTCACGATGACCCCAACGATGTCGCGCATTGGTCTCCTCTTCGGCGCGCTCGCCATCGTCGGGGTCGGGCTTGCGACCGGGGTCTTCAACGCGACCCTCGTCCGGATCCTTCGACTGCCCTCGATCGTGGCGACGCTCGGCACGCTCAGCATCCTGGAGGGGATCGCCCTGCTGCTCCGCGCCTACCCCGCGGGTCCGATCAACACGGACGTCACGAACGTCCTCGTTTCGAGCGTGGGTTTTGTGCCAATCGCGTTCATAGGCGTCGTCGTCCTGGCGGTGGTCGCCGACATCTGGCTCTACCGCACCCGAGGCGGTCTGGCGCTGCGCGCAGTCGGCCTCGACGCAACATCTTCCCGGCGCCTGGGAATGTCCGCCGGGCGGATCATCTTCCTCGCGTTCGTCGCCTGCTCGGTGCTGGCGTCCATCGCCAGCTTCTATCTCGCAGCAGAGGTGCAGATCGGCTCGCCGATCATCGGCAGTCAGGCTCTCGAGAGCATCGCCGCTGCCGTGCTGGGAGGCGCCAGCCTTGCGGGCGGGCGAGGGTCGTTTCTCGGCGCGCTACTCGCGGCGTTCTTCCTGACCGAGGTCGACAATGTGCTTCCGCTATTCCAGCAGCCGACGGAGTATGCGGACATGACGATCGGCGTGCTGATCCTCTTCGCGCTTGTGCTCTATCAGGCGCCGGAGCTCATTGCTCGGGTTCGGGCGGCAAGGCGGCGCATGCCCGCGGTCCCGGCAACCGGCGAGATCTCCACCTAACACCGCGCAGCACCAGGTACGCGGCAGCCAGGGCTTCGCGGCTAGGTGCGCGGGTCAGCCGCGCGACCGATGACTACCCAGATCGCACGCACGGGCTCGTCGCCCATCGTCCAGAGCCGATGGGGAGACGACGAGTCGAAAGCGATCGAGGCGCCGGGACCGAGCACGTACTCGTCGAAGCCCACTCGTACACCCAGGGTTCCGCTGGACACGTAGCCGTATTCGCGCCCGCAGTGCGTGAGCAGAGCGTCCTCGGAGCAGGACTCCGCACCGACCGGGTAGACGACGTGGAGAAACTCCACCTCCGGGTCGCTGTGCGGAGTGAGTCGCTCCCAGCGCACGCCCGACGCGAGGTTGAGGATGCTTCGCGTCTCGGGGGTCGCCACGAGCCCGTCGTCGCCGGCCCGACCGCGAACAGTCTGCGGCGTAGGCCGCACCTCGTCGCCGAAGGCCTCGCTCATCGTCAACCCGAGTTCAGTCACAAGCGCATAGAGGGTGCTCACGGACGGGTTGACCCGGTCGAGCTCTATCTGGGAGACGAGGCTCGGAGAGACGCCAACACGACGGGCGAGCTCGCGCAAGCTGACACCACGCCGCTCCCGCGCCTCTCGCAGGCGTACGCCGACTTTCGAAGGCTCGAGACTCCGGTCAGTGGTGGTCATGCGATCACCGTAGCCGCCGGAGGATTTCGGAGAAGATTCGGTCCGGGCCGGGCAGGAATGCGTCCTCCAGCGGCGGGCTGTATGGGATCGCTGTATTCGGAGTCGCGAGGCGCCAGGCGTCGTCGAGGTAACCAAGCGCCTCCTCGGTGACACGGGCAAGGACCTCGCCACCCCAGCCGCCCGTGACGGGCCCTTCCTCGACGACGACGATCCGATTTGTCTTGTGCACGGAGGCGAGCACCGTCGGTGTGTCGAGAGGACGGAGGGTGCGCAGGTCGATCACCTCGACCGAGACACGTTCGTGTTCGAGCCGCTCTGCCGCCTCGAGCGCGTCATGGACGCCCTTCATCGCGGTCACGAGCGTCACGTCGGTACCTTCGCGAACGACAGCAGCCTCGCCGAGCGTGCCGACCGCGCCATTGGTTTCGCCTTCGAGCCCGTAGAGGCGCTTGTGCTCGAAAAAGAGAACGGGATTGTCGTCGCGAACCGCTGCTTTCAGAAGCGCCTTGGCGTCGGCCGGGGTCGAAGGTGCGACGATCTTCAGACCCGGAATGCCCATGAACCAGGAAGCCGGCATCTGCGAGTGAATCGCCCCAAAGCGACCGCCCGCGCCGACCACCGAGCGGATCACCAGCGGCACGCTGACCTGCTCCTGGGTCAGGAACCAGTACTTCGACGCCTGGTTCACCAGCATGTCCATGGCGAGCGTGAGGAAGTCGCCGAACATGATCTCGATCACCGGCCGCAGCCCTGTCACCGCCGAACCGAAAGCAGCTCCGGCGAGAGCCAGCTCCGAAATCGGGGTGTCGAAGACGCGTTCGCCTCCGTACTTCTCATACAGACCTGTCGTCGTCGCAAAGACGCCACCGGCGACTGCGACGTCCTCGCCGAAGAAGATCACGCGCTCGTCGGCCGCAAGCTCCTCGTCGAGGGCATCGCGTACGGCGGTGCGGAAGGCGATCGGTGGCATCAGAGGGCGAGGGCGAGCGGCTGCTCGAGCAGCTCGCGGAGTCGGGAGAGGAAACGGGCACCGTCGACGCCGTAGACAACGCGGTGGTCGCAGCTCAGAGTGAGCGTCATCACATCGTGGAAGGCAACACCGCCGGCGCCATCCTCGGCGGGCTCCCGCCGGACGCTGCCCACGGCGAGGATTGCCGCTTGCGGCGGGTCGACGATCGCCGTGAACGCACGCACTCCGAACATCCCGAGGTTGGAAACCGTGAACGTGGCGTCCTGCAATTCCTCGAGCCGTAGCGTTCTGTGCCGCGCCGCATGGGCCAGGCGCCGCGTTTCGGCAGCGATCTCGTTGAGCGTGCAGCGGTCCGCGTCGGCGACAACGGGCACGAGCAGCGCATCGTCTGCGGCGACGGCGATGCCTACGTTTATCCGCGAATAGAGCTCGATCCGTTCGTCGACCCACGACGCGTTGAAACGCGGGAACTCCCCGAGTGCGAGGGCAGTGGCCCTGACGACGAAATCGTTGAGCGAGAACGACGCCTCCGCGCCGTCCGCGCGCGCAGTTTTGCGGTGGGCGAGGATCTGGGAGACGTCCGCGTCGACGGAAACAGTGAAGACCGGGATGGTCGCGGCCGAGCGCGCCATCCGACGGGCGATCGTCGTCTGCGTCGGCGTCGGCTCGACGACGGTGACTTCGCCGCGGCCGTGGGCTGCCGCCCGCGCGGAAGCCGGCCCGAGCGCCGCCGCGGTCTCGCGAACGTCATCGGCGGTGATCCGGCCGCCGGGGCCACTGCCCGAGACCTCGTGGAGTGAGAGCCCGAGCTCGAGCGCAGTCCTCCGCGCAACCGGTGTCGCGTTCGGCCGCGCTCCACTGGCCGAACTGCCGTTCGTCGCGGCGGCTTGAGCCGGCGATTCCGTTAGAACGGGAGCCGGAGCTTCCATCGACGCCTCAGCACTCGCCGCCGGAGCTTCCCGCGCCGGTGCTGTGCTGCTTGCCGCGTCGAGAGTCGCGATCGGCTGGCCGACGCTGGCAGATCCTCCCTCGGGCACGAGGATCGCCTGGAGCGTCCCGTCGGTCTCGGCCTCGTAGACGACCGTCGCCTTATCGGTCTCGACCTCGAGCAGAGCCTCGCCGCGCTGGAAAGCCTCGCCGGGGGACTTCAGCCACTTGAGGATGATTGCGTCGGCCATGGAGTCGGAGAGCTTCGGCATCGTCATCTCGGCGGGCACCGCGACCTACTCCTTGAACTCGCTAGCGGTGAGCTCCGCCGGGAACGGAGCGGCAAGGCCGCGCTCGCGCATTTCCTCGAGTTCCTCGGTGACCGCCTGCTCGATCGCGTCGAGTTCGGCCGCGCCAGCACCATCCTCTTCCAGCTGCGCTCGCAGGAGAACGATCGGGTCGCGTGCCTTCCACTCCTCGAGCTCGCCCTCGGGTCGGTACGCGCCGGGATCGCTTCGCGAGTGTCCGACGTAGCGGTACGTGAGTGCCTCGAGGAACGCGGGGCCGCTCCCGGCACGCACGTGTTCGATTGCGCGCGCCGCCGCGTCGCGCACCGTCCACACACTCATGCCATCGACCGTTTCGGCGGGCACGCCCATCGACTCCGGCCGACCGCGAATCTCGCCGGCGGTGACCGACTCGAACGGCGTGTACTCGCCGTAGCGGTTGTTCTCGCAGACGAGAAGGAGCGGGAGCCTCAGGACCTGGGCGAAGTTGATGCATTCGAAGACGTAGCCCTGGTTCATCGCGCCGTCTCCGAAATAGGCGACGGCGATGCCCCCGGTCGTTCGCTTCAGCGCAAGCGCGGCGCCGGTTGCCGCCGCGATGCTGCCGCCGACGATCCCGAACGACCCGATCAAGCGATCGGCGGGAGAGGTCACGTTCATCGATCCAGCACGGCCGCCGTTCACCCCGGTCGCTCGTCCGAGCATCTCGTCGAGGAGGGCTTGCGGGTCGACGCCGACCGCGAGCGCGTGTCCGTGGCCCCGGTAGGTCGCCGCCACGCGGTCGCGCTCCTCGAGCAGGCTGGCAACCCCCGTCGCCACTGCCTCCTGCCCCGAGTAGAGATGGGTCGTTCCGTACACCTCTCCTTGCAGGAAGAGTGACTGCACAAGGTCTTCGAAACCCCGGATCAGGCGCATTCGGCGGTAGATCCCCGTGTACAGCTCGAGGTCGTCAAGCACCCGCGTGGAGGTCTCGCTCATGCGACACCGCTCTGCGTGGAGCCGATCTGCTCCGCCAGGTAATTCCAGTCCCGCTCGAAGCGATAGGAGTGGCGCGGCGGGGGGCCTGGCGCCGAGGTCTCGAGCCAGCGAACGTACTGACCGTTGACCTCATAGAAGGCGTGGACGCAGCCGGTCGCCGTCCAGAAAAAGTCGCCCGGCCGTAGCGTGTGGCGGTCATCGTCGGCGACCACGTCGACCTCCCCCTCGAGCATGTAGTACGACTCCTCGAAGGGATGGTCGTGCGGATGCGCGCAGGCGCCCGGCTGGTAGTCGACCATGAAGATCGTGTGCAACTGGGCATCGAGGCGCTGGTCGACGAGCATCTTGACGGCGATGCCGCTGTAGGCCAGGACGGCGGTCGCCATGCTCGCCGAGACGGTCGGCGCGCCCACCGCGGCGCCGCGCCTGAGGACGTCGAGATCCATCTCTCCGTCGCCGAGAAGGAACAAGTTGCGATTTCGCGGATCGCGCACATCGAGCGGCTCGGCCGCGACGTCGGGCGTCGGCGCCAGGAAGAACGTGTCGCTCCGATCCGGTCGAGGACGCGGCGCGGCCATTTCGAGCCAGACTCCCTCGTCGTCAGCGCGGAAGGCATGCGGTACGCCGACGGGGATTGCGCCGCATGCGCCAGGCTGGAGCCGAACGGCGTGCTTGTCGAGGTAGAGCACCGGCTCGCCCTCCAGGACGTAGAAGCCGGTTTCGAACGAATGCACGTGCGTGTCGACCTGGCCAGAAGACAACGAGACAAGCGTCATCGCCATGTGTGTCGAGCCGTGTGAGCCGTCGACGAGGCGACAGGTTCTGAGCCCACTTGCGTGTCCGGGCAGCGCCTCGCCAAGCGTGATTTCCTCGCGCCGGACAAGGCGATAGGAAGGCATCCCGTCCGCGAAGCGCCGAGTGCCGGAGTCGCCGCTCACGTCTCTGCGCCGCTCGCGACCACGGCCGAAGCGGCGACCGCACCGGCTGCGCCGTCCCGCCCGACGGTGTCGTCCCGGAGAAGGTCGGCGCCGCGCACGTAGATGCGGCCGGCGACGAGCAACTCCTCGGCCGGGAAGCGCGTGATCACCTCGCACCCGGTGGGGGTGACGACCACTTCCTCTTCGATCCGAGCAGCCGAGCGACCGTCCGCCGCGGCACAGTAGGTCTCCAGGGCAAAGACCATGCCCTCCTCGATCTCGACGGGATGGTCGAGCGAGTGCACCCGCGAGATCATCGGCGGCTCGTATAGCCCGACCCCGATTCCGTGCCCGAACTGCAAGCCGAAGCACGTCTCCTCGTCTGCGAACCCGAGCTCATCGGCACTCGGCCAAACCTCGGCGATTCGATCGGTGGTCATACCTGGACGTACGAGCTCGATCGCAGCGTCGAGCCACTCGCGGCAGCGCTTGTACGCATCGAGTTGGGCCTGGCTCACACCGCCCACGTTGAACGTGCGGTAGTAGCAGGTGCGATAGCCCATGAACGAGTGGATGATGTCGAAGAAGGCCTGGTCGCCAGGTCGAAGCAGCCGGTCGGAGAACACGTGCGGGTGCGGGTTGCAGCGGTCGCCCGAGACGGCGTTGATCGCCTCCACCTGCTCGGAACCCATCTCGAACAGAAGCTGATGGGCCCGCGCAACGATCTCGTGCTCGTAGATGCCGGGCCGGAGCATCCGGTAGATCTCCTCGTAGACAGCATCGACAATGCCGGCAGATTGATCGAGTAGCGCGATCTCCTCCGAAGTCTTGATCTTGCGCGCCTCGAGAACGACCTGGGAGCCGTCGGTCACCTCTACGCCGGCCCGGCGGAGCGCCTCCAGTGTGAGCAGATCGGCCATATCAACGCCGAGCGGTTCGCCTTCGAGCCCGTGCTCGCGCAGCTCGTGCGCGATCCGCTCGCCGAGCCGGTCCGGAATCCCCGTCTCGACAGGCATCGCTCCGCGCATCGGCGCGACCCCGGCGCGGAAGTTCTCGGGAGGAAGCCAAGGCGCGAACAGCTGGTGGTGTCGGGCGGCCGAGCCGAAGTCCCAGAGAATCGGATCGGCGCCGCGCGGAAGCAAAGCGAAGCGTGCGTTCTTGTCTCGGGCCCACTCGCCGATATGCGTGCTCGTGACATAACGGATGTTGTTCGGGTCAAAGAGGAGCAGGGCGCCGAGCTCGGACGCTTCGAGCGCCGCCTTCGCGCGCGCCAGCCGATCCTGGCGCAGCCGAGGAAAGTCGATTCGCTGCTCCCAGTCCACCGCCCGCGTCGCGTCGGGTGACCCATTCGTTCTTCCTGACATCGTCAAGGCAAGACCGCCTCGGTCGAGTGCTCACGCAGGTTGAGGAAAAGAGCCATGAAATCGTCGTCGCCGTACCCGGCGGCCACTGCGGCCCGGATGCGCCCCTTTAGCTCTGCGGCAAGCGGCAGCCGCACGCCGACGCTTGCGGCCTCCTCGAGGACGAGGTCGATGTCCTTCTCCATCAAACGGGTCGTGAAGGTCGCCGAGTAGTCGTCGCGCAAGAGCGGCTCCGTCTTGTACTTCACGAAGGGCGCGCCGGCCGCGGAGTCGCCCATCGTCTCGAGGAGCGCCGCGCGCGAGACCCCGGAGGCCTCGGACAGCACCAGCGCCTCGGCCATCAACTCGGCTAAACCGCCGATGACGAGATTGATAGCCAACTTGACCACACGCGCCTGCTCGCCCTCGCCGACATCGTGGATGGCCCGCCCGATCGCAAGCAGCGTCGGCTCGGCGCGCTCGAGCGCTTCCCGCGGACCGGAAGCGATGAAGGTCAGGTTGCCGGCCTGCACAACCGACGGATTGCCACTCACCGGAGCCCGTAGGTAGAGGAGTCCCGCCTCATCGGCAAGCGCGGCTACGCGCGCAGAGGCCGCGGGCGAGACAGTGCTCAGGTCCACCAGGAGGGTGCCCGGTTGCGCGGCACCGGCGACCACCGTCGCCACAGACTTGAGAGCGTCGTCGTCCGCGAGCGAGGTAAGGACAACGTCGACAGCCTCAGCGAGCGCACCGGCGGTCTCGAACAGCGTCGCGCCGGCGGCTCTCAGAGGCTCGGCTTTCTCCAGGGTCCGGTTATGCACGGCAAGATCGCAACCGGCGGCAAGAAGGCGCTCAGCGATAGCCGTGCCCATGTTGCCGAGCCCGATCAAGCCGACGGCAGGACGGGGGTCGCGCCTGTTACTCACTGTTCAGTATCAATAAACGAAGGCGTATGGAAGAGTCAAGCTCTGTAACCGTATGTACAGCTACACCGGACGGCTTCAGATACCCGCCCAGACGAAAATGCATGGGAAGGCGCCCAGCGGCGGATGCACGTACCGAGGCGTGGCGCGGCGTAGGTCGGCCTTACGTTGCTCGCCGTCCGGCGCCCGAGCCGATTCGGTCGCAGGCGCCGGCGCCTCAGCCGACGCTGAGTAGGCCACTCCGCTCGCGGTCGACCGCGCCGGGGTCGACGCGGCTGACCAGGCGAACGTCGAGGCGGTAGCCGGCGGAGGGAAGCGTCCGCGTCGGCAGGACGATCGTCCTCGGCACATCGCCCCCGTTCAGGCTCCCGCGCCGAGCGATGAGCGGGCGCCCGTTGGCGCGGTCGAGCGCGACGAGATAGAGGCAGTCGCGACTGCACCCGAGGACGACCGACGCCGCGGCCGATCTCGAGAGCTGCCCCGGGAACGTGAGCGTGGTCGGCGCGACGCGAGCCGCCAGGCCGGGACAGACGGCGGCTCCGCGCCCGACGGTTCCGATCGCCTGCTCGACGGCGCGCGCCGACGGCTTCGCGTCGCCGCTCGCGTAGTAGAGCCCGGTTGGCGGCTCCGGGGTCGTATGGTCGTCCACGAGCCGGTCGAGAAGCAGCCCGCTCACGTCCGGCAGGCACGAGGCCGCCTCGATCGCAGCGGCATAGGTCGAGGCCTGCGTCGCCGGGTCGACGGCCCCCTCCTGCACGGGCGCCCCACCTGGGTACGAGCCCTGCTCCGCCGAGGGCACGGTCGTGGGCGTGGGGACGGCGTCGAGCAGGACCGACGGCGCCTTGCCGAGCCCCTTGGCGAGCGTGGACTCCAGGCTGCCGAGGTCGCCCACCGCCCAGGCTCCGGCACCGGGAACGGGGGCCGGCCGGAACGAGACGAGCCCTGGCTGAGCGCCATCCTGTGCGAGTTGGCGCGCGAGCGCGAGCGCAGTGGACTGCGGCTGCGGCATGGAGCCGTCGAGAAACGGCCCGACCGCCACATCGGTCCTGACCGACCTGACGGCGGCTGCCACCGCGGCCAGGACGTTGGCGTAGCGTGCCGCGAGCTCGCGAGAAGGCGCAGGCGTGAGGACGAGGTCGCGCAGCTCCGGGGTCTGCTTGGCGAGCGAAGCCGCATAGTCGGCCAGCGCCGTGCGGCCGGCGTCGTCGGTCGGGAGCTGCCCGGCGTCGAGTTCGAGCGCGAGCTCAACATCCGACGGAAGGCCCTGCAGCGACTGGACGACCGCAGGATCCGGAGCCGTCTGACCCGGCTGCCAGGTGACGGGCATGCGGACGAGGCCGAAGCCGAGCGAGCCGGCCAGCGTGGCCTGGCCGGAGTCGTCGATCCCGACGCCCGCGGCGAGCGGAGGCGGGCCGGTGGGGGCGTCGGCTCCCGAGGGCTGCGGCGCGCCCGCCGACGGTCGACCGGACGCGGGGACGTGGACGATCGGGAGCGCGGTGAACGAGGCGCGGTTGCCCGCCCAGTCGACGGCGGTCACGTGAATCGCGTAGAACCCGGCGCGCCTCGGCTCGCGCCAGCGAAGCGTGTGCCAGCCGGCGTGAAGACCGAGCCGCACCGTGCGACCGGCCGACGTCGAAGCGCTGACCGAAGCCGGCTTGGAGAGCCAGAAGCGAAGCGTCCCGCCCGAGGCGCTCGCGAGCTTGAAGGCGGGAGGCTGTCGCAGGTACGCCGCGAAGCGAGCGGCCGCGGAGGCAAACCGCGCGTCGTCGGGAGCGAGCCTGTGCAGGAGCTGGACGATGAACTTCTGGTACGAGAGCGGCGTGGGGCCGCCGCCGAGCGAGTAATACGTCCAGTAGCCGGTGTCGAACCGGGACACGCTCGCGGCTGCCGCCTGCTCCATCTGCGAGGCCAGCGTCGCGGCCGCGGCGTCGTCCGACGCGTTCGCATACGTCTCGAGCGATAGCACCGACTGCAGCTGCGCGTTCAGCACCGCCATTGAGCTGAAGGAGTAGAGCCGGATCCAGGGCCCGGCCGCGACCTTCGTCGTCAGCCGCGGGACAGTGGCGAACGCGAGGTCGGCGTTGTGTGACAACGTCGTGGACGCGTCGGTCACGAGCGAGGCCGCACGGGAGAAGGCCTGCGCAGCGACGGCCTGGGCCATGCCCGACACCCACGGCGCCCGGCCGCCCCCGTAAGGGAAGTAGTACTCCCAGGCGACCCCGCCGCTGCGGGGCACCGCGCGAGCGATCAGCGCTGTCGCCAGCCGCTCGGTCCCGGCGACGTCCTTGGCGGTCGCCCGGGCGTTGAGCGCGGAGAAATTCGCGAGCGGATGGAACTCGAAGCAGCGGCCGGCGAAGTACCGGTAGACGATCCCGTCTGCACCGGTGATGTCGGTCCCGCCCCGCGGGAGCCCGTGCCGCGCGAAGTAGTCGTCGTTCGCCCGCAGCTGGCCGAACACCGCCTCCGCGCGTGGAGCAGTCAAGCGCTTGCCCAGAGCTGCCGCCTGCCCGAGCGCGGCCTCCACGCGCGCGCGACGCGCCGAGGGCAGTACTCGGACGAGGTGCACCGACCGGGCGATCACGGCGCGGTCCGACCTGGCCTCGGCCGCGGTCAACCGGCCGGCGGCGAACGCCCGTTTCACGGCCGTCAGCGCTGCGCGCTGGCCGGGAACGGGCCGCGGACCGGAACGATGAGCTGCGGCAGCGCCCGCCACCACCAACACGGCGACGACCGCGAGACACAGCCCCGCGAGACCCCTCACACTCACCACGCGAACTGATTCTGCCCTACTCGTGCCGCAGGTGCGGTTCCCGGGTTGGGGCTTTTACCCGGGCGTGACAGTCAGGACTCGATCGTGACGAGCGTTCCGATCGGGGTATAGGGCCAGACTGCGGCCGCTGCGGCCTCCGGGAGCTCGACGCAGCCCAGGCTCTGGGGCGTCCCGAAGGACGCGCGTGGGAACTCGTGGAGTGCGTCGCCGCCGTGGAAGTAGCTGATCCACCGGATCCCGGGATCGTGGTAGTGCGAGCCGTCGGGGTTGGTGCCGCTCATCGTCCCGACCGGAATGTGCTCGAAGACCGGCCACGTCCCCGTCGCGGTCGGCGCCGAAGCGATGCCGGTGTTGCCTGGCGAGGTGAGCATCACGCGGCCGTCATGCCAGAGGCTGAGCGACTGCGGGATCGTTTCGTGGACGAAGACGTAGTTGTAGCCGGCGTCCGAGCGGCGGCCGGCGAGGTCGTCCTTCATCAGCGCTCTCCAGACCTGCGGGCCCGCCACCCCGTCGGTGCCCATGCCGTGCACGTTCTCGAATCGCATCACGGCACCCTGGGTGACGACGTTCCAGGCGCCCGGTTTCCACAGCGTCTGGAGCGAGGCAGGCGTGCCGGGGAAGCGCCAGGAGAACGTCCCGTGCGGGGCCGCCACCGCGGCGGCCACTTCGTCGGTAGGCGTCGAAGGCGAGCCCGCGGGCGGTCGCCAGGCGACCGGGAGATAACCGAGCCGGGCGAGAAGCTCCTGCAGCCGCAGCGTCGAGCCGGGAGCGACGTGCCAGGCGAGCGTCCTGCCCGGAACCGACACCTGCACGGTGCCGCCGAGACCGAGGCCGAGCCCGGCGGGCCGGAAGGAGAGCGTGTTGGAGTTCACCTGCTCCCAGTGGCCGGGCATGGCGGGCTCCATGCGGGGCAGCCGGGAGCCGAGCACCGACGAGACCGGCCGGGCGAACGTCAGGGTCAGCGGAGCGAGCGGTGAGATGCGGCTACCGGCACTGGGCTCGGCGACGACGCTCGTGCGCGATCCTGGAACGAACCACGAAACGTGGGCAGGCTCAGAGAGCGTCTCCCAGGGCCGGACCGCAGCCGCCACCGTCGTCGTCCCCGCAGTCGCATGCCCCGCGGCGCGGATGCCGAGCGGCACGATGTTCCGGCCGGTCCCAAGTCTCTGGAGCCGTCCGTTTCCGATCGCGATCCGGCTCACGGGCTCCGAAAAGCTCACCTTCACGGCGGTACCCCGCTTCGGCCGGAGCAAGGTCGAGCGGATGTGCGCCGCCGGTGTCACGACTGTCATCGTCCGCTTCTCCTGCCGGCCGACGAGCCAACCGATCCAGCTCGGACGCTCGATCTGGACGGTAACGGTCAAGCGCTCGCCTGGCCTGAGGCGGGCGCGCGGCCAGACGGTGTCGCCGCGTAAGACGACCGGCAGCGGTTTCCCCTGCGGCCCTGTCACCGTCAGGTGCTCGACATGCCCCGAGAAGCCGGGCAGCGAGATGCCCGCGAGGCCGCTCTCCGACGCGGCGACGCCGACGCTCGGCCAGGCGAGCAGCGCCGCCACCGCGGCGACCCCAACGACGAGGCCCAGGCAAAGCGCTGTGAGGAACCACCTGCGCAACACGACGATTTCAGTATGTCCTACGCTCCGAACGAGATGCCAAGTCCCGAGGCCGGCAGAGCCAGCCCGCGCGAGCTCTCACGCGGCGAAGTCGAGGAGTTTCTGCTCAACCAGCGGATTGCGCGCCTCGGCTGCCACGCCGGCGGAACCACGTACGTCGTGCCGCTCATCTACGCGTATCGGGACGGCGCGGTCGTCGCGGTCACCACTGAGGGCCGCAAGACCGCGATGCTCCGCGAGAACCCGTACGTGTGCGTCGAGATCGACGAGTACGACGCCGACGGCAGGGGAAGTTGGCAGAGCGTGATCGCCCACGGGACCTACGAAGAGCTCGCCGGCGACGCCGTCGAGCCTGCGCTCGCCCTCATGCGAGAGCGCTTCGCGCGCACCGCGGGCCGGCCCGCCGAGCCACGCACGCTCGGTCCGAATGTCGTCGTCCTGCGAATCAGCCTCACAGAAATCACCGGGCGCGCCGTCGAACGCTGATTTTTTCCCGTGTAAGCAGGGAATGAGACTTTGTACGGAAATAGAAAAACACTGAGTTTGGGAATGGACTTCGGTGCAACGCCGTTCTATAACTCATACGGGTGGCGGCACCTCGGGGGGTTGCCGAGTTAAGCCGCCGGGGCGCCGAAATCCGGCAGCCCACCACGAGCGAAAGGAACAACACTGAGCGACACGATTCATCTGCACGACCTCTCGCCTGTCGAGCGCCTGCTCGAGGAGGCCGCTGAGCGCGGTTTCGTCGAGGAGAAGGACATTCAGGCTCTCGCCGACGAGCACGAGTTGACCGAGGACGACGTCACCGGTCTCCGCGCCGCGCTCGAAGAGCGCGATGTCGTCGTACGCGAGGAGACGCCGGAGGAGACGCGCCCGGTCGCAGCCGCACCGGTCACGGGCACGCTCGACCCGCTGCAGCTCTTCATGGACGCAGCGGGCCGCCACAAGCTGCTCACGGCAGCGGACGAGGTTGCGCTCGCGAAGCGCATCGAGCGCGGCGACCTCGCAGCGAAGGAGAAGATGATCAACTCCAACCTGCGCCTGGTCGTCTCGATCGCGAAGCGCTACCAGGGCCACGATGTGCCGCTTCTGGATCTGATCCAGGAGGGCGTGATCGGCCTCAACCGCGCCGCGGAGAAGTTCGACTGGCGCAAGGGCTACAAGTTCTCGACCTACGCGACCTGGTGGATCCGCCAGGCCTGCCAGCGCGCGGTCGCGAACCAGTCGAAGACGATCCGCATCCCGGTGCACGTTCAGGAGCGCCGCATCAAGCTCAACCGCGCATCCGCCGAGCTGCAGGCAAAGCTCGGCCGCGAGGCGACGGTGGAGGAGCTTGCCCAGGCGACGCGACTCAAGCTCGAGCACGTCGCGGAGGCGCTCGACGCGGTCGACTCCGTCTCCCTGAACCAGGGGCTCGGCTCGGACGGCGACTCGGAGCTCGGCGACCTGTTCGCCGACGAGTCGACGGTCGATCCTGCCGAGGAGGCCGTCGAGTCGGTCCGGCGGCAGCGCGTCCAGCGCGCGGTGGCGGACCTGCCCGAGCGGCAGCGGCGCATCATCGAGCTTCGCTTCGGCTTCGACTCCGAGCCCGCCTCGCTGGAGACGATCGGCAAGGAGCTCGGCCTGACGCGGGAGCGCGTCCGGCAGCTCGAGAGCGACGCCCTCGCGCGGCTCCAGCTCGCGCTGGGCGACGAGCTCGTCTTCGCCGCCTAGGCAGAAGAGGTCTACGAGACACCGGAGGGCCGGGAGCGATCCCGGCCCTTCGTCGTTACGTGCCGACCGCGAAGGCCGTGGCGGGCTCGTCCTCTTCGGCGATCACCGCACAGAGCAGCTCGACCACCTGGCGGTCGAACTGCTGTCCCGCGCAGCGACGGAGCTCGGCGACCGCCTTCGCGGGCATCCGCGCAGCGCGGTACGGCCGGTCGCTCGTCATCGCCGAGTACGCGTCGCAGGCGGCGATGATCCGGGCTGCGAGCGGGATCTCCTCGCCCGCGAGCCCGTCGGGATAGCCGGTGCCGTCCCAGTTCTCGTGGGTCGAGCGGACGATCGTGCCGACAGGGCGAAGGGCCGGGGCCGCGCCGAGGATCCGCTGTCCGATCAGCGTGTGGGAGTGGATGAAGCCCCACTCTGTCGGATCGAGCGGACCGGACTTCTGCAGGACGATGTCCGGAATGGCGAGCTTGCCGACGTCGTGCAGCTCCGCAGCAAGCCTCAGCTCCTCGAGCTCGTCGGGGGCGAGGCCGAGCTGCTCTCCCACCCGCACGGCGAGGGACGAAACGTCGGCCACGTGGGCCCGAAGCTCCGGCTCCCGCTCCGCGAGCGTGCGCAGAAGCGGCTCGTGCGCAGTCCCGCGGCGGATCTCGGCCAGCAGCTCCTTGTGCGCGTACAAGCGCTCGTCGGCGACGCTCAGAGCGGTCGAGACCGTCGTCGCGTCGTCGGGAATCAGCGCCGCGCCGTAGGCGCTCGTGACCTCGAAGCCCTCGCCGCTCTCCCAGAGCGCCGCTGCGATCCGCTGGATGTCGGGCTCCGGCTTCGGCAACAGCACGCAGAACTCGTCGCCGCCCATCCGATACGCCGCGCCGGCCGGCGCGACGACCGCCGCGAGCTTCCCCGCGAGCCGCGCCAGCAGGGCATCTCCCGCGGGATGGCCGAACGTGTCGTTGTACGTCTTGAAGCCGTTGAGATCGAAGAGCACGAGCATGCGCGGCTCCTCCTCGCTCGCGGCCTCCACCTCGACCTCGAGATCGACGAGGAGCTTGCGCCGGTTGGCGAGTGCCGTGAGCGAATCCGTGAGCGCCTCCCTGCGGCTGGTCTCGAGCAGCTGGGAGTTCTCCCAGAAGGCCAGCACCGTCCGCGACAGGACGAGCACGATCGTCACGCTCGCGAGCACGAGCGCGACCGGGTGCATGTGAACCTGCGATGCCGCGACCAGCACCCCAGTCGCAGTCAGCCCGCACACGATCGGCGTGCCGAGCATGGCTCGATCCTGTAGCTCGACCCGCGAGGCGCGTCCGGGACGCTGCCAGGCGGCGAGCGCGATGAGGACGAGCGAAAGCGGCCAGGCGAGATCGAGGTACGTGCCCTCGCTGTAGGCGCCAACCGCGGTCTGGTAGAGGAAGATCGCGTCGCCCACGGTGTTGCAGAGCAGCCCTGCTGCGATCAGCCCCCACGCGCGTCCGGGCCGCCACCGAGTCACCGAGAAGACGAAGACGAGGAGCCCGAGCAGGAGCACGTCCCCAAGCGGATAGGCCATGTTCGTCAAGACGACGAGTCGGCTGCCGTGCGTGGAGTTGACGACGACCTCGACGAGCACCGAGGCAGCGAGCGCTGCCGCAGCGGTCGCTGCGAGAAGCCCGTCGAGCCAGAGGGTCGGGCTGAAGGTCGAGACGCGCCGGCGAAGCAGGAGCACGATCCCCACGTAGAGGAGCGGGTAGAAGAGGAGATACGCCGCGTCGGCGGCCGAGGGGAACGGCGGATTGCCGCCGTACCGGAAGTCGAAGAGGATGTCGCCGAGCGTCGTTGCCAGCAGCGCCGCACCGATGAAGAACCAGGCCGAGCGCTCGGCGCGGACGAGCACCGCGCGAGTCAGACAGCCGAGCGCGGCGAGCAGCTCGACACCCTCGTACAGCCAAGCCTCGTACAGCCGCGTCCCTCCGGGCGAGAGGTGCCCGATGTAGGAGAGGCCGAGCGCGACCAGGCCGGCGACGAGGATCGCCTGCCAGAGCCGCCTGACCGCCGGGGCACGGATGTGGGCCGCAGTCTCCATGTGCGTTGTGCGATCTATCGACAGGCTCTCGCCGCCGCTTGATGGCGCAGATGCGCCTACGGGAGCGATTCGTACGACTCGAACCCGCCACGGCCGCGGATCACCGCCACCGCACCGTCCGAGATCTCGAACTCGACTTCGTGCTGCGGACTTGCCGGTGCCGACTCCGACTCGGTGCTCAGACCGCCGCTGCCGTGGCTCCGAGCTCGGCTCGCAGCCGGATCAGCAGCGCCTCGAGTGCGAGCGACGTGGACACCTGCAGCTCCTCGGCCTCGCGCCAGGCCGCACGGACGAGCTCGCACGCCTCCTCGGCGACGTTCATCCGCTCGAGCGTGGCGTCCGTCCGCAGCTCCTCGAGCCGGTCGACGTGGACGGCCGCCGCCTCGGCGCCCGCCCCGACGACGACGAGGTCGCGGTACCAGGACTCGAGCTCTTCCAGCAGCGCCAGCAACTCCTCGCGCTCGGCGCCCCGCTGGGAGCGCCGCACGCGCTGTTCGGCCTCTCTACCCGTCAGCTCGAGGGACTCGACCTGCAGCTCAGCCGCCTGTTTCGCCTCGGCCCCTCGCTCGGCGATGCCGGCCAGGAGCGCCTCGGCGCCGTCCGCCGGCTCGAACGCGGGATCGGTGTAGACCGCCCGCGCGACCCCGATCAGCGCCTCACGGCGAGCCGCGGCAGCCGGATCGAGGAGCTGCAACGCGCGGCCGAGGCGTCCGCCGGCGACCCGCGCGAGCGTCGTCAGCTCCTCCTCGCCGAGGTCCGGCGCGTGCTCGCGGATCGCCTGCCGCACCGCCGGCTCCGAGAGGCGCCGGAACGGCACGAGCTGGCAGCGCGAGCGAATCGTCTCGGGCAAGGGCCCCAGGCGCTCGGCGACGAGGACGACGACGGCGTACGGCGGCGGCTCCTCGAGATCCTTGAGCAGTGCGTCGGCGGCGTCCTCGTTCAGCGAGTCGGCGCCGAAGACGAGGTACACGCGCCGCTCGCCCTCGAAGGGCCGCATGTGGAGATCCCGGCGCAGCTCCCGGACGTCGTCGATCCGGATCTGCTCGCCGAGCGGCTCGAGGAGGTACAGGTCCGGATGGCTGCCCCGCTCGACCCGCGCGTGGTCGCCGAGCAGCTCGGCCGCAAAGCGCCGGGCGAGCTCGCGCTTGCCGACTCCGGCCGGGCCGTGGAAGAGGTAGGCATGCGCGGGCCCCTCCTGCAATGCGGCCGCGAGCAGGCGCTTCGCCTCGTGCTGCTCAGGAACGGTCTCGAAGCCGCTCACGTACCTCCCTCGCAATCGCGTCGGGCTCTCCGGTCGCGTCGATCGTGACGATTCTGTCGGGGAAGCGCTCGGCCAACTCGCGGTAGGCGGCGTCGACCTTCGCCTGGAGCTCGGCTCCCTCGCGCTCGAGCCGGTCCGGGTCGACGTGGCGGCCGGTCGCGACGACTGGATCGAGCAGGAGCAAAAAGGTCACGTCGGGAAGCAGCCTGCCCGTCACGGCGAGATTGAGCTGCAGCACGGCGTCGACACCGAGACCGCGCGCGATCCCCTGATAGGCGAGCGAGGAGTCGACGTAACGGTCGCAGACGACGTCCGCGCCGCGCTCGATTGCCGGCCGGATCACCTCCTCGACGTGTTCGGCGCGCGACGCGGCGAAGAGCGTCGCCTCTGCCCAGGCGCCCATGACCGGCCCGTTGAGCACGAGCGTACGCACTGCCTCGCCCAGCTCGGTACCGCCCGGCTCGCGCGTGAGGACGACGTCGCGGCCCTCCCCGGCCAGCGCCGCTCGCAGGAGCTCCGCCTGCGTCGACTTCCCGGAGCCGTCGGCTCCCTCGAACGAAACGAACACTCCTCGACTCTACGGCAGGAGGAGCGGCCGTTCGCAGGGCGAACCGTGACGGTCCGTGGAGCACGCCCAGCCACTCGCTCGCGCCTTCCCCTGGCGCACTGTCGCGCTCACCGCGAGCGTTCTCGCGCTCGGGGCGGGGAGCGTGGTGGCGCTCGTCGACCGGCCCGGAGCAACCCGTCCGGCGGCACGCCCCGGTCACGTCGGGAAGGCGCCTGCGCTTCCCCCGCCACGGCCGCGCTCCCGAATCTCCGTCCTCGTGCTCAACGGCAACGGAGTCTCGGGTGCGGCCGGCACCGCCGCGACGGCGATCCTCGCCCGCGGCTACCGCCACGCCATCCCGGGCGACGCACCACAGCTCGACTACGCGCGTTCGCTCGTCCTCTTCAGGCCCGGCTGGCAGCGCGAGGCCAAGCGCCTGGCTCGGGACGTGAAGATCCCCGCGGTGGCGACGCTCGACGGCGCCGTCGCACCCGAGTACGCACGCGTTCCGCTCATCGTCATCCTCGGCGCGAACTAGCTTCAGAAGCCGCCTTCTGTATCCGTCCGATTCGGGGTCTACGGTCCCGTTCCCCGTCGGCGGAATCGCGTGCCGGCGGTGCGGTCGAGCAGCAGTCCGAGACTAGAGTTCCGGGAGGGGAAGATGGCAAGCGTCGAGCAGATCCAGGGCAGCGAAACCACGGCCGAGGAGGTCGTGAACACGGTCGTCGAGGAGGGCGCCCGGCTCGGCGTGAAGCGCTTCTTCACGATTCCCGGCCGCGACCCGTTCGACGAGATCGAATGGGAGACGCGCGACGCGATCATCCCGGGCCGCGACGGCCCCGCCTTCGAGCAGCGCGGCGTGGAGTTCCCGAAGTTCTGGTCGCAGACCGCGACGAACATCGTCGCGCAGAAGTACTTCCGCGGCCGCCTCTCCTCACCGGAGCGCGAGGCGAGCGTCAAGCAGATGATCGGCCGCGTCGTCGAGACGGCCGTCGCCTGGGGCAAGGAAGGCGGCTACTTCGCCGACGCCGACGAGGCCGAGGCGTTCGAGGCGGAGCTGAAGGCGATCCTCGTCAACCAGTACGCCTCCTTCAACAGCCCCGTCTGGTTCAACGTCGGCTTCGAGGCGACGCCGCAGTGCTCGGCCTGCTTCATCCTCTCGATCGACGACTCGATGGAGTCGATCCTCGACTGGATCCGGCGCGAGGG
>Ga0207693_10000918_pt1 | contig 26432 bp, 24 predicted proteins | sample LARL81metaG_FD_184347 | JGI IMG/M metagenome (GOLD analysis project Ga0207693, IMG submission 184347) | Corn, switchgrass and miscanthus rhizosphere microbial communities from Kellogg Biological Station, Michigan, USA - LAR L8-1 metaG... | ecosystem: Host-associated > Plants > Roots >... | reverse complement strand
CGGCGCATCGAGCGCTCGCAGCAGTTCGAGGAGCTGGAACTGGTGGGTACCGCCGGCAACGGCGAGGAGGCGCTGGAGCTGTTCCGGAAGACCGACCCGGACGTGGTGACCATGGACCTGACCATGCCGCGCATGGACGGCATCGAGTGCATCGGCAGGCTGGTGCAGCTGAAGCCGGCGATACGCATCCTCGTGATCTCGGCCCTGGCCGACAAGGCCACCGCGGTCGAGGCCATGGAAAAGGGTGCGAACGGCTTTCTGAACAAACCCTTCACCGACCGGCAGCTGAATGAAGCTTTTGCCGAGCTGATGCGCTAGGCTCGCCAAGGGACCACCACAAATGCTGTACGAACAGGAGCTCAAGACCTTCGTCGAGGGGACGACGAACTTCTTCGAGGTCGCGGCCCAACAGCCCGCCTCGATCGGCTCACCGTACCTCATGGAAGGCTCCCCCTCGGTGCACGAGTACACCGGCATCATCAATATCTCGGGCAAGCGCGAGGGAGTGGTGTACTTCACCGCGCCCAAGGCGATGCTGACCGTGCTGCTGATGAAAATGCAGGAAAACGACTTCAGTCACGAGACCATGCGCGACCTGGTCGGCGAGGTGGCGAACACCATCTCCGGCAACGCGCGCCGCGACTTCGGCCGTGATTTCGTCATCTCGGTACCGAGCGTGCTCTCGGGTGAGAAGCCGGCGATCCCGCAGAAGCCCGGCCAGCGCTCCTTCATCATCCCCATCAACTGGCGCAGTCACTCCGCCAAGCTGGTCGTCTCCCTCAGCTAGCGCCTACGCGCGGACGCGGCGCGCGCTTTCTTACTGCCGCAATACGCCGCCGGTAGACTCCCTCGCGAACTGTGACGGTTGCACTGTTACCGCCGCCGGCTTTCAAGCGATATCGCCCCATGCAATCGAGTGCACTTGGAATAATCACCCTGCGCCGCGAGATTGCCGAGCGCTACGAGCGGATCAACCGCCTGTGGCTGAGCGCCCGGACCGCCTACCGCCGGCTGAACGACGCGCCGGTGCAGAACCTGCGCGCGCTGCGCGGGGCCGCGCAGCGGCTGGACCAGCTGGCCGCCGGACGGGCGGCACTGATGCGCGACCTGAAGGCGCTCTCGGACTGACTACCTCAGCGGCGTGCGCCCAGCAGGCGCGCCGGCAGCAACACCAGCGCTCGCAGCAGCGCGAATACCCCCTCGAGCGCGATCCCCACCAGCCGCAGCGGCAGCGACAGCAGCCACACGAGCGGGAACAGCACCAGCGCCACGAGCGCCAGGGGCCAGCAGAACACCAGCAGCAGCAGCCACAGCACAATTCCGACCATCGCTCCCTCTCCTCAGCAGCGCAGACCCGGCGGCCGAAACCTGGCGTTCCAGGTTCATGCGATCTTAGCGCGGGTGCGTGCAAAGGCACGCTCGGATCGGCCCAATCGAGCGATAATCGCGCCCGCCTGAATCTTGAGGTAGCGAGGCCTGAAGCTTTGACCGCCGTCGCGTTCCAGCCCTGTGAGGCCGTCCATCCGAACGATGCGGTGGCCGTCATCGCGCCGGCGAGTGGCTTCGAGCGCAGCGCGTTCGATGCCGGACTCGCCGTGCTCGGCGCGCGCTATCGGCCGCAGTACGGAGCGGGAATCTTCAGCAAACATCGGTATCTGGCCGGGGATGACGAGCGGCGACTCGCCGAGCTGCTGGCGGCGCTGGCGGACCCGCAGCTCAAGGCGGTGTTCTGCGCCCGCGGCGGCTACGGCGCCACACGGCTGCTGCCGCGCCTCATGACGGCGGCCCCGCCGGGACGGCGCAAACCGGTGGTCGGCTTCTCGGACATCACCGCCCTGCACCTGTGGCTGCAGGCGCACGGCCGGATCAGCATTCACGGACCCGTGCTCACCCAGCTCGGGCGGCTGCCCGCCGCCACGCACGCGCGGCTCTTCGGGCTGCTCGAGTCGGCCGCGCCCGCACCCGCGCTCCAGGGCACGGCGACCTACGTGCCGGGGGTGGCCGAGGGCCGCCTCCTCGGGGGTAACCTCTCGGTACTCTCGCGCATGCTCGGGACCCCCTACATGCCGGTGCTCGATGATGCGGTGCTGCTGCTCGAGGACCAGGGCGAGCGGCCCTACCGCCTGGACCGCATGTGGACGCACCTGACCCTCGCCGGGGTGTTCACCCGCGTGCGCGGCATCGTCCTCGGGAGCTTCACGGAGTGCGAGGAGAAGGGCGCCCCGTACTCGGGCGCCGAGGTCGTGCGGGAACTCGCGCTCGCGACGGGCCTGCCATGTGCGGCGGGGTTTCCCGTCGGCCACGGCGAGCACAACGAGCCGGTCCCCCTCGGGGTGCGCGTGCGCCTCGATGCCGACGCCCGCACGCTCAGCTTCCTGGAGGCGGCGGTGCGGGACTAGAAGAGCGGGCCCTCCTCGCCCAGCAACGCCTGACGGATGAGGGGGATGGGTCCGGTGAAGGCCATGAAGCGGTCGTGGAATTCGTGCCAGTACTGCATCGGCGCCGCGCCGGCGGCGCCCGGCTGCCGCGCCACCCAGTCCGCGCGCAGCTTTCTGATCATGAGCTTGCCGAGCGTGTACTTGAGGTATTCCGAATCGTAAGTGCCGCGCGCGGCCTGCTGGCGTGCGCTGCCGGGGTCCAGGAACGCGCGCTCACGGAACATGCGGTCCGAGTCGGCGAGTGACAGTCCCTGGGCGTGCAGCCCGATCGCCGACAGGTAGCGCACGTCGCGCTCCAGGGCATTCACCAGCTGCCCGATGTGCTGCTCGGCATCCCCGTTGCCGAGGCCTTCCTCCCACATCAGCTCTTCACTGTAATGGGCCCAGCCTTCCGCGTAGGCGTAGCCGGCCCACAAGGCGGCGATCTTGGAGGGATTGCGGTTCGAGTGCAGGAACTGCTGGAAATGGCCCGGCCATACCTCATGCACACTGGTGTAGAGCAGATTCGCCTGGCCGGGGATGTAGGCGGCTCGTTCGCGCGCGCTCCAGGCCGGGTCCGGCGGGGCGATGTTGTAGACGTAGGCCACGTCCTTGTCGTAGGGGCCGGGAATGTTGATGTAAGCCCCGTTGGCGCGGTTGTAGGGCGGCGCCTCGGCCACCTGCGCCTGCTCCTGGCTCGGCAGGGTGACGATGTTCTTCTGCACCACGAAGGCGCGCAGCTGCGCCAGTTGCGCCCGCGCGCCCTGCACGGCCCCGCCCGCCGGCTTGTTGGCATTCATCTTGCGGACGCAGGCATCGAGCGTCCCCTGCGGCAGGTAGGTGGCGCAGGCCTGCCTCAGGGCTGCGGTGTTGCGCTCAAGGTCCGCCTGTCCGAGCTGCAGCAGCTGCGACAGCGGCACATCCACCCGCTCGGTGACCTTCAGCATCTCCAGAAACAGCGGTTCGCCCAGGGCGAAGGCCTGGGTCGCATGCCGCCGCTCCCCCTCGAGCCAGCCCTTGAGCTCTTCCATCGCCTTGGCGGCGGCGGCATCGGCCTCGGCCAGCGCCCGTTGCGCGGCCGGATCCTTGACCGCGGCGAAGATCGGCGCGACCTGCTTGCGGTAGAAGACCGCAAAGCCGCCGAAGGCCCCGATGCCGCGCGCCACGAAGCTCTGCGGCAGCGGCGTCTTCAGGTTCGCGCGGATGTCGGCGGCGATCCCGGGGACCGCGCGGGCGTAACCGATGTAGCCCTCCAGGCGCTGCGCCAGGGGCGCGTAGGCGCGGTTGAGGTAGACGTCCGGATCCAGCTGTTCGATGTACCAGGCCGGGTTGGTGAACGGCAGGCGCGCGCGGTCGAGCCAGAACAGATCGCTATCGATGACGGTGTAGAGATGTTCGCGCTCGAAACGCTCCGGCGGGGTCATCGCCTCGGTGTCCAGGGCCTGCGCCTCGGCGCGCAGCTTGCGCATACGGGCGACCTCCGTGGCGATGCCCGCGGCGCTCAGATCGGGCATCTGCCCGTCGAACTCGTGCCGGCCGGCCTGCACCGCGAAGAAGGGGTTGGCCTTGAAGTAATCCTCGAGGAAGCGCGCCGCGAACTCGGGCCAGGGATCGGGCTTCGCGGCGGCGGCCGGTGGCGGCGCGGGCGCCGGACCACTACAGGCGGCGAGCGTCATCAGGACCGTCGCGGCAGGCCACGCGGCGCGCAGAGTGTGCAGTCCCATGCGGGCGAGTCCTCTTATTTAATGTTCAATGGGGCTCAGTCCAGGCGCCGTACCTGCAGCGCCAGCAGCGCCCCGCCCGCGTCGCGCTCGATATGAAACTCGATCGGGCGGCAGCACACTTGGCAATCTTCCACGTACGCGGGCTCGTCGGCCGTCAGGTCGACGCGCGTTTCCAGCCGCTCGCCGCAATACGGGCAGCGCACGGCGACAAATTCCTCCGGCGCCAGGCGCGGCGAGGCGGCCGGCTCCCACACCGGTTCCAGCCCGTAGAGCTGGTCAATGTGCGCGTGGTCCAGGCGCGTGAGACGGCGGCGCAGCCGGGCGAGCTCCGGGGCGGGGCGTCGTTTCATCGTTGCGCGGGGCCGTGGCGAACTGCGATGCTGGGCGCTCTCATAGCGCCACTGAGGATAACCCAATATGCCGATTGCCCGGGCGGGCGCGCTCCTGGTGTGCGCCGTGGCCGCCGCCGCGCTCGCCGCCTGCTTCGGTCCGCGAATGTCCATCGAAACCCCCGTGGGCGTCTCGCTGGCCGGCAACTGGAAACTGGACCCCGCCGCGAGCGATGACCCGCAGAAGACCCTCGCGCTGATGCGCGCCGAGGCGCAGAAGATCATCAACCGCGCCAACGCCGCCCAGGGACGCTCCGAGACCCCGCCACCGGGTGCAGCGGGTGCCGACGCGAGCGGACCACCGGCACACGGCGCACGGCGCGACCCGCTGCAGTACTCCGCGATGGCGCACGTGGTGGAGGCGCTGCTCGAGCGCAGCGATCACCTCAGCATCCGCCAGGCCGCGGATGAGATGGTGTTCGACTGGAGCACTTCGCGGCGCAGTTTTGTGCCCGGTGCGCACAGCGTGGTCTCCGCGGAAGGGGGCGTCGGCGATCAGACCTCCGGCTGGGACGGCAAGCAGTACGTGGTGCGCATCAAGCCGCAGATGGGCCCGCTGATCACCGACAGCTTCGGGCTGTCGGCCGATGGCAAGCACCTGGTGGAGAAGGTGCACGTCGATCAATACGAGCTGCCGGCGGTGACGATCACCCGCACCTACAACCCCACCACTGAAACCGGGCCGCGGCCGCTCTCGAGCGGCGACTGAGCCTGGCTGCCGGCCCGCCATGCGCCTCGCACGCTACGCCCGCGCTGTTGAGTGCCTGCTGCTCTTGGCACCGCTGGCGGCACCCTCGCAGCCCACCGGCGCCCCGGCGGTGGAGAGCGAGGCGCCGCTGCAGGAAATCGTGGTCGAGGGCTCCCACGAGGGCCCGCGACTGTGGACGGTGCGCAAGGGCGATCACACGCTGTGGATCCTGGGGACCATCTCTCCGTTGCCGAAGAAGATGGTGTGGCAGCCGGACGCGGTGCGCGAAGTGCTGCACCAGACCCAGGAGGTCGTACCCGCGTGGCCCAACTACGGCATCGGCGCCCATCCCTTGACGGCGCTGCGCCTATACATCGAGTGGCACCGGCTGCAGAACCCCCCCGACAGCCTGCCGCTGCGCCAGACACTGCCACCGGCGCTGTACGCGCGGGTCGAGGCACTCAAGAACCGCTACGACCCCAAGGACAAGAAACTCGAGCAGATGCGCCCGATGCTCGCCGCCCGGGAACTGGTGACGCGGGTGTTCGAGGCCGCAGGCCTCGCCTTGCACAATGAAGTGCAGCAGAAGGTGCTCGAGCTCGCCCGCCAGGAGGGCGTGCGGGTGCACCAGAACAAGCTCAGGATCGAGGATCCCGTCGATGTGCTCAAGGACGTCAGCCACACGCCGCTGGATCGCGAGGTGGCCTGCCTTGAGGCGGTGGTGACGCTGCTGGAAACTGACGTGGGACGCATGCAGGCACGCGCGCGCGCCTGGGCGCTCGGGGATGTGGAGACCCTGCGCTCGCTGCCGTACAGCGAGGACCGTGGCGCCTGCCTCACGGCGGTCTCCAACTCCGAGCGCGTGCGCAGCCTCATCGCGCGCGCCCAGGCGGACTGGCTGATCAGCGTCGAAGACAGCCTGGGTCGTAACCACGGGACGCTCGCCGTGCAGTCGATGGATCGCCTGCTGGGCGAACACGGCACGCTGGCCGCCCTCAAGTCCAAGGGCTACCACGTCGAGGGTCCCTAGGCGCCTCAGCTCGCGAGCGCACACCCCCAGGCGAGCGCCACGCAGGCGAGTGCCGCGGCACCGGCCAGCCACTGCGGCACGCCGCGCAGGTACGGCTGCAGAGGCGGCAGCGCCACCGTGGCGCCGAGCACTGCGCCCACCACGAACCCGGCGAGGTGCGCGATGACATCCGTGCCCTCGCCGGCAGATCCGGTCCACCCCAGCAGGATCACGCCCGCGACCAGCGGACCCCAGCGCCGCCCCCAGTGCTGCCGCAGCGGCAGGCGCTCGCGCCAGGAAAAGGCTGACATCGCCCCGAGGGCAGCAAACACCGCGGTGGAGGCGCCCACGGACGTGTGGTCCGCCGGCCCGAGCAGTCCTTCCAGGAGATTCGCGATGCCGGCGCCCGTGACGGTCAGCAGCCAGGCACTGCCTGCACCCATCTGCCGCGCGGCGAGATAGCCGAACCACACCCCCGCCGCAAGATTCGCCGCCAGGTGCGGACCATCCACATGCAGCGTGAGGGCCGTCCACGCCCGCCACCACTGGCCGGCCTGCACGCGCGCCGCATCGAGCTCACCCACGTCGAAGGCATCCAGGCGCACCAGCCCGTGGGACAGCGCCGCGGTCACACCCATCAGCACGAGCACATAAATGAGGCAGCCGACCCAGGCGTGCGGGTACACGTGGGGCGGTGGCGGAGGTGGCGGCGGCGGGCGGTTCTCCGCTTCGTAGTGCAGCAGGTGCCGGGAGGCATAGCCGGCATCCTGCGCGCTCACCTGCAGCAGGAATTCCCCCTCCCCGAGCACCACGAGCGCCGGGATGCCGACCGCGGTGAGCACCAGCAGGCGCTCATCGCAGTCGCGCTTGCGGGGTGAGCGGAACACGCTCGTCAGGTCATCGGCTTGCATCAGGCCTGCGCCGGACTTCAGCGCTCGGGTGTATGGCGCCGCAGGTTAAGCGCGGCAAGGGCGCGGCGCGCCACATCCCCGATCAGCTCATAGAGCGCCGCGGTCGAGCCCTTGAGCGCGCTCACGTTCGGCAGGTAGCGCATCGGGTTCGGTTCCGGAGGCGCCCAGACGCCGGTGGGCGCGGCCACGACGCTCAGGCCGCAGGCCTCGAACTCGCGCACCGCGCGGTACTCGTGCGTGGCGTGCGTGACCAGGAGGATGCGCTGCACGCCCGCGGCGCGCAGGATGCGCGCCGCGTACTGCGCGTTCTCGAAGGTGTCGCGCGAATCGCTCTCGACCCAGCGCACCGTGACGCCGAAGTCGCGCGCGAGCGCGGTGCGCATCGCCTGCGTCTCGCTGAAATTGCCCGAGACCAGCACCGGCAGGTCCGTGCGGTGCGCGACGTAGGCGCCATAGGCCAGCCGCTCGAGCAGGTCGCCCCCGGCGGCCGGCAGGCCGGCGTATTCGGGCGCCGCGTGCCGCTCGCCGGCGCCGCCGAGGATCACGATCGCCTGCGCCTGCGGGAGGCGGGTGATGTCGAGCGCCGGCTCACGCTCGGCCGCGTGGGCGAGCCGGTCGGCGACCGCAGGCGTGGACAGCACCCAGAGCGAACCCAGTCCCGCCGCGAGCAGCGCGAAGCCGAGGCGGCGGGCCGCCGCGCCCCGGCCGAGCAGCCAGACGCCGGCGAACGCCAGCAGCAGCGGGCCGGTGGGCGGCAGCAGCAGCGTACGCAGCAGCGTCTTAAGGGTCACGAACATGCGCGGCGCACCTTATCTATAAGCGGATCCGTTGCCACGCGCCCGAGCGCCAGCGCAGCAGCAGCGTGCTGCCCAGGACCATGACATAGCACAGCACGGCCACCCAGCCGCCCACGGCCCCGAAACCGAACTGCGGCAGGAACCGCACCCAGCCCTGCCCCGGGGCGAAGGTGAGCGCATGCGCCAGCGGCACAAACAGCAACAGCGACAGACCCAGCACCAGGGCGGCGGGGACCTTGACGTCGCCCGAGCCGCGCAGGCACATGCTGCTGCCCATGTTGAGTCCGTCGAAGAACTGGAACCCCGCGGCAAGCCACAGCAGGCGCTGCCCGAGCGCCACCGCCGCGACGGCCTCCGCGTCGTGTGCGCCGGTGAAGAAGGGCAGCAGCCAGGGACCGGCGAGCGCGATCACGACACCGATGCCGCCCATGTAGAGCGCCGCCAGCAGGATGGTGCGGTTGCCGACGCGCATCGCCCAGCCGCGCGCACCCGCGCCGATCGACTGGCCGACGAGCGTGGTGCCCGCGGAGGCGATGCCGAAACCGGGCATGTAGGCGAGCGAGGTCAGCACCACGACCATCTGCGTGGCCGCCCCGTCGGTGGTGCCAAGCCAGGTCTGCATCATCTGGAAGATCGCAAAGCCGAGCAGGTCGGCCGCCGGCGACAGCCCCATCGGTACGCCGAGGCGCAACTGCTCGAGCAGGCGCTGGGCATGCGGCCGCCAGGTCAGGTGCGAGCGGTACACCCGGCGGTAGTAGGGCTGCAGAAAGATGGCGAGCGCGAACAACAGCCCGATCAGCTGCGCGACGTTGGTCGCCCAGGCGGAGCCGGCGATGCCCCACCCGAGGCCGAAGATGAAGACCTGGTTCAGGAGCGCGTTGGCGAGCGTCGTGACCAGCGTGATCCACAAGGTCACGCGCGGCCGGCCGATGCCGTTGAAGAAGCCGAGCGTCGCCCACACCGCCGCACCCACGAAGGCGCCACCGACGCGGGGGAACCAGAAGGCTGCGGCGAGCCGCTCGATCTCGGCATCAAAGCCGAAGGGGGCAAGAATCAGGTGGCGCGCCGCACCCACCAGCAGGAAGACCGGTGCCGCACAGGCCATGCCCCACAGCGCGGTCCACACCGCCTGGCCCGCACGCATGTAGCGCCGGCCACCGTAGTGCTGCGCCACCAGCGTCTGCACCGCCGTGCCCGCGCCGCCGAGCACCAGGACGGCGACGATGATGAGCCACTGCACCGCACCCACTGCCGCCAGCGCCTTGGTGGAGATGCGCCCCATGAACCACATGTCGGTGAGACTGAGGACGATCTGCACCGCGCTGTTGGCCATGAGCGGCAGTGCGAGCGCCAGCACCGCCCGCTGGTCCACGTGCGAGCGCCCGGCAGCGTCGAGGCGCTGCGCCGGAAGGCGCGCAGGGGTTCCCGCCGGGCGCGGGTGGCTCGCTGACTGGATAGGGGCGTCCATGGCAACATCCTGATCAATCCGTCATTCTCGCACACTCATTCCAACGGGAGATTGCGCCATGGCCGCACGCCGCAAGAGCGCCGCGGGGAGCACGCGTCGCCGCGGACAGCTCGCGCCGGGCAAGCAAAGCCGCGGGCTCGATGCCGCGCAGGTGGCGGTCGCCCTCGAGGATCCGGCCGTCGCCGAGCTGGCCCAACTCGTGCGCGCAGCGGGCGGTGCGCCCCTCGGCGCCTATCGCGAACCCCTCGGAGGACGGCCGCTGTTGCTGGCGAGCCTGCCGTTCGCGGCCGTGCAGCCCACCCCGTTCCAGCGTGACCTGTCGCCCACGCACGCCAAGCGCCTGGCGGCGGCGATCGAGGCGACGGCGGCCTTTCTCGACCCGCTGATCGTGGTGCGCGGCGAAGACGGGCGGCTGTGGACCCCCAACGGGCGCCATCGCCTCGCCGCGGCGAAAGTGCTGGGCCTGAAGCAGATCACGGCCCTCATCTCCGGCGATGAATCGCTCGCCTACCGCATCCTCGCGCTCAACACCGAGAAGGCGCACAACCTCAAGGACCGCAGCCTCGAGGTGATCCGCATGGCGCGCAACCTCGCCCGGCGCCGCGGGCGCGAGCGCGAGGAACAGTTCCGCGCGGAGTTCGAGGCCGCGGAGCTGCTGACCCTCGGCATCGTCTACGACAAGGCGCCGCGCTTCGCCGGCGGCGCCTACAGCGCCTTCCTGAAGAAGGTGGATCGCTTCAGCGACCGCACGCTCGTGGCGAGCCTGCGGCAACGGGAGGATTACGCCGCGCGGCTGCTGGAAATCGACGGCCGCGTGAAGAGCGTCATCGCCACGCTGCAGGAGCGCGGCTTCAAGTCGCCGTACCTGCGCAACTACGTGGTGGCGCGCATCAACCCGGTGCGCTTCCACAAGCTCAAGAAGGGCGACAGCAAGCCGCCGATGCCGATCGCGCAGGCACTGACGCGCATGGCCGCGGCGGCGCGCAACTTCAACTTCGGCTCGGTCTCCAATTCCGATCTGGCCTGGGTTGCGGTCGGCGCGGCCTCCGAATGAGCCCGCGCGGCGCGCCATGAGTGCTTACCCCGCCGACGCCGACGGCGACGCCCTGCGGCAGGTCGCGAGCAGCGGCAGCGACATGACGCAGCCCATGACGATCGACTTCTCGGTCGCCGCGCCGGATGAGGCCGCGGCGCGCCGGATGGCCGCCGCGGCGGAGCTGCTGGGCTTCGATCCTTCGATCTATGAGGACCCGGAGAAGCGCTCCTGGAGCGTGTACTGCTCCAAATCCATGCTCGCCACCTACGAGGGGGTCGTGGCAGTGCAGGGGCAGCTCAATGCGATGGCGGCGCCACACGGCGGGCGCTGCGATGGCTGGGCCAGCTTCGGGAACTAGGGGGAGTCCGCCGCTCCCCGCGGGGCGCTGTCCGTCTCCGGCAGCCGCCTGAGGTAACCATCGTCGCCGTAGGTCAGGCCATGGCCGAAGGCAAACAGCGGCGGCTCCCCCGGATGACCGTCCACGGCCGGCGGGCGCGGCGTCGCCGGCCAGGAGAACGGCAGCCGGCCGCGAAAGTCATAGCGCACCGTGCCGTCCGGCGCCCTGAAGAGCACATCCGCGATGCCACCGCCCTCGGGTCCGGGGAGCCAGGCCGCCACGAAGCTGTCCGCGGCATTGAGCTCGGCATTCACCCACAGCGGCCGCCCGGACAGAAACACCGCGACCACCGGCACGTCCAGCGAGCGCAGGTGCTTGAGCAGCGCCAGGTCGCGCTTGTTGCCGGGACTGAACTCAAGCGTCGGCACGTCGCCGGCGTACTCCGCGTACGGGCTCTCGCCGAATACCACGATTGCCACATCCGGTCGCGTATGGAATTCCCCGGCGGGACTGAGCTCCGCGGCCCCGCCGGCCGCGGTCACCTGGTGCGCGATACCCGCGTAGATCGATTCGCCGTGCGGGAAGTCCTGGTTCGGCTCTGTGCCCTGCCAGTCGATCGTCCAGCCGCCGCTTTGCTTGGCAAGGCTGTCGGCGCCATCGCCGGTGACGAGCACCCGCTGGCGCGGCGACAGCGGCAGCAGGTGATTGCGGTTCTTCAGCAGCACGAGCGACTCGCGCACCGCCTGCCGCGCCACGGCGCGATGCGCCGCCGCGCCCAGCAGCTCAAAGTGTCCCGCATAGGGGCGCGCGGACGGGCGTCCCTCGGTGAGCAGGTGCGCCCGCAGCTTGACGCGCAGGACGCGCCGCACCGCGTCATCCACCCGCGCCACGGGGATCTGCCCGGCGTTCATCTGGGTGAGCAGGTTCGCGTGCAGTTCCTTCCAGCCATCGGGCGCCATGAACATGTCGAGACCGGCCCGGACCGCCGCCGCGCAGCTGCCGGGGGTGCAGCCGGGCAGCTGCGCGTGCCCGTTCCAGTCCCCGATCACGAACCCGTCGAAGCCCATGCGGCCCTTGAGCACGTCAGTGAGCAGCGCCTGGTTGCCGTGCATCTTCTGGCCGCGCCAGCTGGAGTAGGAGGCCATGACGGTCTGGGCACCGGCGGCGATCGCCGCCTGGTAACCGGCGCCGTCGATGTCACGCAGCTCCTGCTCGCTCGCGAGGTTATCGCCCTGGTCCTTGCCCCCGGTGCCGCCATCGCCCAGGAAGTGTTTCGGGGTCGCCAGTACGTGGGCACCGTCCAGGAATTCCGGCGTTCCCGGCGTGCCCTGCAGGCCCTGCACCATGGCAGCCGCATAGGCGCGCACCAGATCGGGGTCTTCCGAGTAGCTCTCGTAGGCGCGGCCCCAGCGCCCGTCGCGGGCCACGGCCACGGTGGGGGAAAAGGCCCAGTCCAAGCCCGTGACGCGCACTTCCAGGGCCGTGATCTCCCCGATCCGGCGGATCAGCGCCGGGTCGCGCGCGGCACCCAGGGCAATGTTGTGCGGAAAGATGGTGGCCCCGGGAATGTTGTTGTGCCCGTGCACGGCATCGGTCCCCCACAGCATGGGCACGCGCGCCTCCCCCGGGCGCCCGGCGGAAGCCTCATAGAACCGATCCGCGAGTGCCAGCCACTCACTCGGTGCAGCGAGTTTGTCGTCACGGGGCGAGGAATTGCCGCCGTTCAGGATGGACCCGAGGGGAAAGTGACGCACATCGTCCGGAGTAATGCTGCCGATGTCGGCCTGGATGAGCTGACCGGCTTTCTGTTCGGGCGTCATGCGCGCGAGCAGGTCCTCCACCTGTGCCTCGAGCGCCTGATCCGGCCCCAGGGCGGGCGGGAGCTTCGGCCAGCGCTGCGGATGAATCAGAACGGCCGGCTTCGGCTCGGCTACCACCGTCATGCTCGCCGTGAAGGCCACCAGAGCGAGCGTCGCGCAATACGCGGCCGTTCGGGCCGGTCTCCTGTTCATGGTGGCTAGGATACACACCAGAGGTCGACGCACATGCTGGATCCCGTAACTCAGTCCCGAAGCCTCGATAACCATGCCACCCTCAGCCGGCGCACCGGTCACCAGGGATCGGGCACCGAGAATCTGCCTGATCTGCTGTTGATCGAGCGCTCGCGCGCCGGCGATGAGGCGGCCATCGAGGCGCTCATCCGCCGCTATTCGCGCCGGCTGTTCCGCGTGGCCCGCAGTGTGGTTCCCGATGACGACCGCGCCGAGGCGGTGCTGCAGGAAGCCTACCTCGCGGCCTTCGGGGACCTCACCCGCTACGAGCCGACCGGCAAATTCGCCGCCTGGCTGACGCGCCTGGCGTACCAGCAGGCGCGCATGCAGCGCAGCGGCATGCGTTTCGCTGCGCCTGCCGCGGTGGCAGGCAACGGCGCGGCGGTCGCCGGCAGCGAGGCCGAGGATGCCCAGGAGCGGCGCGAGCTGGAGCACGCGATCGGCGGCCTGCCGGAAGTTTTCCGCACCGTGTTCGTGCTGCGCGTCGTGGAGGGCATCAGCGGCATCGAGACCGCCGCTTCCCTGGGCGTGCACGAGACTACCGTGCGCACGCGGCTGTACCGGGCACACCGGCGACTGGATGCGGAGACCGTGCGCCGCGTACGCGCTGTACCGGCGCTGCTCGAGCTGCCCGCGGTGCGACTGGAGCGGGTGCTGACACGGGTGCTCGCGCATCTGCCTCACCCGTCGTTGCTGACGAGCTCGGCCGCGGCGCCCTGACTGCTCGCCCGGCGCCCCGCGCTGCCCCCGCGATCCTGCGGCGGCGGCGCGGGGTCGCCGTGGCCCCTCCCGCGCTTCTTATCCCGCGCCCGTCAGCCGGGCGCTCGCCTGCCATAGCCGCTCGGCATCCGCGTCACTCTGGGCGGCGGCGCTCGGGGTGACGCGCCGGCAGCGATCGTAGTAGCCCCCACTGGCGCCGGCGACCTCGGGGGACATCGCCAGGTAGATGCTGGTGCGGGCCCCCTGCTGCGGGGACAGCATGAAGGTGCGCCCGAGCACGCCCAGCACGCCGCGCAGCAGCGCCGGACTGTCATGGAACAGATGACTGTTCACCAGACCCGGATGCAGGCAGTTGGCGGTCACGCCCGTCCCCGCCAGGCGCCGCGCGAGCGCGCGCGTGAAGAGGATGTTGGCAAGCTTGGAGCGCGAGTAAGCCGGCAGCAGGCCGGAAACCCGCTCATTCATCAGGTCCTGGAAATCGAGCGTGGCGCGCCGGTGGGCCTCGGAAGCCACCACGACGATGCGCGCGGCAGCGCCCGCACGCAGTTTCGGCAGCAACAGGTTGGTCAGCAGAAACGGCGCCAGGTGATTGACCGCGAAGGTCAGGTCAAACCCGTCGGCGCTGGCGCCCTTGCGCGCGCTCATCATGCCGGCGTTGTTGATGAGCACGTCCAGGCGCGGCAGGCTCGCGGCGAGTTCCTGTGCCAGGCGGCGGATGTCCCCGAGGCGCGCAAAGTCTGCCTGCACCGCGTTTACCGCGGCGCTGCCGGTGTCGCGGCCGATCGCCACGGCGGCCGCGCGCGCCCGTGTCAGGTCGCGGCCGTGCACGAGCACGCTCGCCCCCGCGGCGGCCAGCGCCCGGGCCGTCTCATAGCCGATCCCGTGGGTGGAGCCGGTGACGAGGCAGAACTGGCCGTTCATACTGCGTGCCGAAGGTGTGTCCGGGGAATGGTATATGAAAGGCACGCGGCGCACGCTGCACGCTTCATGAACGAAATCGCCAGCGCCTTTCTGCTGACATTCGCCGCCCTCTTCCCGATCGTCAACCCGATCGAGGCGGCCCCCTTCTTCTACGGCATGACCGCCAGCCTTTCGAGCGCCGAGCGCAACGTGATGGCGCGCAAGGTCGCGATCAACGGGTTCTCGCTGCTGCTGGGGTCAGTCGTGCTCGGCCCCTACCTGCTGGAATTCTTCGGCATCCGGCTGCCCGTGGTGCGCATCGCGGGGGGCTTCGTCGTCACCGCGCTCGGCTGGAAGCTTCTGACCCAGGAAGACTGGTCCGACCACATCGGCTCCGCGGATCTGCCCAAGGGCCGCCGGCAGGTGGGCAGCTTCTATCCGCTCACCATGCCGCTCACGGTCGGCCCCGGCTCGATGTCGGTGGCGATCACCATCGGCAGCCGCAAGGAACCGGGCATCCCGCCGCTGGCGCAGATCGCCACCCACGCCACCGGCGCGCTGCTCGGCCTGCTCGCCATCGGACTCACCATCTATCTGGCCTATCGCTTCGCGTCGCTCATGGCGAGGCTGCTGGGGGCCACCGGCCTTGAAGTGCTGGTACGCCTCTCGGCCTTCATCCTCATGTGCATCGGCATCGAGATCATCTGGAACGGGTACAGCACGCTCACGGGCCTGCACTGAGGGCGTTCACAGCGCGCTGATTTCCCCGGCGGCGCGCGCACCGGACTGCGCCGCGCCTTCCATGAAGCACACGCTCGCGGTGTGCTCCCCCGCGAAGTGCACGCGCTTCTCCGGCGTGGCGACGTGTGGAAACATCGTGTGCATCTCCCGCGGCGCGTAGTAGGCCCAGGCGCCGCGCGCGAACGGCTCGCTGTCCCAGCACACCGAGCGGCCGGCAACGAACTCCTGCGCCATCTCGGGAAACACCCGCGTCACGTTCTCCCGGCTCCAGCGCACGCGTTCCTCCGCCGTCATGGCGGTCGCCTGCCGGCTCGGGGCGGCAAACTGCGCGGTGCACAGAATGCCCGCGGCTCCCGGCTGACCCTGGCAGGCGTCCAGCACGTTGCCGATCGGCAAATCGGTGATGGCAAAACCGCTGAGGCTGGCACGCTTCCAGAAACGACTCCTGGTGTGCAGGTAGACGTGGGTCGCCGACTCGTAACGCAGTCCGGCGACCACGGAGCGTTTGGCGCTCGAAAACGAGTTGTCGAGCTCGACGTGGCGCAGCACCGAGAACGGAATGGCGATCACGGCGCGGTCGACCTCCACCTGGGCGAGCGTGCCCTCGTGCGCGATGCCGAGCCGCACGGCCTTGCGGTCCTGGGTCAGGCTGCGAAGCTCGGCGCCGTAATGCAGGCGCGCTCCCAGGCGCTGCGCGAAGGCCTCCGGCAGACGATCGTTGCCGTCGCGCAGCCGCGACCAGCGGCCGCTGCGTGCCAGGAAACGCTCCCACACCAGGTCCTGCAAGGCCGAGACATGATCGAAGTCGTAGCCGAGCCGCCGTCGGCCGAGCAGCAACACCGCGGCATCGGTCGCGCCCTGCTTATGCACCAGGTCGTTGATGGTGAGCGCATCGAGCTTGCGCGCGGCGTGATTGATGGAGCCGGCGCTGAAGGGTTCCGCCAGCGCGCCCTGCACCGGCCGCAGGTGCTGCTCCAAGAGACCGTTCAGGCCCAGCTGCCGCTCCTGCGCCGACAGCGCATAAGGCCAGTCGGGCTCCTTGCCAGGCGCGGTGAGGAAGCGCTTGCCGCTCACGTAGTAAACATCGGCGCTCGGTTGCGGATCCATTGGCGACGCCTCGGTCAGGGGCAGGGCGAACTGTTCGATGTACTGGCGCAGCAGGGTATAACCGTCGCCGAAGGCGACCGCGCCCTCTTCCACGTACAGGCCGTCGCCAAAGGCGTCGCGGCGCGTGCGCACCCGGCCACCGGGTCGGGCGCTGGCTTCGAAGACGCTCACGGTGTGCCCGGCGCGCATCAGTTCGTAGGCGGCCACGAGGCCGGCAATGCCTGCCCCGACCACCGCCACGCGCTGCGGCTGCGCGGCCCGCAGCGGTGCGCGGGCCAGCGTCAGCCCCGCCGCGGCCAGGAGCGAGGCCTGCAGAAAGCCGCGACGGTCGAGCGTAGGCATGGCGGGCTGCTGGCTCCTTCAGGCTGAGGCGGTGCTAAGCGGTGCCGGTTCGTGCTCGCGGATCCGGAACCAGGCAACGTAGAGCGCCGGCAGGAATACGAGCGTCAGCAGCGTGGCCACGGCAAGTCCCCCCATGATGGCGTAGGCCATCGGACCCCAGAACACGGTCGGCGCGATCGGCACCATGCCGAATATCGCTGCCGCAGCGGTGAGCAGGATCGGCCGGAAGCGGTGCGAGGTGGCCTCGATCACCGCCTCCCAGCGCGAGCGCCCGTGGGCGATCTCGGTTTCGATCTGGTCCACCAGGATCACCGAGTTGCGCACGATCATGCCCACCAGGGCGATGATGCCGAGGATCGCGACGAAGCCCATGGGCTTGCGCGCCAGGAGCAGCGCCAGCACCACGCCGATGAGCCCGAAGGGGGCAACACTCAGCACCAGGAACAGGCGGCTGGCGCTCTGCAGCTGCACCATGAGGATAATGAGCATCAGCAGGCCCGCGTAGGGCAGCACCGCGGCGACCGACGCGAGCGACTTGCCGCTCTCTTCGACCGTGCCGCCCACGGCCACCGTGTACCCCGGGGGCAGTTTCGCCTGCAGCGCGCGCATGCGCGGCTGCAGCGCCGCGATGACGGTCGCCGGCAGGACCTCGCCCACGACGTCGGCCTGCACGGTGATGGTGGCGAGGCGGTCCCGCCGCCACACGAGTGGCCAGTCGAGTCCGTACTCGACGCTGGCGAGCTGCAGCAATGGCACGCTCTTGCCATCGGGCAGCGGGATCGCGAGCGTCTTGAGCGTCGCGGGCGACACGCGCTCATCGGGGCCGGCGCGCGCCACGACGTCGATCAGATAGATGTCATCGCGGATCTGCGTAAGGTTGACGCCGGTCACCACGGCATTCAGCGCCTGGGCGAGCGCCTGGGAGCTTACGCCAAGGAGTCGCGCCTCGTCCTGATTCACGTGGATGCGCAACGTGCGCATCGGCTCGATCCAGTTGAAGTTGATGCCCTGGGTGCGCCGCTCCTGCGCCACCACGGCGGCCGCCTGGTAGGCGATGTCGCTCACCTTCTGCGGATCGGGCCCGCTGACGCGGTACTGCAGCGGCCAGCCCACCGGCGGCCCGAGCTCGAGCGGCGAGATGCGCGCCACCACCTCCGGGAACTGTTCAGTGAGCGCCCGGTCGAGGCGCGCCCGCACCCGCTCGCGCGCCTGCAGGCTCTTGGTCACGATCACGAGCTGGGAGAAGAAGTCATTCGGCAGCTGCACGTTGAGCGGCAAGTAGAAGCGCACCGCCCCCTGGCCGATGTAGGTGCTCCAGTGATCGATGTCCGCATCCCCCGCCAGCAGTTTTTCCAGCCGCGTCGCCACCCGCTCGCTCGCATAGATCGAGGCATTGCGCGTGAGCGTCAGGTCCACGAGCAGCTCCGGACGATCAGAGGACGGGAAGAACTGCTGCGGCACCAGCTGCAGTCCCAGCACAGCAGCCAGCAGCAGCGCGAGCGCGGCGCCGATGGTCGCGCCCTTGCGGCGCATCGCCACTACCAGCAGGCGGCGGAAGCGCACGAGTATCGGGCCGCTGTCATGCGAGCGTCGCGGCAGGGTCGCCGGCAGCAGCGCGACGCCGATGAGGGGCGCGAAGATCACCGCCACCACCCAGGAAATCAGCAGCGCTATGCTCACCACGGCAAAGATCGAGAAGGTGTACTCGCCCGCGGCACTCTTGGCGAAACCGATGGGCACGAACGCCACCGCCGTCACCAGCGTGCCCGTCAGCATGGGGAAGGCCGTCGAGGTGTACGCAAAGGTCGCCGCCCGGAGGCGGTCGAGCCCCTCCTCGAGCTTGGTGACCATCATCTCCACGGTGATCATCGCGTCATCGACCAGCAGGCCGAGCGCGATGATGAGCGCGCCGAGTGAGACGCGCTGCAGGTCGATGTGGGTCGCCTCGAGCACTACGAACACGGTCGCGAGCACCAGCGGGATCGAGCAGGCCACCACCGCGCCGGCGCGCAGCCCGAGACTGAGGAAGCTCACCCCGAGCACGATCGCGATCGCTTCCCACAGCGCGGTCATGAAGTCATTGACCGCCTCCCCCACGACGCGCGGCTGCTCGGCGACCAGGTGCGGCTCAACGCCGACCGGCAGCTGCGCGGTGACGCGGCGCATGGCCGCCTCGACGTTGTGGCCGAGAGCGAGCACGTCGCCGCCGCTGCGCATGGAAATGCCCAACGCGATGGCCGAAGCGCCGTCGAAGCGGAACAGCGGCTGCGGCGGGTCCGCATAACCGCGCTTCACGGTGGCGATGTCGCTCAGGCGGAAGATGCGCCCGTCCACCACGAAATTCACGCGCCGGATGTCCTCGGCGTCGTGAAAGCCGCCGGTCACCTGCACGAGGATACGCTCGTCCCGGGTCTGCACCACCCCGGCCGGGGTCACCGCGTTCTGGGCGCGCAAGGCGTTGATCAGTGCCTGGCGGTCGAGCTTGAGTCCCGCCAGCTGCCGCGCGGAGAATTCAACGTAGATCTTCTCGTCCTGCGCGCCGAAAATGTCGATCTTCGACACATCGGGCACGGCCAGCAGCTCCGAGCGCGCGCGCTCGACGTAGTCGCGCAGCTGCCGCGGCGTGAAGCCATCGGCGGTGAAGGCATAGACGATCCCGTAGGTGTCGCCGAACTCATCGTTGAAGCCCGGGCCCACGACGCCGGCGGGCAGGGTGGCATGGATGTCGTCCATCTTCTTTCTGACCTGGTACCAGATGCCGGGCACCTCCGCGCTGGGCGTGGAGCCCAGCAGGTTCACAAACACCGTGGTGCGACCGGCGGTGGTGTAGCTGGTGATGAAGTCGAGGTCGCGCGTCTCCTGCAGCTTGCGCTCGATGCGATCGGTTACCTGCTTGAGGGTGTCCTCCACCGTCGCGCCCGGCCAGCCGGCCTGCACCACCATGGTCTTGATGGTGAACGCGGGATCTTCGTTGCGGCCGAGGTTGCGGTACGAGAACAGCCCGGCGAACACGATGATGACCATCAGGAAGCCCACCAGCGCGCGGTGGCGCAGCGCCCAGTCCGACAGGTTGAGCGCGCCGGAACTCAAAGGCCTCAGCCGCCTTCGCCCAGGAGCTTCACCTGCTGACCGGGACGCAGCGCATGGGCTCCGGCCGTCACGACGCGGTCGCCGTTCTTCAGACCGCCGCCGATCACCACCGCGTCCGCGTCGTAACGCAGCACGGTGACCTCGCGCGCGGCCACGGTCTGAGTGCGCGGATCAACCACCCACACCGCGGGCTTGCCGCCGGCCTGCACGAGGGCCGCGCCCGGGACCCGCAGCACCGGCTCGGCGCTCAGGGCGGCGCTGCCGACCACGGTGGCCCCGAGACGCATGGTGTCGGGCGGGTTCTCCAGCCCCACCTTGACCGCGTAGGTGCCGGTCACCGGATCGGCCTGGGGGGAGACCTCGCGTACGTGCCCGGTGGCGGTGATGGCCGGATCGTCGCTGAGCGCGACCGTGACGGTCGGATTCTTCGGCGTCTGGCGCATCAGCGCCGCCGGCACGTTGAAGAGCGCATCCTTGCCGCCCTTCTGCGCCACCTGCACCACCATCTGGCCGGCCTGCACGACCTCACCGGCTTCCGCCCCGGTAGCCGTGACCACGCCCGCCACGTCCGCGCGCAGTTCCGTGTAGCCGACGTTGTCGCGCGCCGTACGCAGCGCGGCTTCCGCGGCCGTCACCCGTGACTGGGCCGCGGCCAGCTGCTGCTGCGCGTCGTCGTACTGCGCCCGGGAGATGACGCCGCTGGAGACCAGCGCGCGATAGCGAGCCTCGTTGTTGCGCGCCTGCACCAGGGTCGCCTGCCCGGCGGCAAGATCCGCCTGCGCCGAGCGCAGCGAATTCTGCGGGTCCTGGGACTCGATGCGCGCCACCACCTGGCCGGAGGTCACCGGGTCGCCGACGTTCACTCGCCGCTCGATCAGGCGCCCGCTTATGCGGAAGGCCAGATTGGCCTGGATCTGCGCCTGAATCTGCCCGCTGAGCGAAACCGGCTCACCGGCGGCGCCGTAGTGCACCACCGCCGACTGCACCGGACGCACCAGCGGCGCCGGGGTCTCGTGACTGCCGCAGCCGCCGAGAAGTCCCAGGGTAACCAACAGACTACGCCCTCTCATCCCTGCTCCCTCCCCGGGCGGCTTGTTGGTCACGGGACGCCGCTCCCAGAAGCCCGCTGACCTTACCGCCGTGGTCGGACCCAGGCAAACCTGCGGCACCGCGGTGCAGCGACGGCGCCGCCGGCGGCGCACGCTTGGTCTAATATCTGGCGCCTGATTCGCCGCTGCCCGCGAGCAGCTATCCGGCCAGGGACACACCACATGAAAGTACGGGCTTGTTGAGCACGAGCATGAGCCTGCGCGGCGGCCGTGCGCTGCGCGGCCTCCTTGCTGCCTGCGCGCTGTTGGCCGCCCAGGCGCTGGGTGCCCAGCAGCGCGAACCCGGCTATCTCTTCCCGGGCGAGGCGTTGCACATCCAGGCGTGGCTGCCGCCGGCGCCGGCAGATGACTCGATGGCCAAGGCGGCCGACGTGGAGGCGTACTTCCAGTCGCGTTCGCTCATCGGCACGGCGCGCGCGCAGGAGGCTCACGCGGACGATGTCGTCAAGCCCGCCGAAAAGGTCGCACCGCGCTTTACCTACCTGCTCGGTATCACTCTCGACCGCAAGAACGCGCCGCGCTTCCTGCACATGATGGACCTGGTGCGCAACGACGCCGAGTGGCTGATGGCCCCGGTCAAGAAGGACACCGACAGCGGCGGTCGGCGCCGTCCCTTCATCGACTACCCGAGCCTGCCGAAGTGCGAACTCGTGTACGCGGCACTCGGCGAGACCGGCTCTTTTCCCTCGGGGCACGCGACCACGGGCTGGTTGTGGGGCTCGATCCTGGCTGAGATCGCGCCGCAATTCGCGGACCAGCTGATCGCGCGCGGCATCGCGTTCGGGGACAGCCGGGTGGTGTGCGGGTTTCACTACCCGTCAGACGTCGCCGCGGCACGCCTGGCGGCGGCCGCCTTGCTCACGCGCCTGCACGCCGAGCGGCGCTTCCAGGAGGACCTGGCGGCCGCGCGCAAGGAAGTGAACGCGCTGCTCACGCAACGCGCGGCGACCAAGCGCTAGGCCTCGACATCCAAAGCTCCCACCGAGGGAGGCCGCGGGGCGGCGCGCGAGTCCTGAGGCAGCGGCGGGCCCTGCGGGCAACAGTGGCGCAAGCTGGGCAGCGCGGGCATGATGCACGCCTAACAATGAGAACCGCCTGGGAACTCACGACGATCGTCCTGCGGCTATGGCTGTTCGGCCTGATCGTTGTGAGCATCGTGTCGCTGTCGGACTTCATCTTCCGCCGCCCCCACGGGCTCGGCCTGCTTGCCAGGCGACTCGCCATGGGACTGATCTGGCCCCTGGCGCTGGTGAGTACGGCGGGCCGGCGGGTGTTGTTCGGAAAATTCAGGGGGATCGCGTGAGGCGCCTAGTTCCTGTCTCGCTGGTTTTTCTCCCGCTGCTGAGTGGCTGCGGCGTGCACACGGTCGATACCGGTTTCCGCGGCATCAAGACCAGTTTCGGGCAGGTCGAGGGAGCGCCGCTGGTGGAGGGCCTGTACTTCGTCAACCCCTTCACCACCTCGATACACCCGATGGACGTGCGCATCCAGCGCTGGGACGGCAAGACCCAGGCTTACACGCGCGATGTGCAGGAAGCCACCGTCGAATTCACGCTCAACTACAAGCTGCGCCCGGACGCCGCGGCCGACGTCTACCGCAGTGTCGGCACCGACTGGGCCAACAAGCTCATCGGGCAACAGGTTTACCAGCACCTCAAGAACGTGATCGGCCAGTGGGACGCGGTGGACCTGATTGCCAATCGGCAAAAGGCCAACGATGCCGCGCAGGCGGCGATCGTCGAGGCCCTGACCGCCAGCAACGTGGACGTGACCGGATTCTCGATCACGGACTTCCAGTTCAGCCGGGCCTTCAACGCGGCGGTAGAAGCGAAGGTCATTGCGCAGCAGCGCGCCCAGGAAGCACAGAACCGCACCGAGCAGACCAAGCAGGAAGCGCAGCAGAAGGTCATCACCGCCACCGCCGAGGCGCAGTCGATGAAGATCCGCGCCGACGCGCTGTCCCAGAATCCCAAGCTGGTGTCCTGGGAAGCGGTGCAGAAGTGGGACGGCAAGCTACCCGTCAACATGTACGGACAGTCCGCGATCCCGTTCATCGACGTGGGCAAGTAGCGACAGCGCCCGGGCCGCGTACGCGGCGCTGCTGTATCCCCTGGGCGGGAACTGAGTCCTGCGTGCGCGCTAAGCTCTAGCCTGCGAGCAATTCGAGCACCGCCGCGCGGGCGGCGGCTGAATGCACCGGCAACGCCAGCACGTCACCCGGACGCGCCCACTCGAGCGCGCAGTGCACCGCCTCAAGCTCGCTCTTGCGCATCGGCAACGCTGACTCCGGCAGGCCCGCACGTCGCAGTGCCGCGTGAATGAGGCGCGGGACCTCGCCGGGGTCGCGACCGCGCAGATGCGCCTCGTCCTCCTTGACGACGATCAGGTCGGGTCGGAACTGCGCCACCACGCGCGCCAGCGCCTCGACCTCGCTGTCGCGGCGATTGCCCGCCTGGCCGAGCAGCGTCCCGAGACGACCGCCCCCTGTGCGCAGGTGCTGGGCGACGGTAAGCAGGCCACGCATGCCGTCGGGGTTGTGCGCGTAGTCGACGAGAATGCGCACACCGTCGCGCTCGAAACGCATCATGCGACCGAGATTGTCGGTGAACTTGACGCCAAAGCGGCCGAACACCCGCGCCATCACGGCGGCCGGGATGCCCAGTCCGGCGCCGGCAAGCGCAGCGCCGGCGAGGTTGGCGGTGTTGTAGGCGGCACTCCCCCCGACGGTCAGGGGCAGGTCGGCGACCGCGCCAAGGTCTGCATCGCGGCCCGCGTGATGCAGCAGCAGCCGTCCCTCGCGCACCCCGCACGTGGAACCGCCGCCAACGCGGTGCGCGCGCAGCGTGGGGTCATCGGCATCCAGCGCGAACCAGGCCAGCGGCGGCGCACGTCCGAAGCGCTGCGCGAGGGCAGGAGCCTTGGCGATGAGTTGCGCATCGTCGGCGTTGAGGACCAGCAAGCCCTCGGCCCCCACCACGCCACCCACCGTCAGCTTGACGTCCGCAAGCCCCGCCAGGTCATCGATGCCGTATTCACCGAAATGATCCGCGCTGACGTTGGTCACCACCGCCACGCGCGCCCGCGAGATCGCAAGTCCGCGCCGCAGGATGCCGCCGCGGGCGGTCTCGATGACCGCCGCCTGCGCACGCCGCTCGCGTATGACCCGGCGCGCCCCCTCTGGACCTGAATAGTCGCCGCCCACGGCGAGCTGCCCGTCAAAGAACACTCCGTCGGTGCAGCAGAAGGCGCTCGGCCAGCCGTGCTCGCGGGCACACGCGGCCAGCAGGCGCACGGTGGTGGTCTTGCCGTTCGAGCCGGTCACGATCGCCGTGGGCACATCGTGCAGCTCACTCCATGGTACGGCGGCGATCTCGCTGAGCCCCTGGAGCGGGAAGTCGCGGCCGCCGTCGCCGGCACCGAGGGTCAGCAGGGTCTCGTCAAGCACCTGCGGCAGGCCGCGCTCGCCCGCGGCCGCGAGGAGCGCCATGAGGCGCGGTTGCGCTTCGCGGGCAGCGAGCGTCGCGAGGCGCGCCAGCGCGGCGGACTCATCCAGCACCGGGGGAATGACGAGCGCCGGGTCGGCAGCATCCTCGAGAATCTCCGCCAGCAGCGCCGCCTCGAATTCCCGGGTGAGCACCGCGTTGCCGCTTGCCAGCGTAGCGCACAGCGCCCACTCATTGACCTCGGTCGCCGTGAACAGCTGGTCGCACGGCGCCGCCAGTGCCAGCGATACCCCGCTCGCGTGCGGGCGGTCGCTGAGGCCGCGCTCGTGCCAACCCAGGTGCGCCCGGGCACGCTCAACGCGCGCCCGCCACCCGGCTAGCAGCGGGCCGTCTACCGTGATGTCGGCAGTTTCCAGCTGCGCGCCAGTGGCGGGAAAGAATAGGTTGGGGCCCGTCAGACGCCTGGAGGCGTCAAACGGGAGGCCCGTGTCGGTGTTCAGTCTTCCGCCTCCGGCGCATAGCGCACGCCGCGTTCATCACGGATCAGGCCTTCGAGGCTGAAGCTGGGCGCGGGACCTTCACTCAGCCGGGATTGGGCACTGGCGAGCGTCGAGTGCTCCGCGGATGCAGTCGGCACCGGTGCGCTCACGGGCGCGGCGCCGGCGGGTCTGAACTTGGTGATCTGCTTCCACGAGCGCACCAGAGCGTCCGCAAAGATCAGCAGCAGGTCCCCGGGCTGGCCCATATTCAGCGCCGCGGCGATCGCGTCCTGCTCATCGGGAATAACCGAGATCGCCTGCTCGGCAACGCCGGCCGCGCGCAGCGCCTTCGCCTGGATACGCGGCACCTCGTCCGGCGCGCGCTCGCGCAGGCTGTCGTCGCGGCGGCAAATGTAGTGATCGAAGCGCCCGGCAACCGCGTTCGCGATCGCCACGAGGTCCTCGTCGCGCCGATCCCCCGGGCCCGCCAGCACCACGATGCGCCGCCCGGTCACATCCAGTCGCTGCGCAAGGTCGGCCAGCGCCGCCACCGCGTGCGCGTTGTGCCCGTAGTCGAACAGTACCTTGAAGGGATGCTCGCTGAAGATGTTCATCCGCCCGGGTGCCTGGAAGAAGGTGGCATCGAAGGTGCGCAGCCCCTGGCGGATCGCGTCCAGCTTGATGCCGAGCGAGAACGCCATGGCGGCGGCGAACATTGCGTTCTGCACGTTGTGCGTGGCACGCCCCTCGAGCGTCGCCGGTATCAGGTGGGTCCACAGGAGCGGAATATGGCCGCTGCGGTCGTAGAGCGTGATCATCTGCCCGTTGACGCCCGCTTCCAGTGCGCAGGCACGGCCGCCGGCGCGGATGTGCTCGCGCACCAGCGAGTGGTGCGGGTTCAGCGTGACGTAGCAGATGTTCTTCGCTTCGGTGTAGCCGGACATCTTCAGCACCAGCGCATCATCCGCATTCAGCACGGCGCAGTCGGTCGCGACCTCGACCACGATGCGCTTGACTTCCGCGAGCTGCTCGAGCGTATCGATGCCCTTGAGCCCGAGGTGATCCGCCTGCACGTTGAGCACGGCGCCAACGTTCACCTCGTTCACGCCCATGCCGGCGCGCAGCAGTCCGCCGCGCGCCGTCTCGAGCACCGCCACGTCGATCTGCGGATCCGCGAGCACCATGCGCGCGGACACCGGGCCGGTCATGTCGCCCGGCACGGTGCGCTGGCCGTCGATGTAGACGCCATCGGTGGTCGTCAGCCCCGGGGTGAAGCCGGCCATCTTGGTGATGTGCGCCAGCATGCGCGCGGTCGTCGTCTTGCCGTTGGTGCCGGTGATCGCCGCGATCGGCACGCGTGCGGCCGCTCCGGGCGGGAACAGCATGTCGATCACCGGGGCGGCCACGTCACGCGCGCTGCCTTCACTTGGCGCGACGTGCATGCGGAACCCCGGGGCCGCGTTCACTTCGCAGATGCCACCGCCGATGCTGCGATAGCTCTCGGTGATGTTCTTCGACAGGAAATCGACGCCGCCGACGTCAAGACCGATGGCGCGCACCGCGCGCTCGGCCATCTCGCGGTTGTCCGGATGAATGACATCGGTGACATCGGTAGCGGTGCCGCCGGTGGAGAGGTTGGCCGTCGAGCGCAAATAAACCATCTGGCCACGGGTG
>Ga0207693_10000917_pt1 | contig 26443 bp, 26 predicted proteins | sample LARL81metaG_FD_184347 | JGI IMG/M metagenome (GOLD analysis project Ga0207693, IMG submission 184347) | Corn, switchgrass and miscanthus rhizosphere microbial communities from Kellogg Biological Station, Michigan, USA - LAR L8-1 metaG... | ecosystem: Host-associated > Plants > Roots >... | reverse complement strand
ACGGTGGAAAGCCGATGAGCGATCACAAAAACGGTTCGTCCGATCATCAGATTTTGTAATGCCGATTGCACCGAAGCCTCGGACTCGCTGTCCAGCGCCGAGGTCGCTTCGTCCAGAATGAGGATTGGAGCATTTTTCAACAGAGCCCGGGCGATGGCAATGCGCTGGCGTTCGCCCCCGGAGAGGCGCACACCGCGTTCGCCGATCACGGTGTCATAGCCCCCCGGCAATTCCATAATAAAGTCGTGGGCCAGAGCTGCTCGAGCAGCAGCCTCCACCTGCTTTTGCGAAATCGCGGGCTGGCCGTAGGCAATGTTATTACGCAGGGTGTCGTTAAAGAGCACGGTTTCCTGCGTTACCACGCCTATTTGCAAACGAAGCGAGGAAAGGGTGGTGTCGCGTACATCGCGCCCATCGATGAGTAGCCGGCCTGCCGTCAGATCGAAAAAACGCGGGATCAGATGAACCAGCGTGCTTTTGCCGGCTCCGCTCGATCCCACGACGGCCAAAACTTCGCCCGCCCGAACCTCCAGATTGATGTCTCGCAGAATCTCTCGCGAGTCGTCGCCGTCGGTTGCGTATGAAAAACAGGCATTCTCGAAGCGAATAGTGCCCGTAAAAGCGGGCAACGGCCTGGCTCCCGGCTTCTCTCTTACATCGTCTTCGCTGTCCATAAACTTGAATATTTCCGACGACGCACCCACGGCCTGCTGGAAATTGTTGTTGAACAACGCAAACTTTCTTACCGGGTCATAAAGCTTGAACACCGCGATGATGAAGGCGAGAAAGGTCCCCGCGGTAAAGACGTGATGATTGATTTGCTCGCGGCCAAGCAGGAGAAGCAGCGCGATCGCGATGGCGCCGAAAATATCCATCAGCGGAGAACTGATCGCGGCCGCGGCCACCGAACGCAGGTTCGCCTTGAACAAGCGTTGCGCCGCCTTGGCGAAACGAGCAATCTCCCACGACTCCATGCTGAAAGCCTTCACGATGCGATTGCCGGTGATGGTCTCGTGAAGAATGTTCTGAATGTCGGCCAGCTTGTCCTGGCCTTTCCGGGTGGTTTGCCGTACTCGTTGACCAATGCGTCCGGCCGAAAAAATGATGAATGGCACGAATAGCAACAATACCCAAGCCAGTTTTCCGCCCAACAACACGACCACAAAAGCGGTGAAGATCAAGGTAAACAGCTGCTGCAAGAATTCGGCGAGCACACTAGACATGGCGAACTGCACGCGCTCAATGTCGTTCACGATCGTCGAAATGAGAGTGCCTGTGGTGTGTTTTTGATAGAACGCCGCTGACCGCCGCAGAATGGAGTTATACAACTCGTTGCGCAGATCGGTAATCATGCCAAAACCGGCATAATTCACCAAATAGGTCCCGGCGTAGTCGAAAATGCCTTTCAAGATGGTTGCCGCTACCAGAGCGAAAGCCACCACCGTCCACGGATTGCGGAAGTGGGATGGAACAAATTGCTGCAGATATATCGCGTTGCCGCCGAAAGGCATTTTGAAAAGTTGCATTTCGCGTTCGGGGGAACTGGGATTCAACACGCGATCGAAAATGGGCCCGATCAGCAACACCCTGAAAGCATCAAGCAAACCCACCGCAGCCATCAGCAAAATGGAAGACAAAAGCTGCCACCAGTACGGGAGCACGTACCGTGTTAGGCGGGTCAGTTGGCGCATTGGGGGCTCGCGCGGCGCGGCCGGCAAAAGCCCGCATCGGATGGGATTGGCATAGACTGCAAGGCTCTATTCTACTGAAAATTCGACCCCATACCTCAGGCCTCGGTCTCGGGCTTCTACGCGCCAAACCTCTAGTGCTGGGTCCGGGAAGAAAAGCCGTTCAAAAGCCGAATCCCTTCACCCCGGTCTGAGCTCCGACGCCGATGCGGTTACTTCGGACTATCCCGATGCTGAATCTTTAAACGGTACTTGGCTTGGCGCAGACGTTTGCCAACCTCTTCAGCGATCATGACTGAGCGATGCTGGCCTCCGGTACAACCGAAGGCGATTGTCAAATAGCTCTTTCCTTCCTGGATGTAATGAGGCAGCAAATAGATCAGAAGATCAGAGATGCGCTGGATAAATTCTTTGGTCTGAGGAAACGACCGGATGTATTTCGCAACCTTTGGGTCGCGTCCGGTAAGAGCACGGAACTCGGGGACGAAGTGAGGATTAGGCAGAAAACGAACGTCAAAGAGCAGATCGGCGTCATCGGGTACTCCGTGCTTGAATCCAAAACTGACGCATGACACCAGAATGTTCTTGTCGGACTCGTGTTTGCGGAACCGGTCGGTGATGTGGGCCCGCAGTTCATGAACATTGAATCTGGAAGTATCGATAACCAGGTCGGCGATCGCGCGGATGGAACGAAGATGCTTACGTTCGGCGATCAGTGAAGCTTTTACGGGCGCGTCGGTGCCCAGAGGATGCGGCCGGCGAGTTTCGCTGAAGCGCCGCAACAGGATTGACTCGTCCGCTTCGAGGAAAATGACTTTGGTTGGCAGCAATCGCTTGACCGACTTCACAATGGCGGGCAGGGACCCCAGTTGCGTGCCTTCGCGAACATCCACGACCAGGGCGGTGCGGTTGATTTCGGAGGATTGCCCTACCAGTTCTGCGAATCGAGGAATGAGTTCGACCGGAAGGTTATCCACGCAGTAAAAGCCCAAGTCCTCGAAAGCCTTGAGAACAGAGGCCTTACCGGATCCACTCATCCCTGTAATGATCACCAGTTCGCTCGAACCGGGTTTTGGAGGAGGAACGATGGCTTGCCGCTTCACTTGAATTCGATGATTCTTCTTTGGTTTGGACCGGACCATCCTTCGCGATGTTAGCAGGCAGGACCTGGAGTCGCTAGTCGCATTCGAGTTGCCTGACAGCGTTCCGGAAAGGTTCGCAGACTAAAAAAAGGGGCACACGATGTGTGCCCCTCTTTCTTCGACGATAGACAGGTGCGCCTCCCCCGAGGACGCATCTACCGCAGCGTCGCAACTACAACAACATTCTGTGTCGGATAGTCCAACGCGAGTTCGTTTTCGAGTGGACTCCGGCGAAGTTCAACTCCCCTGCTGTTTCCCTCGGTCCATATCTGCGACAGGAAATACCGGGTACCGTAACGGCGGAAAATCAGTTTGGTTTTCGCTTGCGCGTCCGAAGACTGGCAGGAGTTCGGCAGAATCAGCTTTACCACCTCGTGCTTCGCATTTTCGAGCGCCAAAGCGGTTCCGGCAGAGCCCATCGGTTGGATCACATATTGACCAGCGGGAACTTCCGTTTTGTCTACGATGAAGCTGAACGGAACATTGGCCTTCACCACGCCTGTCTGAGCGTATGCCGATGCAGTGGCCAGCAGCAGGCCTAGGCCGATAAGAACAAACAATTGGTTTTTCATAAATCCTCCTCCGTGTCGAGACGGTGAAACCCGCAGAATCAGCCTGTGTCGCTCGCGCCGTGCTGCTTTGTTTCGTTATCGGTCGTCTCCAACATCTCGCAATGGTTTTGAAAACCGTTGTCGCAGTGGTTGATTGCAGGTGGGGTGCCAAAGGCGTTGCGTGGACTGAGAGCGATTAGCCGTGTTACAAGTTGTTGATTTCCTTGAAAAGTTTTGAAGGATCTTCGGAAAAGAACAGGTCTACATCGATTCAGGCTTCCATTTACTAACCCAACGGTTAGCGCCGGTAACCAGTGCGTTATTTTGCTCGTGTGTTGGGGTGGGACAGGCCGCCGCCTGCTAGCTGGTTGGGAGGGCTCCAAACCGAAACCTGAAACTTCAAACCAAGTATGGATAGAATTCAGAGCTCAAAGCTAAGAGCGCGGGCAACCGTGCGCACTACATAGACGCGCCGTGTACATAACGGCACCATCTGTGCTAAACAGGCGAGGTACTGTGACGGAGACCAATCCCAGGCTTATCGGTATTAGCGGACCGCTGAAAGGAGCTGCCTTCCCTTTGCCAGCCGGCGAGGTCTCCATTGGACGCGATTCCTCGAATCAGCTTTGGGCGGCCGATCCGGCGTTATCGCGACGGCATTGCGTATTGATTCCCAACGGGGATGGGAAGTTTGCCATCCGCGATCTGAAGAGCCGGAATGGGACCCTTGTCAATGGTGTGCCCGTCGAAGAACAACAAATACGGCACGGCGATCAGATTTTTATCGGCGACTCCGTATTGATCTTCCTGATCGAGGAATCCGGAAACCAGCTTCAGAGAAATCCGGTGGAACTTGCGGATACGACCGGATTCGATGGCTCTCCCCTCTTGCTCCGCGCTGAAGATTCGCTTTACTTGCGCCCGGACAAAGTGGTTGCCAGCCTGCCCCCCACGGCTCGGTGGACCCGCGATTTAAACGCATTGCTGAAAATCGCCACTGGAATTGGTGGCATTCGGGATCAGGATTCCCTGCAATGGCAGTTGTTGGGTTTTATCTTCGATGTCGTGCCGGCAGAGCGCGGAGCCGTTTTGTTAGGTGACCGTGCAGAAGAATTTGCTTCGACAGCCGCATGGGATCGAGTACGCGGCCCTGGACATCCCGTAAAGGTGAGCCGCACCGTAGTGGAACGGGTGCTGCGAGATCGCGTCGGGATGGTGGCAAGTGATATTTCTTGCGATGAAGCGCTGCGGCGGGTCAAAACGCTCGCTGAACTGAAGGTAAGCAGCCTGCTTTGCGTACCGCTGACCGCCGCGGGGAAGGTGCTCGGTGCAATCTACGTCGACAGCTGCGACCCCGCGGCAAAGTTCGACGAAAACCACTTACAAGTGATGGCCGCCGTGGCGGGAATTGCCAGCCTGGCTTTTGAAAACGTGCGTCACTGGGAACAACTGCGGCTTGAAAATCAGGAGTTACGTGCCGAAATCGAGTTGGAGCACAACATGGTCGGCGCGAGCCCCAGCATGCGTAAAGTTTTTGAGTTCATTCGCCGAGTTGCGCCGACCGATTCGACCGTTCTGATACAGGGAGAGAGCGGCACAGGAAAAGAGCTGGTAGCCCACGCCATCCATCGCAATAGCGCTCGCGCAGATCGGCCGTTTGTAGCCATCAACTGCGCCGCCATCGCCGAGACTCTGTTGGAAAGCGAATTGTTTGGCCACGAAAAGGGCGCTTTCACTGGAGCCACCGCGCAAAAAAAAGGCAAAGTCGAAGTGGCGGAAGGGGGCACATTATTTCTCGACGAAATTGGGGAACTTGCGCCCGCTCTGCAGGCGAAACTACTTCGCGTCCTACAAGAGCGTGAATTCGAACGCTTGGGTGGCACGCGCCCCATCAAGCTCAACATCCGTCTGGTTGCCGCAACCAACCGCAAGCTGTCAGACTCTGTGAAGGCCGGTACCTTCCGCAACGATTTGTTTTACCGGCTCAACGTGGTGACTCTCACCATGCCAGCTCTGCGCGAGCGACGCGAAGACATACCGTTGCTGGCAAACTATTTCGTGACCAAGGCAAGCCGCAAATGCAATATGCGGATAAAACTTTTGGCGCCGGAAACTATCGCTTGTCTGACTCAATACGACTGGCCAGGCAACGTACGCGAGTTGGAGAACGCGCTCGAGCGCGCCGTCGTACTGGGTTCGACAGAAAATATTCTTCCCGACGATTTACCTGAGACGATCGTGGAAGGCGGTCCCGTGTCCCCGGCATCGACCGATAAATACCATGGCACGATCAAGGAAACTAAGAAACAATTAATCCTGCAAGCCCTGCAGCACGCCAACGGAAATTACGTCGAAGCCGCGAAAACACTGGGAATGCACCCCAACTCTTTGTTACGGCTTATCCGCAATCTCGACTTGAAGGATGTGAAGGCGGGGATGCTGGGAGCGGAGTGAAGAGAAAACGGCGCACCACCAATCGAAATCGTTAACCGCTTGTACCGCGAATGCCACACTCAAACCCGAAACGGGGCTCTGAGCAGCCGAGCCGGCAGCATAACCACGGCCCATACCAACTCCAGCGCACCATGAACCGCAATCCCTACTAGTCGAAATGGCAGCAGCAGAATCCAGACCAAGGGATAAAGCACCAAGGCCAGTAACGCCAGGGGCCAGCAAACCACGAACAGGATGCACCAGAGCAGGAAAGTAAACATGACAGAGCCTCCCTCATTGCTCCTGAGGTTATTTACGAAAATGCACTGTGAAAAGTTCAACTCACTAGGGGAACGAGCCTACTTCAGACTTTTCAACGATTCGCCATAGGGTGCGCGTGCAATACCCTTCTCGGTAACGATTGCCGTCACATACTTCGCTGGGGTGACGTCGAAGGCTGGGTTTTCCACATCCACGCCAGCGGGTACGATCTGCTTGCCTGCGATGTGCGTGACTTCTTTGCGGTCGCGCTGTTCGATGGGTATGCCGCTGCCGTCGGCGGTGTCGAAATCGACAGTGGATAGAGGCGCGGCCACGTAAAACGGAATGCCGTGTTCCTTTGCCAGCACCGCAACCGTATAAGTTCCAATCTTGTTAGCCACGTCGCCATTGGCAGCGATGCGATCTGCGCCCACCACCACGGCGTTGATCTTGCCTTGCTTCATGATGGCTCCGGACATGTTGTCCGAAATAACCGTCGTTGGAATACCGTCCTTCATGAGCTCCCATGCGGTCAAACGTGAGCCTTGCAGGAAGGGACGTGTCTCATCAGCGAAAACGTGAATCCTCCTTCCCTGCTCTACTGCGGCACGGATCACTCCCAGAGCCGTTCCATAACCGCAGGTGGCAAGAGCTCCGGCATTGCAATGGGTGAGCACACCGCCGTTCGCTGGCATCAGTACCGCGCCGTGCTTGCCCATGGCCTGATTGGCCGCGATGTCTTCGGCATGCATGCGCTGGGATTCTTCGATCAGCGCCTGCTTAATTTGTGCCAAGGGTCTGACCCGTAGCAACTCAAACTTGTCCTGCATGCGCCGTATTGCCCAAAAAAGATTTACTGCAGTAGGCCTCGTCTTGCCGATGACATCGCAAACGTGATCAAAGTCCTTTTTGAGCGCACCCACAGTTTCTGCCGTGGAATTTTTAACGCCTAGAGCGATGCCCATGGCGGCGGAGACGCCGATAGCGGGCGCGCCTCGCACCACCATATTGCGGATCACGTCAGCAACCTCGATGTGAGTTGTGCAGTTGACGTAAGCCTCTTCCATGGGAAGCCTCGTCTGGTCAATAAAGCGCACACCGGAATCGGTCCATTCGACAGTTTGAATCATGGTTAGTTATCGGCTTTGCTGAGGCGTTGGCCGTTGGTCACCCGCAGCGTCAACAAGGACTTGAGGATGAATCACACTGAGCATTTTAGATTTCGCCGGATGCTCTCACTTAGCTACCTACCCACCGTCCTGGATCGAAAAACCAACGACCGAAGACCAAGAGGCATCGCTGCTAAGTTTTATGCTCTTCGCAGCGAATACGCGGATTATGCACCACCGCTGGTCGTCCACAAATCTCGCAACCCACACCCACGGCCGGCATTCCGGGTGACGTTTCGTCGTTCTGCAACAGATGCTCTTCCCTTACGTCCGCAGCCTTGAATATCGAAATAAATGGCGCAGGCGAGGCTGCTTTCTCCACATTCGGGCGCCCTCCGGCCTCCGGACGCTCAACCAGGCACATTACGCCGACCACTTCAAAACCGAATTCGCGTGCCGCTTCAATCGCCTGCACTGTGGAAGACCCTGTGGTACAAACATCGTCCACAATTACGACTCGTGCGCCTTTGTCCTGAAAACCTTCGATTCGCCTTCCGGTACCATGCTGCTTCTCGGCCTTACGTACCAAAAATCCGTCAATGTCTCCGCTGGCCACGCTTACCGCAACCACCACCGGATCGGCACCCATGGTCAAACCGCCGATCGCTCTGGGCTTCCATCCTCGTGCGCGAATCTCGTCCAGAAAAACTTGCCCGGTAAGACGCGCACCCTTCGCTGCCAGCGTTGTGGTGCGACAGTCGATGTAGTAATCGCTCGTTCCACCGGACGAGAGCTTGAACTGTCCCAACCGGAACGACTTAGCTGCCAACAGACGCAGCAGATCTTGACGCGCCGAAGCCATAAAAATCTACGATATCACGGCCAGCCTGGGCACCTTGAAACGAGACATCCATCAGAACATCCTCACGCAGATCACTGCGTCATGCGCTCCAAGTGGCGAAAATGATCAGTGCCCACGTACAGCAATGTGAAGAGCGCCAGATTGTATCCGACATGCACCAACAAGCCAGGAGTGATCGAGCGCGTGACGACTCGGGTAATGGTCAGAGCGAGTCCCACCACGAACAGCACCAGCAGCGGACCCCAGGCCTGTCCAAGTTGTTCGCTGTGCACCATGGCAAACCCGGCGCTAGTGATGAGCACGGCAAGAACTCGTCCCCAGCGACCGGTCGCCGAGGTGCCAGCCACCGATGCCATGCTAACCAGTCCGAGAAAAGTGGCCAACGTCACCAATGCGATCGTCGTGGATTCGAAAGCCTGATGGCTTAGCGCTCGCGATGCCAGCCCCCATACCACCAGAGCGGCGCCCGGCAATAACACCGCGCTTGCCGGCAATCTGCCTTTCATGCTTCGCACCAACAAGGTGGCTGCCGTGGTGAGAAACACTACAACGGCAAGCAACACCGAAATCGTCACCGGCACCCAGTGTTCGATGAATCCCCATCCCGCCAGGATCAAGATCCAAACACAGGCCTGGCGAATCTGCCGCGATGTCATAAACAGAGTTTGCAGCCAGCGATCCAGCACAGGATAGAGGAAACCGCGAAAAAGCATTTCCTCGGCGAACGGGGCTACCGCCACGCCGAAAATCATCATGAGGTACGCGCCTTGCTGGTCCTTGAAGAATTGATCCATCGGCAACGACTTAGGGATAGGTAACAGGCGCGATAGCAATCCCAACCCAAGAGCTAACGCGCCTCCACCGAACATGTAAGCAATCCACCATTCGCCCGGCCACCGCCACCGCACGGCTTGCCAAAACCTGTGATCGTGGTGACGCTTCACCAGCACATACATGGCTGCAAGCATGGCAATGTAAGCCAAGGTCATGGCAGGAACGATGACCATCGGGCCCGGGGCTTTGCTCAGATCAGATGGAGTAACTCTTGCGGGAGATGAATTAAAGCCGTGCAGTGCAACGACCAGAAATATCGAGCTGAAGAGAAACAGCGAGAGCACGAGTACCAGGATGATGACGAACAGATCGAGCCCGCTCCAGGGTGGATTTTCAGCTCCCGGATTGAGCGGAACCTCAGCCGGCGGGATCACCAGTTCTACCGCAGACTCGATCGGCAATTCGGGAACAACATGATCAGGCGAAGACAATTCCTGGACACCTTCTCGAACTCATTCAATTTAGATGCGAACCCGCCTAAAAATTAATCATTCATTTCGTGTTCCGGCAACAAAGCAGAGTCAAGCCGACGGTCACTAAGCGATCGAAGTCTTTTCACGCAACCCTTGACCGTTGGCAAAGTATCCCGCCAGCGCCTGTCCAGTGTAGGACCTCTTATTCCGCGCAACCTGCTCCGGAGTGCCCTGTGCAACGATACGGCCGCCCTCCTCGCCACCTTCCGGCCCCAGATCGAGGATCCAGTCCGCATTGCGGATCACGTCCAGATTATGCTCGATGATCATAACCGTGTTGCCAAGGTCGGTCAGACGGTGAAGAACTTCGAGCAATTTGTTCACATCGGCAAAATGCAGGCCGGTCGTTGGTTCGTCGAGTAAATATAGGGTCTTCCCGGTCTGCCGCTTGCTCAACTCCCGAGCCAGTTTGATCCGTTGCGCTTCCCCACCGGAAAGCGTGACCGCCGACTGTCCGAGGTGAATGTACCCGAGACCCACATCCACGAGCGTTTGTAACTTTTGCCGGACCTGCGGAATATTCTCGAGAATCGGCAGCGCATCCGAGACTGGCATCTCCAGTAAATCAGCGATGGATTGTGCTTTGTATTTCACCGCCAGCGTTTCATGGTTGTAGCGGTGGCCGCCGCAGACCTCGCACAAGACATAAACATCCGGCAGGAAATTCATTTCGATCCGTCGCTGCCCTTCTCCTTGGCAAGCTTCACACCGTCCGCCCGACACGTTGAATGAAAATCTTCCCGGCTTATAACCTCGCTCGCGTGATTCCGGCAGCATGGCGTAAAGATCGCGAATCTGCGCAAACACTCCGGTGTAAGTCGCTGGATTTGATCGCGGGGTGCGGCCTATCGGGGATTGGTCGATGCGGATCACCTTGTCGACATTCTCCGTCCCGGAAATTGCTTTGTGTGTTCCAGGTTCCTCTCGCGACCGGTAAAGTTTCTGGGCCAGCGCACGATAAAGAATGTCATTCACCAGCGTGGACTTCCCCGAACCCGAGACTCCCGTCACCACCGTCATCACGCCCAGGGGAAAATTGACATCCAGATTTTTGAGATTGTTTTGCCTCGCCCCCAACACGGTGATGGCCGCCCCATTTGGCCGACGCCGTTCGGAGCGCATTTCGATCCTCATCCTGCCCGAGATGTACCCTCCGGTAAGAGATTCGGGTACCTGCACGATCTCATCCGGCGTTCCATGCGCTACCAGCCCACCGCCATGCCGCCCCGCGCCGGGACCAAGATCGATCACATAATCGGCACGTCGAATCGTTTCCTCGTCGTGCTCGACCACCAGCACGGTATTGCCCAGGTCGCGCAACTCTTCAAGTGCTTGCAGTAGCCGCCCGTTGTCGCGATGATGCAATCCAATGGACGGCTCGTCGAGAACATAGAGGACACCGCGAAGTTTCGATCCAATCTGAGTGGCGAGACGAATGCGTTGTCCCTCTCCTCCAGAGAGCGTGCTGGCCGAGCGTTCCAGCGAGATGTAACCCAATCCGACAGCATCGAGAAATTGAAGGCGCTCCACAATCTCGTGTACGATCCGCCCCGCGATGATCGCCTCGCGCCCGTTGAGCTTGATCTTCTGAGCAGTTTCCAGCGCTCGCGAAACGGGTAGCGCCGTGAAGTCAGCAATGGACATGCCGTTCGCTTTCACCGCCAGGCTTTCCGGACGTAGCCGTCTGCCTTGGCACGCCTGACAGATCGTCGCGGACATGTAGTCCAGCAGAAATTCCTTGTACGTATCCGATGAGGTCTCGTCCACCGCCTGCTTGAGATAACCCAAAATCCCCCGGAAACCGGTTTTGCCGTTTTTGCCGGATTCGCCATGAAGCAGCAAGCTCTGTATTTTCTCGGGAAATTTCTCAAATGGCGTTCCCAGGTCGAATCCATGAGCTGCGGCTGTAATTTGCAAATGGTGAATGAGATTCTGCGATGCTGAGCCCGGTCCCAATCCGCCTTCGAGCAACGGTTTCGACCAGTCCGTGATCACTCTGGCGGGATCAAACTCGTAGCGGCTGCCCAGTCCGTGGCATTCAGAGCACGCTCCGTAGCTGCTATTGAACGAGAATGATCTTGGTTCCAACTGTGGCACGCTGATGCCGCAGTCCGGACACGCCAGTTTCGCGGAATACAACTGCTCATCACCGCCGACCACCGCCACTTGAACCAGCCCTCCAGCCAGCTTCATGGCCAGCCCTACCGACAATTCCAATCGGTGTTCGATCCCCGGCTTCACCAGCAGCCGGTCGACTACCACCTCGATGGTATGGTTCCGTCGTTTGTCGAGCGAGATATCGTCTTCGAGATTGACCAGCTCGCCATCGATCCGCGCCCGGGTGAAGCCATGTTGCACCAACTTCTCCATCTCCTTTTTGAACTCTCCCTTGCGGCCGCGGACAATCGGCGCCAGCACCATCACCCGATCTTCGGGCGTAAGGCTCATGACTCGCTGGACAATTTGCTCGGCCGACTGGCGCGCAATGGCTCGGCCGCACCTAGGGCAATGTGGTATGCCGATCGAGGCAAACAATAGGCGAAGATAATCGTAGATTTCGGTGATGGTTCCCACCGTCGATCTGGGGCTGCGGCTGGTGGTTTTCTGTTCGATTGAGATCGCCGGGCTTAGACCATCGATTCCGTCAACGTCCGGGCGTTCCATCTGATCCAGAAATTGCCGAGCGTAGGCAGATAGGGTTTCGACGTAGCGGCGCTGGCCCTCAGCATAGATGGTATCGAAGGCTAGAGAGGACTTGCCTGATCCGCTCAATCCGGTAATCACCGTCAGGGTGTTCCGGGGGATTTCGACGTTTATATTCTTGAGGTTATGCTGCCGAGCCCCGCGCACCGAAATCTTGGTAATAGGCATGAAAAAAGCGAAAATCCAATTGGTCTTCCGTAATATGGACGGCCCCACAGAAATGTTGGAAAGTGGGTTTGCGCAACTCTACGTATGTATCCTAGTTGCTAACAGCAATTAGCGTCAACGCAGGTAGAGTGATTGATCCCGGTACGATTGATCGCGCAATACGGTTCCGGAATGTTTTCCGGCACTTACAGGGAAAGTAGGCCGAACTTGGGAACGCTGCTGGTTGCTCTCATACTCTCGTTGACCGCTGTGACGGTTGTACTGATCGGAATTGGCGCTGCGTACGGTGCCGTGACCGGCATTCTGTACGCCTTTGCCTATGGGTCGCGGCAGCGCACCACCCGTCCGACCATGCTGGTACCGAGCCAGAGCCAGGCTGGCGGAGACTAAAGGCCGAAGCTAGACGTTCGGGTCAGCATAAGAGTACAGGCGTCAGACTTTGTGCCTGGGCTTCATTCTCTTCCTTTTCACAATCTTCAAATCCACTCCACATAGCTCCTCAACGTCCCCCTTCCTTTTCGTCGATAAGCCCGTTTGTTTTGACGACTGAGACGTGTCAAACGGAGGGTTAAGTACCCGCCTATCGCGGCGGCGCCTGCGGAGGGGGTTGCGTTTGCTGCTGCTGTTGCTGTTGTTGCTGCTGTTGCGCTTGCAACTCGCGTAGCAACTGTTCCGGTGTTTTCACTTGCGGTTGTCCATTCGGTTGCGGCTGATCGGTCTCGGCTGTCGGAGCCTCTTCCGTAGCGCCCTCCGCGGGTTGTTCGGACGCATCTGGCGTAGGTTGGGCCTCCTGGTCATCGCTTGGAACTTCCGCAGCATGGTTCTGGGGAGGAGGTGTAGGCGCTGCTCCGACCGGCACCGCTTCTCCCGACTTTGAGGTCAGGATAATCTTGTCGACCTGATTGGGATTCGTCGGCGAGCCCAACATGACGTAATTAAAGTGTGATCCATTCAGAAGGGACGTGATCACGTCGCGCGGGACACCCGGCCCTAAATGGGTGACCACGCGCTCGGTCGCGTTCGCGGGAACGTCTACCGTCGCACCGGTGCGGCTCCGCACAGCTCGCAGAATGTCGCTCAACGTCGAGTTTTCCGCCACGATTGTCAGTAGCCCATTTGTAAAAGTCACGGTGGGCGGTACAGCTGGCATTTGCTGCAACGTCGGGGGTGGCGGTGGGGGAGCCTCTGGCGGCGGAGGCGCTGGTTCTGTCTGCTTGGGAGGCTGCTTGCGCGCAGTCCGATGCTGCGGGTCACTCGCTCCATGGGCCACGTCAATCAGCACCAGCGAGAGTAATAGAACTCTGGCCAGGACGATTTTTGGATGCGGGCGTGCCATTGGGAATCGACCACAAGCGGCGCTCGCGTCGCGCCTCTCCAAAGGGTTGGATGCCGGATCTACGCTGTTCGGATTGTAGCATTGCGGGCGGGCTCTGCTGGCTTTTAAAACCATCATTCGCTGACGGTTGCGGCCGCCAATGACCACAGCGTCCTGACCAGCTCAGTCCACAGGCTATGATTATGCTCGTTCAGGAGGAATTCACATGAAGGGTGCAAATACCGTATGCCTGCTCGCGCCAGGGTTTGTCGTGATCGTCTTGACGATTGGCGGCGTACTCGGAATTCCGCTTTTTAGTTCGCTTGGGTCCGCCCAATCGAAATCCATGCCTTCAGCAACAACCGCGGGAGCCGAGGCGCCACCGTTCTCTCACTCGCTTCCACAACTTGATGGCCGTCACTTGCGTGCAGTAGTTGTGGAAGTGAACTATGCACCTGGAGAAGCCGACAAGCCCCATAGTCACCCCTGCACAGTTATCGGATATGTCGCTCAGGGGGCGATCCGCTTTCAAGTCAAGGGAGGCGCGCCGGAAACCGTCTACAAGGCCGGACAAAGCTTTTACGAGCCGCCCAATGGGGTTCATGAGATATCGGCGAACGCCAGCGAAAATGAACCCGCGAAGCTGATCGCTTTTTTTATCTGCGACCATGACACCAAACTAACCGTGCCGCCAATCGACGATCACACTGGACACGAGGCAAAGTAACTCGCTGACCACCATGCCATGTTCGTTCTGTGGGAGAAAGCCTCTACGCTTGTCTTTTTGAACAATGGGAACGCCACGACTTCAGTCGTGCAACCCAAAAGGTCTTGCAGGATATGCTTTTTAGCTTGAGGTTTGGGGTTCTGGCTACTGGCGGGGCGCGTAATACCCTTTTCGGGCTCGTACCTGAAGGTCTTTCTTTAACGCGGAAATCTCTATCGACCGATAACGTCCATCTGCATCGAAATCAGCCGGATGATACGAAACCACGTACTGACTGCGCAATTCGTCTTCGATCGCGGCGAATGAATTCTTGATGTCCTTCATCTTGAAAGGGAAAAATGCACGGCCGCCGGTCGCATCCGCCAGTTGCTGCAAAGCCTTGTCGCCACGCAAGATCAAACCGCTGTCATCCGTTGAAATCGCGTAGACGATCACTTCGGCACGTTGTGCCATTTCGATCGCCAGCGTCCGGCTGACTTCGCTCTGATTATCTTCGCCGTCGCTCACGACGATAATGGCCCGGCGCACGGGACGGTCGCCCCGATCCGCGCTTAGCTTTTCTCGGCAGGCGCGGTAAATGGCGTCATAAAGCGCCGTGCCTCCGCCATTGTGCAGCCTTCGCACCCCGGTTTCCAACAGGCGGACACTGTCGGTGAAATCCTGTGTCACCTGGCTGTGGCTGCTGAACCCCATCACGAAAGCTTTGTCGTAATTCACTCGCAAAGTGTGTTGCATGAAGCTGACCGCAGCCTCCTGCTCAAAATCAAAGCGGCTGTGCACCGAACCACTGGTGTCTATCAGAAGTCCTAACTCCAGTGGCAGATCCGTTTCCCGGCGGAAATTTATGATTGATTGAGGCGGCTTGTGGTCGTCGAGAATCGTGAAATCGCCCTGATTCAAGTTGCGCACAAACTTGCCATGATGGTCAGTGGCGATGAACAAGACGTTAACTTCATCGACTCGCTTCTTGATGGTCAGAATCGAGTCCGGGTCCGATCCTGTCGATGGCGAGGCATTCGCCGACGTCATCGCCGGCGAAGGCGCAACGAAGGAAGACTGCGCCCACGCTGGAAGTGCCACCAGCCATGCGATCATCGTGATCAGGCACAGAACCCGCTTCGTGTAGTTCATTCCCATCCCATCCAAATTTTTCACGCCTAAAGGCAGCGAACAGCGCTCCCACTCATTAGATGCATCTACAACTGCACGCGGCGGGCCGAAAACCGCGTCGACGCCTACTGGTTCTAATGTCCGACTCTAGGGGACTTCCCGAGGAGGTGCCAAGTTACAAAAGGAGCACACGTTTCGTCACGACCCGTGTTTAGCTTTCTCCCATCGTAGCCTCTCACTTTGCTGGTCTTTCGCCCCCATCTTTAGCTAAAGCTAACCCGGCAAAACTCCTGAAACCCATCACAACGCTCGCTTGACGGGAAGTGCCTTGTCTGTAAGATAAAGGCCACCGGTATAGATGGAGGCTTCATGAAGACTTTGTTGGCCATATTCCTCGCGTGTTTGGTCTCGATTCCTGCTTTCGCCGCGGGCGATGAAAAAGAAGTGGACCGGGTAAAAGAGTCCGGCGTGGTTCTGAAAGAGATTCTGAACATCCCCGACGATATTCCGCAGGATCTGCTCGACAAAGCAGAATGCGTGGTCGTTCTGCCTTCGGTCAAAAAGGGCGCGTTCGGCGTCGGCGGTAGCTACGGCCGTGGGGTAATGATCTGCCGCGGCGGAGCTCACTACACGGGACACTGGGGACCGCCTGCCCTGTACGCGCTGGAGGGCATCAGCATCGGATTCCAATTAGGCGGCCAGGCCACGGATTTCGTGCTCCTGGTGATGAATCTCAAAGGAGCGGAATCCTTGTTGAGCAGCAAAGTGAAACTGGGCGCCGATGCGTCCGCCGCGGCCGGCCCGGTAGGACGCACTGCGGAAGCGGCGACCGATGTCGTCATGACCGCCGAAATTCTTTCCTATTCGCGCAATAAGGGTTTGTTTGCCGGAGTCTCGCTGGAAGGTTCCACCTTGCGTTCTGATGGAAGCGCCAACGAAAAACTTTATGGCCAAAAACTCAGCGCGAAAGATATTATCCGAGGCGGCAAGGTGAAAGCTCCAGCGGCAGCCCAGGCTTTGATCGCGCTGTTGAACAGCAAAACACCCAAGAACAAGTCCGAACCGAAGTCATTGCAATAGCTTCATTCGCGTAAGGGCGGGCTTCGTCGCCCCCGTCAAATCCGATCTGACTAACCAAACTCGGTTTATGAAGAAGACACCCAGGGAAGTTGTTCGTTGCAAATGGCCGAGCAACCCGCTCTCCATCCGGTATCACGACGAAGAGTGGGGCCTTCCCCAACATGACGATCGCGTCTTATTTGAGTTTCTTCTGCTCGAAGGTGCGCAGGCGGGCTTGAGCTGGGATACCATCCTGCAAAAGCGGGAGAACTATCGTGCCGCCCTTGACGGCTTCGATCCCGAACGCATCGCGCGATACGATCGCCGTAAAGTGCAAAGCCTGCTGCGTAATCCCGGCATCGTCCGCAATCGTTTGAAGATTGCCTCCGTGACAAAAAATGCCAAAGCCTTTCTTAGTGTTCGAAAGGAGTTTGGCTCGTTCGACCGCTATATATGGCAATTCACCGCAGGAAAGCCGCTCCTTAACACCCGCACCTCGAATCAATCAATCCCCGCGAGCACGCCGGAATCAGATGCCATGAGCAAAGATTTGAAGAAACGCGGTTTCAACTTTGTGGGTTCAACGATTTGCTACGCCTTTATGCAAGCCGTCGGCATGGTGAACGACCATGCGGTGGAATGCTTTCGTTATGCTCAGGTCGGCAAAACGCGGCGGCGTGCCTGATTCTGCTATTGGCTCTCTATTTCCAGCATAGCCATTCGGCCGGATAGCTTGGCAGAATATATCTCCTGACAAAAGAATGTCTTACCGGGCATGAGCCCATTTTCCCCTCTTGACGTCGGCGGGGGGACGAGTACCCTCACCGCGCTATCAGGTCGTTCAATTTTGTCTCGGACTCGTCCAGCACGAGAAAAAGAGAGTAAAAGGGCATTAATTGACTAAAGCAACTATATAGTTGCCACAGTCACATAAAGGAGGCTATTCTTCGATATGCCAAAACTGGTCGATCAAACTATCGATCGCAATATTTCCGCCGTGCGCGGTTTCAATCGTTTCTATACACGGCAGATTGGAGTCTTGCACGAAGGACTTCTGCAGAGCCCGTTTTCCTTGACTGAGGCTCGCGTTCTCTATGAGATCGCCAATCGGCCAAAGAGCACCGCCACCGGCCTCTGCCAAGATCTGGGGCTTGACCCCGGTTACCTCAGCCGTATCCTGAGCGAATTTGCGCGGCAAGGGCTGATTCGGCGCTCGGCCTCTGCCTCCGACCGTCGCCAAAGTCATCTTGCGCTGACCGCGAAGGGCAAAAAGATTTTTGCGGCCCTTGATGAGCGCCAGCGTGAGGAGATCGCAGCCCTGCTACACCCTATCCCTTCTGCGGGTCAGTCTCAACTGGTGAAGGCGATGCAGTCGATCGAATCGCTGCTCGGAGGTTCGGCGAACTCCAAAACCGCCTACGTGTTGCGCTCGCATCAGCCCGGCGACATGGGTTGGGTGGTCCACCGTCACGGCGTTCTGTATTCGCAAGAGTACGGATACGACGAGCGCTTCGAGGTCCTGGTGGCAGAAATCGTGGCCAAGTTCATTCAAGATTTCGACCCTAAACGGGAGCGCTGCTGGATCGCGGAAAAAGATGGCGAGGTTGTAGGTTCGATTTTTCTGGTAAAGAAAACACAGACGGTCGCCAAGCTTCGCCTGCTCCTGGTGGAACCGTCAGCCCGGGGCTTGGGTATCGGCAACCGTCTGGTCGAAGAGTGCCTTCGATTTGCTGGTCAGGTGGGCTACAAAAAGATTGTCTTATGGACGCAAAGCGAACTACCGGCCGCCCGGCATATCTACGAAAAAGCTGGATTTCAACTGGTCGAAGAAAAACCTCACCGTAGTTGGGGACGCACCGACCTGGTATCGCAGATTTGGGAATTGAAACTGTAAGAGTAGCCAACTTCCAACCGCGCTGCATCGAAAGAAAAATCCCATGGCTCTTGGTCTGCAGATCGCGTGGCTGTTCGTGCGAGACTACTGCAAGCGTCAGTGCACCGCCGCTCCCAGCCTGCTGGAGCGCAAATTCTATTATCTGTTCACGTGCGAATTCTGCTTCAGCCACTACATCACAATCCTTTTTCTGTTTCTCACCCGCTACAAACTGTTGATGGAAGATTGGCACGGATCTGTGCTAGCCCTCTTTGCCACTGGTGTGGATCTCGAACCAGTACATGAGTATTTATGCCCGCCTGAGGTTGGACATTAAGCACGAACGTATCGCGATCAAAACCGAAGCGAAGAAAGAAGCCCGTGTTTCCAGGAACCGCGCCGCATAGTCGCGACCGAGCACCATTCTGAATCAGGGGGGACGAGCGGTTCGATGGATCTGGGCCGGACACCTGTTTTATGTGCCCGACTTCATAGTCTCTTTACCCAACTTCTGCGGTACCTGATACGTTCCCGGCACGACTCGGAACGCGATGCTTAACCGGTTCCAGGCATTGATCGTAACCAGGGCAAGCGTAAGGTCGGCTAGTTCTGGTTCGCTAAAATGCTTGCCCGTTTCCTCGTACACCTCATCTGGCACGTGACCTTCGGTGACATTGCTTACCGCTTCGGCCCACGCCAGCGCGGCGCGTTCCTTTTCCGTGTAGAACGAAGTCTCGCGCCAGGCATCGAGCGAGTACATGCGCTGCCCATTTTCACCTTCCGCCTTAAGGTCTTTCCAATGCATGTCGCGACAAAAGCGCAGCCGTTTAGCTGCGATACCCTAAGCTTGATCATGTGAAGTAGCCCCTTTTCGAGAGTGCTGCTCCCGAGATAGTGCTCGAGGCCCAACATTGCCTTATACCCGCCGGGAGAAAGCTTGTGGTAATCGACTCGTGACTGCATGAATACCTAGCATGGTAAGTGTGTACAACAATTTCGATTCGCAAAACTACACAGGAGCCACACTTTTTTCCGGGGGATTGTGACCGGATTAGCGGCGCAAAAGATTCCTGGCGACGAAGAGTGCATTCGCCGGCCGTTCCGCCAAACGACGCATAAAATAGGGATACCACTCGGTGCCAAAGGGAATGTAGACGCGCATCCGCCATCCTTCGCGAACCAGACGCTGTTGCAGATCGCGGCGTATTCCGTAAAGCATTTGAAACTCGAAGGCATCACGAGGAAGATTTTCGCAAGAGGCGAAGATTTTTGCCTGATTGATGATTTTTTCGTCGTGCGTTGCCAAACCGTGATAGACGCCGCTTTTCATCAGAATTTTCATCAGCCTGACGTAATTGGCGTCTACTTCTTCTTTCTTCTGAAAAGCAATTTCATCCGCCTCTTTATAGGCCCCCTTACATAAGCGCACACGGATGCGGTCCGCCAGCAGTTTCGCGATGTCATCCTCGGCCTGTCTCATGTATGACTGGATTACGGCGCCTACAGCGCCTTGATGACCGGGCCGGCGATGCAACTCGTGGACAAAATCGAGCGTACGCTGGGTGTAAGCGGAACCTTCCATGTCTACCCGCACAAAGCTGCGTGGATTGAGCGTTGCGGCTTTCGCAACCAGCGCCGATACCAGTTCGCGGGCAAGCGTTTCGTCCACATCCAGGCCCATGTGGGTGAGTTTCAGGCTAACGTTGGCATTGAGCTTGCGCCTGGCGATTTCATCCAGCAATTGATGGTAAAGCTCAGCGCTTGCACGCGCCTCTTCGGCGTTGGTAACGTTCTCTCCAAGATTATCGACTGAGACGCTTAGCCCGGATTGGTTGACGGCCTGGGTTACACGAAGAGCGTCGTCAACTGCCGTGCCGGCAACGAACCGGCTGGATAAACGCTGTCCTATCGCAGAGCGCTCCGCGATTCCGCGCAGAGAACGACTCTCAGACAATGAAATAAAAAGCGCCCTCAACATGGAAATCTTTCACAGCTGAAACCTGAGAGACAGGCGCTTTGCACCCACATGAAGATCACAGGATTTTGTATCACAACCGGTAATTTTGGGGCTGGTGATGAAAGCAGTACGCAATATCGAAACTTATTCAGGGCTGAAATTTGACTTCGATCGGCTCACGGGTCTCGTGCGTCGATGGTGCCCACTTCCATTTGTAAATCGCATCTTGCGCCGCACGTACCAGTACCGGATGTCCGCCCTTTACTTCCACGGTTTTGACCATGCCATTGGGTTCCACCAGAGCTTCCGCTCTCACACTACCTTTTAAGTTCAGGGTGCGAGCCATTTCCGGATATTGGGGCGTAACGCGATTCACAATCTTGCGACTGCCTTCGCTTTGCGGCTGGCTGAACGCAGCCGGAAGCAAGACGGCCGAGAAAAGCAAAATTATGAAGATAACTGGCGAGACGCGCTTCATGAGGGCAGCTTATTAGGCTGCGGAAATGGTGGGAAGATGACCGAGGTAACCAAGAGGGGCGGCGGACTTTAAGGCTGAATCGAAGAGCCGAGTTTAAGGGAAACCAGAGTTTCCGCGCCGCAAGATCGGCCTTACTCGATAAACACCTCGTCCACATAGCACCAGCGCCAGTTCTCGCCCGGCTCGAAAGATTTCACGATCGGGTGCGTGGTCTGGTGAAAGTGCTTCGTTGCGTGCTTGTTTTTCGACGAGTCGCAACAACCTACGTGGCCGCAGATGAGGCACTCCCGAAGATGCACCCAAGTGTCTCCCATCTCCAGACATTCTTTGCAACCCTTGCCGCTCGGTTTCACCTGTCGTATTTCCCCCAGGTGGCTGCAACCAGCTTCTTGACGCGCCATGTTTTGCCCCTTCTATAGCAACGCAACCCTGCTTCTATCGTCTGTTTTGTGAAGAGTACAGAGACGAAACGATCGCGCCCCAACTTTGGCTTTATGCTTCCAGGAACCTCTCCGCTTCCAATGCCGCCATGCAACCCGTTCCAGCTGCCGTGATGGCCTGACGATAACGCCGGTCCTGCACATCGCCGCAGGCGAAGACTCCGGGCACCTTGGTGAAAACGTTGTTGGTCGTCACCAGGTAGCCGTCGGCATCGGTTTCGAGTTGCCCTTCAAACATCTTGGCATTCGGTATGTGGCCAATGCCTAAAAACATCGCGCTAGCCGAAAGGTCCCAGACCTTGCCAGTCTTGACGTTACGCAGCTTCAGGCTGGTGACTTCGCCCTTGGAAACATCGTTTACTTCTTCGACCATCGTGTCGGTCAGAAAATCAATCTTCTTATTTTGTTTGGCGCGATCCAGCATGATTTTGGAGGCTCGAAATTGATCCCGGCGGTGGATCAGCGTCACCTTGGTGGCAAACCGGGTAAGAAAATTCGCTTCCTCCATGGCTGAGTCGCCTCCACCAACGACCGCGATATCCTTCCCGGAGAAAAAGAAACCGTCACAGGTCGCACACGATGACACACCATGCCCGATCAGCGCCTGTTCGCTGGGCAAGCCCAGCCATCGCGCAGTCGCTCCACTAGCAATGATCAGGGTGCGAGCATGGATGGTTTCCTTGCCCAGATTGATGGCAAACGGGCGTTTGGAAAGGTCGGCGCTCACGACGTGGCCCAGCTGGTACTGTGCTCCGAAGCGTCCCGCCTGCTTGCGCATGTTCTCGATAAGTTCAGGACCTTGAATTCCTTCGGGGAACCCGGGGAAATTTTCTACCACTGTTGTGAGCGAAAGCTGCCCCCCGGGCTCATGTCCTTCGAGCACCAGGGGTTTCAGTTTGGCACGGGCTGTGTAAAGCGCCGCCGTATGGCCAGCGCAACCGGACCCGATAATTACGACGTCACGAATATTCTCCATAAGTTGGTTAAAAAGATCGCCAGACTTTAGATTGCAGAATTCCCATTTGGATGCAACGCGTACCCCAGCCTCTCTTTTAAGGGATCGGCGTAGCGCTGGCAAAAAACACAGCCGAACCATCGCTATCTTTACTGCTTCTTCTCCACAGGCTTCTTGGGAGACTTCGAGGCAGAAGATGACTTTGGCCAGGTCTCACCGCTCACTCGTCCCAACTCTTCCGGAATCGTGGTACGCGCGCCCAGCAGTCCGCGATAATTCGACATCACTGCCGACGCACTTTGAAATAACGGTTCGTAGGCACTTTGGTCAGGCCCAGGACCGGCCTCCGTGGCGGGACATCGCGCCAGCACGATCGATGACTTGCCGAAACGTTCCAGCTTCACACGGCTTGCCGGAGTGCTGGTCGAGAGCATCGCCACGGGCAAAGTCACGGTCGATGCACTGTCTTCAATCGAAAGCTGCAGCAGGTCTTTGGGATCCCGCACCCGGAAGACGAGCGTTTCGACCATGTTTTTCGGGTCGCTGCTAAACGAATACTGCACTGTCGAGAATAGGGCTTGCACTGAGAATTCACGCCGAATGCGAACCCAATCGCTTACGCCCGGATCGGAAGATACCTGCGACCCGGATCCTGGCTGAAGAAAGCCCGGTCCCACATCCAGACTCGACCTGCCGCGGTCAATTTCAAAGTCGGCACCAAACAACGGCTGCTTGGGGACTCGAGCGAGCGCCGAGGCAATTTCCTGCTGCTCCGCGGAGGAAGGCGAACAAACATTCAACATGTTCACTTTGACCTTCGGCTGATCCGGCTGTTGTTGCGCCGCCGCCAGCGAGCCGAGACAAAGAGAGAGCAGCAGGACAAGCTTGTTTCGTAGCACATAGGGATTTTAGCAGGTGGAAAGAACAGGGTGTCAGAGTGCGGTCTCAGACCTCAGACGTCAAACCTCAACTATAAAGGCCCAAATGTAGGCTTCCCAAGCTGGGTGGTTCAGGAAGCGTGCGGCACAAAAGAGGCAAGGTCGGTGTCTGAAGCCGGCATTGTCAGGTTCGGAGTCCCCCAGTCGGCCTTAGAATAAACTTCTATGGCAAATCTAACTCTGGTCTATGGGATGCGCCTCCTGCCGTCGGAGGAAGTTTCCGAGGTGGGAGACGCCACGCTCAAGTTGAAAAATGGACGCGAAGCTCACGTCACCATGCACGTTCTCGAAGGTAGTAAGGAAGAAATCGAGAAGCAATTGAAGACCAGTCTTGAAGCGTTCTTCGATTTTTATCCTGAGATCTGACCGGCGGTCGGCTTATGGGGATACGGTCATCATCGAACGCCGGTTAGTGAGGTCAGGATCGGTTGAGAGGGGTCCGGAGTCAAGGTCCCAAAACCGACGCCAGAAATCCGGGGGTCTGACGCCGGAAGTCCAGCGCTAGCTCTCCGATCTATAATCCTTTCTTCGCCATGCAGCTTTTCCTCCGCACACTGCGTTTTCGATTGCGAGCAGCGGGCCTTCTGCCGAACACGCGCCTGGCCCGAGCCGCTTGCTACCTCCTGGGCGTCGATATATTGCTTTTCGCCCTGCAAAAGTTATTCAAGCTGCTGAGAGTTTCCTGGGGCCAGGCTTTGAGCGGATGGGTCGGCATTCTCAGTTTTCTCGTCATTGTTCTTTTGATTGTTCTCGCAATACGGTGGCTGAAGGCCAGACTCTTATGGCGTTTGCGTAACCGGCTGATCGTGACCTATATGTTCATCGGGGTGATCCCGGTCGTTCTGGTGATCGCAATGGCGTTCATCACCATCTATCTGTTTGCCGGACAGTTTGCAAACTTCATCGTGACCTCGGAACTGGAGTCACGATTGCACAGCCTGCAATCGGTGAATGCCGCGATCGCTCATGAACTGGCGGCTCGACTGGAGCACGGTCAACCGGCCGTAGCCGAATCACTGGAAGGATTGAAACGGCACGACAATGCCTGGTCCTCGCGCCGGATCTGTGGCTGGAAAAATGGGCAACCGCTCGCCGTATGCAACGGCGCCACGCCTGGACAAACGCCGTTTACCCTACCCGCTTTCTTGAATTCCAAGTTCGCGTCCATTGTCCGTGACCACGGCCGGCTTTACCTGCGAGTCGCCGTGGAGACGGGGCCCGATCTGCAAAAGCTCACGGTTGTTACTAGCGAACCGCTGGACCAGAAACTGCTTGAGCAAGTAACAAGCAATCTTGGTGAAATCACCTTGTACTCGCAGGGATTTGATTTCGGCACCGGCCAGCCATCTTCAGCCACTACGGCGAAAAACTCGCCTGAGTTCTTGGGCATGGAGGAACAGAAGAATGCTGACGGAGGCGCATCTGGCAGTTCCAACCGGCGCAACCAGGACGGGGTTGAAGTGGATGAGGGCCGCCGCGATCTGCGTCCCACATTCACAGCGGGCTCGTTGCCTGCAGCCGACAATGGGTTTGATCGAGTGATTACCTTTGGAACTCCTCTCCCTTCGGTCGACTGGTCAACTGGCGAGCTAACAAAGACGGGAGCGCTGCTGCGGGTCCAGACTCGTCCCTCGATTCTTTACGGCCGCATGTTCGCTGCCTTAGGAGACTTCGCCACTGGCGTGGAATACATGCTGTTGTTCGTCGCAATCATCTTCGCCATCATCGAACTACTGGCACTGTTCATCGGGACGCGGCTTACACGCTCCGTAACAGGCGCGGTTGCGCAACTTTACGAAGCCACGATGCACATCAATCGCGGGGACTTCAGCCATCGCATTTCAGTCAAATCGAACGATCAACTGGCTACCCTGGCCAATTCGTTCAACTCCATGACCGCGTCAATCGAGAACCTGATCGAGGAGCAAAAAGAGAAACAGCGGTTGCAGAACGAACTGACGATCGCGCAAGAGGTGCAAGCTCAACTTTTTCCCCAACACATTTCCCAGTTGGCGTCGCTGGAGGTTTACGGCTTCTGTCGTCCTGCACGCACCGTGAGCGGGGACTACTACGACTTTCTGAGATTGGATTCGGAACGAGTCATCGTCGCGGTAGGCGACGTCAGCGGCAAAGGAATCTCCGCCGCATTGCTGATGGCGACGATTCATTCCGCGGTGCGCGCCTACAGCATGGAGAGCATGCCCAGCCTGCAGTTGCCGGTAGCCGTCGGTCAAGTATCAAATTCCGGATTGACGCTGGCCCCGGGGCCCGACAACGCGGAAGTTTCGTCGAGCGCTCTCCTTTCGTTGCTCAATCACCAGCTTTATCAAAGCACGCCATCGGAAAAGTATGCGACTCTGTTTCTCAGCGTCTACGATGCCCGCGAGCGCAAACTTACCTACAGCAACGGTGGCCATCTTCCCCCAATCATTCTGGCTGAGGACGGATCCTTGCGTCGGCTGGAACGCGGCGGCACCGTTATCGGCCTTTTCGACCATCGAACTTTTGAAGAAGGTTCGGTAGCATTACGCCAAGGCGAACTGCTTCTTGCTTATAGCGACGGGGTGACGGAACCTGAAAATGATTTTGGCGAATTCGGAGAACAACGGCTGATCGACCTGGTCTGGAAAAACCGCGATCTGCCACTGCATCGGATCTGCGAGGTCGTGACCGCGGCAGTCGACGATTGGATTGGCGCCAACGAACAACCTGACGACATCACCCTCGTACTGGCGCGAGGCCGGTAGCCTTTCTGTGCACCCTGAGCCTTCCCTCATGCAGAGACAGGGACCTAAGAGAATACGTATTCGGAGGCGGCAGCCGCCCAGCGGCATAGGCCCTTTCCTCAAAGCCCGGCAACGCACGCCGGAGCCGCCACCCCCGAAGCTCCGCGCACCCGAAAAGAAATCAGGCACGCCCAGCGCGGAGCAAGCTTATTCAGGATGAGCAGGAAACAGGGTGAGTTAGCAGATCAGAACGCACAGCCGCGATAGGCGGGAATGGAGGCTGGCCGGAATAAGACTTCCAGCAACCTCACCGGTTTCAGTTACTACCGGTTCGGGAACCAGAGTCTGACGCGCGGCTGTCATGGCAGTCCAAAGCGTGGGCTGGCAAACGCGCGCATGCGCCGCAACCGGCGCCGTCCCACCATGAAATGTGAAATCAGGAAGCGCTACCTGGGGCAGGACCAGGATCACGGCAAACAACACCAGCTCGAAGACCAGAATAACCAACTGCCAGCGCTTCATCTGGACGGCACTACTAAACAAAAAGTACGCGCGCCGCCGTGCCCTGTCAATCTATCTGATTATTAGGTGGGCACCCTCCCCGCCACGATTGATGCGGTGATGTGGCCTTTGGTCCTGGT
>Ga0207693_10000915_pt1 | contig 26473 bp, 23 predicted proteins | sample LARL81metaG_FD_184347 | JGI IMG/M metagenome (GOLD analysis project Ga0207693, IMG submission 184347) | Corn, switchgrass and miscanthus rhizosphere microbial communities from Kellogg Biological Station, Michigan, USA - LAR L8-1 metaG... | ecosystem: Host-associated > Plants > Roots >... | reverse complement strand
CCTGCATAGCCGCCGCAGTATCGACGTTGGTAATGGCGTTCTATGCCAACTACCCCATTGCGTTGGCGCCGGGGATGGGGCTCAACGCCTTTTTCGCGTTCACCGTGGTGCTCGGTTACAAATATACTTGGCAGCAGGCACTTGCCGGCGTGTTCTGCTCGGGCGCGATCTTCTTTATGATTTCCGTCTTCCGCTTGCGCGAATACATCATCAATTCGATCCCGAAGAATCTCAAGCTCGCGATCTCGGCCGGAGTGGGCCTCTTCCTTGGCATAATCGCGCTTGAAGAGGCGAAGATTGTGGTTGCCCATCCCGTGACGCTCGTCACCCTGGGTGATCTCAAGCAGCTGCCCGCGGTGCTTTGTCTCCTCGGGTTCGTCGTTATCGTCGCACTTAACTCCCGCAACGTCATCGGGGGGACCCTGATCGGCATCCTCGCTGTAACCTTCATCGGCCTGCCCTTGGGGCTGGCTCAATTCTCCGGGCTGATGGCACTCCCGCCCTCGCTTGCGCCGACCTTCTTGCAGCTCGATTTCTCGCGCGTGACTGAGCTCACGTTCCTGATCGTCATCTTCAGCTTTCTCTTCGTCGATCTATTCGACAATGCCGGTACCCTTATCGGCGTTGCGCATCGCGCCGGTCTGCTTGATCCCCAAGGAAATCTGCCGCGCATGAAGCAGGCGCTGCTCGCCGACAGCTTTGCCGCAATGTTCGGTGCCCTGATCGGCACTTCCACAACGACGAGCTACATCGAAAGTGCGGCGGGAGTTTCCGCCGGCGGACGCACAGGCCTGACCGCCGCGTTCGTTGCGCTCTTCTTTCTTCTGGCGCTGTTCTTTTCTCCGCTCGCAGGAATGATCCCTGCCTACGCCTCGGCGGCGGCCCTTCTCTACGTCGCCTGCGTCATGACCCAGGGTCTTGCCGAGATCGATTGGCGCGACATGACGGAATATGCGCCCGCCGTGGTCGCGGCGGTCACCATGCCGCTCACCTATTCCATCGCGACCGGGATCGGGCTCGGCTTCATCACTTACGCGCTGGCCAAGCTCATCGCGGGGCGACTCGACGAGGCGAAGCCAGCGGTGCTCGTGCTCGCGCTGGTCTTTGCCATCAAGTTCGCGCTGCCGGGGTGATGCGCAACGTTAGTCGACCACCGCCACGGCGTTGATCTCGACCAGGCAGCGCGCATCGGTGGCGAGCCGTACCACCTGCACTGTCGTGGTTGCCGGCTTGGCGTCGCGGAAATACTCCCCCCAGACCCGATTGAGCGCGTCCTGGTCGGTGAGATCGGTGACGAAGCGATCCGCGGTGACAACGTCGGCGAAGCCCGCTCCCACAGCCGCGAGCCCGCGCTTGAGATTCTCAAGCGCGGCGCGTGCTTGTCCCTCCATGTCCGCCGGCATGGAATCGAATTCCTCCGGCCGGTGGGGATGGTGATGGTAGACCGGCGCGGCCGTGACCCCTGCAAGATAAACCGTCGTTCCGCCTTTGACCTTGATCGCCGGCGCATAAGGCATCCACATGTCCGGTGCATCGGGCCAGTGGACGTGCTCGATCATCTTCGCCATGCCGCGCGCCTCCTACTCCCTTGCAGTCTGCGCCAAGCCCTTCTTGATCTCGAGAAAATCCCGCCATGCCAGCCGCTTCTGCAGGGGCTGGCGGAGCAGATAGGCAGGATGCAGTGTTGCCAGCGCCCGGATCTCGCGTGCGCCGGTCCGATGCGTGAACCAGCGCCCGCGGATTTTGAGGATGCCGTCGCGCACTTTGAGCAGCGTCTGTGCGGAGGGTGCACCGAGGCACACCAAAATATCCGGAGCGACGAGCTCGATCTGCCGCAGGATGAACGGCAGGCAGATTGCCGATTCCTGCGGCGTTGGCGTGCGGTTGCCCGGCGGCCGCCATGGGACGATGTTGGCGATGTAGACGGATCTGCGATCGAGCGCGATCGAGCCCATCATGCGGTCGAGCAGCTTGCCCGAGCGCCCCACAAACGGCAGCCCGGCTAGATCCTCATCGCGACCCGGAGCTTCGCCCACGAACATGACTCGTCCTCGCGGATTGCCATCCCCAAACACAAGCTGGGTTGCGGTGGCCCGCAGTGCGCAGCCCTCGAAGCGTCCCAGGATGGCGCGCAGCTCTTCGAGCGTTGCGGCGCCCGCTGCCGCGTTCCGGGCTGCCAGCTCCGCCGCTTCGGGAGAAGGCGGCGGCGCCAGGCTTACCCGTGCTTTAAGCTCGCGAGCTTGCGGCGAAGCTGCGCGCGGCAGGGATGGGTTCTGCCGTTGGGGCACGCTGATGGCGACCGCCTCAGTCCCCTGCGCGGTTTCGATCTTCACCTCGGGGTTTTCGCTCAGTCGGTTGACTGGGTGCTCGTTGAGGAGAGCATCAACGCCTGCATCCTGATAAAAGGAGAGGAGCGTTGCGATCTCACGGTTATGGTCGCCGGTCATGGCGGCAGCATGCCTTCTCTCGCCCGGCATGGGAAGCGCTCGCGACCGATCCGCTCTCTTCCTGTTCGTAGGGGCGGGTCCCCAAAAACGCAAAGCGTTTTTGGGGTGCCCCCCACCGCCTCGCCCTTTTCGGCGCGCGCCGGTGCAGACAGCAGGGCGACGCAGTGCGTCGCCCCTACGAAGTCCTTACCTGTAGGGGCGGGTTTCAAACCCGCCCCTACAGGGCCATGATGTGCAAGAGGTGGAAGTTGGCTCGGCGCAGCGTCAAGCATCGAGGTTCTTATGAGTACTGAGGGGTTGCCTGCCCGTGAGGCGATGGACTTCGACGTGGTGATCGTCGGAGCGGGACCGTCCGGGCTCGCGGCCGCGATTCGATTGAAGCAACTCTTGCCCGACGCCGCTGTCGTGGTCGTGGAGAAAGGTTCCGAAGTGGGGGCCCACATCCTTTCCGGTGCGGTCATTGATCCGATCGGTATCGACCAGCTGATTCCGGATTGGCGCAATGACGATGCGCCGATCAAAACCAAGGTGAGCGATGACCGTTTCTACTGGCTTTCGGCGAGCCGCGCGGTGCGTCTGCCCGGCTTCATGATGCCGCCGCTCATGAGCAACCGCGGCAACTACGTGGTGTCCCTCGGCAGCGTGTGCCGTTGGCTCGCGACCCGGGCGGAAGCGCTCGGCGTCGAAATCTATCCCGGCTTTGCCGCCGCCGAGGTGCTTCTTGATGCCAATGGAGCGGTTGCAGGCATTGCCACGGGCGATATGGGTGTCGCGCGCGACGGCCGTCCCAAGGAGAGCTTCACGCGCGGCATGGAGTTGCGCGCCAAGTACACTCTTCTCGCCGAAGGCGCGCGCGGCAATCTCAGCAAGACAGTCATGCAGCGATTCGGCTTGGATGAGGGCCGCCAGCCGCAAAAATTTGGGCTTGGGCTCAAGGAGCTGTGGCAGATCGCCCCCGCGCAGCATCACCCGGGCCTGGTCCAGCACACATTCGGCTGGCCTTTGGACGATGCAACCGGCGGAGGCTCGTTCCTCTATCATTACGATGATGCCCTCGTTTCTGTCGGGTTCGTGGTCCATCTCAACTACGCCAATCCGTACCTTTCGCCCTTCGAGGAATTCCAGCGGTTCAAGACTCACCCGCTGGTGCGCAGCACTTTGGAAGGGGGAAAGCGTCTCGGCTACGGCGCCCGCGCTCTCACCGAGGGAGGCTGGCAATCCGTCCCCAAGCTGGCCTTCCCCGGAGGGGCGCTCCTGGGCTGTGCGGCCGGGTTTATGAATGTCCCCCGCATCAAGGGCAGCCATAACGCCATTCTGTCGGGCTTGTTGGCGGCCGAGCATACGGCGCAAGCCCTCAAAGCAGGGCGCGCGAACGATGAGCTGACCGGCTATGACGCCGCTTGGCGCTCATCCGCCATCGGGCGCGATCTGTGGAAGGTTCGCAATGCCAAGCCCCTATGGTCTCGGCTGGGAACTTTGCGTGGGGTAGCGCTCGCGGGCATGGATATGTGGACCAACAGTGCCGGGTTCTCCCTGTTCGGGACGCTCGCGCACGGTAAGCCGGATTTTGCGACGTTAAAGCCGGCAGCCGCGTTTGCGCCCATCGTCTATCCCAAGCCGGATGGCAAGCTCACCTTCGACCGTCTCTCCTCGGTGTTCGTGTCCAACACCAATCACGAGGAGGATCAGCCGGTGCATCTTAAGGTCGCGGATCCCGTTCTGCAGAGGACCTCCGAGCATGACCGGTACGCAGGGCCTTCGGCACGGTATTGCCCGGCGGGTGTGTACGAGTGGCTCGAGGAGGGTGGGCAGCCCCGCTACGTGATCAACGCGCAGAACTGCGTCCATTGCAAAACATGCGACATCAAGGATCCGAATCAGAACATCACCTGGGTTCCGCCGGAGGGAGGTGGCGGCCCAAACTATCCGAACATGTGAATTGGAGCGTCACGATACTGCCGTTATCCCAGCCTTGAAAGGCAATGGACATATCCATTCAGGGCCGTTATTGCGGAGCCTGGGCCGACGGGCCATACCGGCCATACCCATGAATGCGGCCGCGCGAAGGGTGTTCGTCCGCAACGGAGTCGACAAACCGTGATCCTGCAGCATTTGAGGCGTGCGGCTGGTGCCGCGGCTGCCCTCGCCCTTACCTGGGCGGGAACCCTGAACGCTCAGGCCGAGGCACCAGCAAATCTCGCTCATACCTCCACGTCCGGCAACTATCTCGCTGCCCGACACGCAGGCGGTGAGCGCGATGCCGCTGCTGCTGCCGCCTACTATCGGGCCGCCCTGCGCGGAGATCCCCACAACAACGAGCTCCTCGGGCGCACTTTCCTGTCAGTGCTCGCAAACGGAGAGCTGGACGATGGCGTGAAGCTGGCGGAGCGGGTTCTGCAGGTCGACAAGAATGACAAGGTGGCCCGACTCGTGCTCGGTGTGCGTGCGCTCAAGCAGAAGCAGTATCCGGCAGCACGAAGGGAACTTGCACAATCAATTCGCGGCCCGGTCACCGATCTCGTGGCAGCCCTGCTCTCCGCATGGAGCTTGGCTAGTCCGTCCGAAGCCAAGCTTGCGACCGATACTATCGACAAGCTCGCGAGCGCCGACGGGTATGCCACGTTCAAGGATTTGCACGCGGGGTTGATCCTTGATCTGGTCGGTCAGAAGAAGGAGGCCGCCAAGCGCTATGAGCGTGCGTACAAGAACGATCCTGCGGCGCTGCGTGTGGTCCAGAGCTACGGCAGCTTCCTCTCCCGTCAGGGCAACACCGAGGAGGCGCTAAACGTATTTGCCAAGTTTGACGAGGCGTTGCCCCGCCATCCTCTGATCGTCGAGGCGGTGAGCGAGATCAAGGCGGGAAAGAAGCTTCCCCTGCTGGTCGACAGTCCACAGGCTGGCGCCGCCGAGGCGCTCTATGGTCTTGGTGCTGCGCTCGGGCGACGTGGTGGCGAGGATCTTGGTCTCATTTACCTGCAGCTGGCACTCTACCTCGCGCCATCGCATCCGCTCGCGCTTTTGTCGTTGGCTGATCTCTATGAGGCGATGAAAAAGCCTGAGCTCGCGAACAAAATCTATGAACGGGTGCTGCCGAGCTCGCCGTTGCAGCGCAATGCGCAGATCCAGCTGGCGATGAACCTCGACACGCTCGATCATACGGATGAGGCCAAGGCTCATTTGGAAAAGCTGATCGCCGCCAATCCGGGCGACGTCGAGGCGATCATGGCGCTTGGAAATGTGCTGCGCGGACGCAAGCAGTTTGCCGAATGCGCCGATATCTACTCGAAGGCCGTTTCCACGATCACAAAAGAGGAAAAACCGAATTGGGTTCTCTATTATTTCCGTGGCATCTGTTATGAGCGCTCCAAGCAGTGGTCAAAGGCGGAAGCCGATCTGAGGAAGTCGCTGGAGCTCTACCCTGAGCAACCCTTGGTGCTGAATTATCTCGGCTATTCCTGGATCGACCAGGGAGTAAATCTCGACGATGGAATGAACATGATCAAGCGCGCTGTCGAGCAGCGCGCCGATGACGGCTATATCGTGGATTCGCTCGGGTGGGCCTATTACCGCCTGGGCAATATCGATGAAGCGGTCAAGCAGCTGGAGCGCGCTGTCGAGCTCAAGCCGGAAGACCCCACCATCAACGATCATCTCGGCGATGCCTATTGGCGGGCGGGTCGGGTTCTGGAGGCCCGGTTCCAATGGTCGCATGCGCGCGACCTCAAGCCCGAGCCGGAGGATTTGTCGAAAATCGAGACCAAGCTGAAAGTCGGTCTTTCCGAGGACACATCCTCGGGCCCGGACGCCGAGCACAGGAAAGTGGAGAAGGTCGGCCCCGGCGGCGGGTGATTGGGTGTTCTGCGATGAGGTTGAACTCGTCATGGCCGGGCTTGTCCCGGCCATCCACGTCTTGGCCTGTCACACAAGACGTGGATGCCCGCGCCAAGCGCGGGCATGACGGAGGTAATCGGAAAACGCTTTAGTGGTGGCTGCGCGGGTCGAACGGGCGCCAGCCAAGATCAACCTGACGCTCCGCGTCATCGCGCGGCGCCCCGACGGCTATCACGACATCGAAAGCCTGGTCGCTTTCGCCGGCGTTGCGGATCGACTGAGCTTTACGCCTGATCGCATGCTCGCGCTTGCGGTGGGCGGGCCAATGGCGGCCCGGTGCGGCGAGCTTGCGGACAATCTCGTGCTCAAGGCCGCTTACGCGCTCTCCGAGCGTGTGGCGGGTCTCAAGGTCGGCCGTTTCCTGCTTTCGAAACGGCTTCCGGTGGCGGCTGGATTGGGCGGCGGCTCAAGCGACGCGGCGGCCGCATTGCGGCTGCTCGCGCGCGCCAATCACCTTGCACTCGAGGATCCGCGTCTGATCGAGGCGGCGCAGGCGACCGGAGCCGATGTCCCGGTGTGCCTCGACCCGCAAACTCGCGTGATGCGCGGCATTGGGGACGTCCTCTCAGATCGTATTAAGCTGGCGCCGCTCCCTGCGATCCTGGTGAATCCAGGGGTGATGGTCGCAACCGGGGAGGTGTTCAGGGCGCTCGAGCTGAGCAGGCCCGCAGCCAAAGTCGCCGGCTTGCCCATATCGAGTGGGCCTCAGGACACGTGGGTCGGGTGGGGGAGCGGGCTCGCAGCGCTGGTCGCGGGATTGGCGAGCGTGGGCAATGATCTGGAGAAACCGGCGATCCGACTTCGCCCGGTGATCGCAGACGTGCTGCAGGCTTTGGCTACGCTGCCGGGCTGTCGACTGGCGCGCATGTCCGGCTCCGGTGCAAGCTGCTTTGGGCTGTTTGCAACGGCGCGCGAGGCAGGCCTGGCATCGCGCAGGCTGCGCGCGGAGCAGCCGACGTGGTGGATACGCACAACCACCTTGGCTGGTTGATGACTGGCTCAATTGGAGCGGCAGATACAAAACTCGACCGTCTCTTCCAGAGCGGCTTTCATCGTCGAGGCTGGAAACAGCGCGAGCGCATCAGTCGCAATTGCACCGTAGTGCCGGGCGCGTTGGATGGTGTCCTCCAGCGCACGGTGCTTGGTCATCAGACTGACGGCATATTCGAGGTCGGCGTCCGTGGCGTCCGATTGCTCGAGAGTACGCCGCCAGAATGCTCGTTCGTGGTCCGATCCGCGCCGAAAAGAGAGCACGACGGGCAGGGTGATCTTGCCTTCGCGAAAATCGTCGCCGATGTTCTTCCCGAGCTTGGCCGCCTTGCCTCCATAAGCGAGCGCATCATCGACGAGTTGGAATGCGACACCGAGGTTCATGCCGAATGACCGGCAAGCCGCTTGTTCATCTCGTGGCAGCGATGCCAGTACGGGTCCGACCTCGCAAGCCGCCGCGAAGAGCTCCGCCGTCTTGGCCCGGATCACGGCGAGATAATCGTCCTCCGTAGTGGCCGTATTCTTGGCGGCTCCCAGCTGCATCACCTCGCCTTCCGCGATCACCGCGGCAGCTGAGGACAGGATTCCGAGCGCCTTGAGCGAGGACACTTCGACCATCATCTTGAACGCTTGGCCGAGCAGAAAATCGCCGACCAGCACGCTTGCTTCGTTACCCCAGAGCATCCGCGCGGCGAGCTTGCCGCGTCGCATCTGGCTTTCGTCGACCACGTCGTCGTGCAGTAGCGTCGCGGTGTGCATGAACTCGACCGCCGCGGCGAGCTTGACGTGTCCGTCTCCCGCATAACCGGCAAGCTGCGCCATCGCGAGCGTAAGGATCGGGCGCAGGCGCTTGCCGCCGGAAGCGATCAGATGGTTGGCTACCTCTGGTATGAGCGTCACCTGCGATCCCGTGCGCGACAGGATCGTCGTATTGACGCGCTGCATGTCCTCGGCCACGAGGTCGAGCAGCCGGTCCATGGAGGCGGGCGAGCGGCTTTCGAACGGTACGACGACGGGCAAAGGCGGTTGCTCCGGTAGACGGGATGAGGGAGCATAGAACCAGTGAGGCGGCAAGTGCGCCAGGACGCAAAAGTTTGCGAGCTATCGCCTTGAATGAGAGCACCGTGGAGATCGCGCACGGCGGCGGCCCTAAGCTCGCGTCGCACGGTCCACAGGATGACTGGGAAATTTCTCAGCGCGTTGCAGTTCTCGTGCCCTGCTTCAACGAAGAGGCCTCGATCGGCAAAGTGGTGGCCGATTTTCGCGCTACGCTGCCGAGCGCCCTAATCTATGTCTACGACAACAATTCCACGGATCGGACTGTCGAAGAGGCGTGTGCCGCGGGCGCGTTGGTGCGCAATGAGCAGCATCAAGGCAAAGGCAACGTGGTCCGACGTATGTTTTCCGACATTGACGCCGATATTTACGTGCTGGTGGACGGGGATGCCACCTACGATCCTGCGACCGCGCGGACCATGATCGCGAGCCTTTTCGAGGGCGGGCTCGACATGGTCGTGGCAGTGCGGGTGGATCGCGAGCACAACGCCTATCGCCCGGGTCACCGGACCGCAAACCGGGTGCTCACCCGTTTTTTCAGGTCAGCGTTCAGTGCAACCTTTACCGATATTCTCTCCGGCTTCCGCGTGTTCTCCCGCCGGTTCGTGAAGTCATTTCCGGTCCTTTCGCGCGGGTTCGAAATCGAGACCGAGCTCGCCGTGCATGCTCTCGAGCTCGAGCTCCCGGTAGCGGAGGTCTTAAGCCCCTACTACGCGCGTCCGCAAGGTTCGGTCTCGAAGCTGAACACCTGGCGCGATGGGGTGCGCATCCTCTCGACGATCGTGGGGCTCTATCGAGCGGAGCGTCCGCTGATATTCTTCTCGGTGATCGGTATCGCCCTGGCGGCCGTTTCGATCGTGCTCGCGATTCCGATTTTTGTGACGTTTCTCGAGCAAGGCGTCGTGCCGCGGATTCCGACTGCAATCCTGTCCACGGGCCTCATGCTCTTGGCCTTCCTCTCGCTCGTCGCGGGCCTTGTGCTCGATACCGTGACCCGCGGCCGGCGTGAAGCCAAGCTGATCGCCTATTTGCAGCAGAGGGCGCCGGGCGCGCACAGCGAGGGGCGTCGCTAGCTCTTGGAGAAAAGACTTGCGCGAGATCGTCCGAACCAATGACGCAGTGCTGGTTTCCGCCATCCTGGCGCTGTTGGATGCCGCACAAATCCCGCATGTGCTGCTCGACCAGAACATGAGCGTTCTGGAAGGCTCTATCGGCGTCCTGCCGCGCCGGATTCTCGTCGCGGACGATCATGTGGCTGCTGCCCGTCGGCTGCTCGGCGACGCTGGCCTTGGACATGAGCTGCGTCCTGATGAGAGCTGATGCCTGCTTGCAGAGCGAGGATGCAATGCTTGGCGGCAGCCTGCGGCTCCGCCAGTTCAAGCATGGCCATCGCTTCGGGCACGACACGATCTTGCTCGCAGCCGCATGCCCGGGACGGGCGGGCGAGCAGGCGGTCGATCTTGGCGCCGGTGTGGGTGCTGCGGGGCTCGCACTCGCCGTTCGGGTCGAGGGCATTAGTGTTACCTTGGTTGAAGCGGATCCGCGTCTTGCGGCACTCGCGCGCAAGAACGCCGAGCACAACGGATTGGCCGCACGGATCGACGTAGCAAACCTGGATGTCACTGCGTCCGCGCGCGTCTTTGCAGCTGCGGGCCTTGCGCCCGAATCTCAGATGCGCGTTCTGATGAATCCCCCTTTCAATGATCCCCTGCGGCAAAGGGCATCACCTGACGAAAGACGCCGATCTGCCCATATGGGTCCTCGCGGTACGCTTGCTGCGTGGGTCCGCACCGCCGGGAGACTTCTGCGTCCGTCTGGAACTCTCACCTTGATCTGGCGTGCACAGGGGCTTGCCGAAGTGCTGGAGGCACTTGCTCCTGCGTTCGGCGCTGCGAGCGTCCTGCCGATCCATTCCAAGGCAGGACGAGCGGCCCTCCGGGTGCTCGTGCGCGCCAGCAAAGGAAGCCGCGCGCCGTTGAGCCTCCTCCCTGGGTTCTTCCTCAATGACGCTGCGGGCCGGCCCACGCGAGAGGCCGAAGCCGTTTTGCGCGGAAGTGCAACCCTGCCGTTGGCGGAGATGTGATGTCGTGGCTGTAGGGCCGTCAGCTTGGTTTAGCCATCGAGCCGGCTCCTTCCGGCTCGCTGGTGTACGACACTCGTCCTGGGGCTCTTGTGCCGCGGCGCGTACATAGCCAAGATCGGCCGATCGAGAGTGCCCGGTTTCAACGCATGCCGGCAAACCTTAACGATTCCAGATCTGGGAGGAACCGCATGATTGTCAGCCCCAAGCTTGACCGCCGCTCCATGCTCAAGGGTGCCGCCGCTGTCGGCGTTCTGCCGATTGCGTCACCGTTCATCATAAGCGCGCGGGGAGAGAGCCCGGTGCGGATCGGGATGGTGGACCCGCTCACTGGGGTTTACGCAGCGCCGGCGGGGAACGAAGTGATCGGCGCCAAGCTCGCGCTCGAGCAGATGAATGCCAAGGGCGGCATCCTGGGCCGACCAGCAGAGTTGCTCGTCGAGGATTCCGCCAACGACGTCGGCACCGGTGTGCAGAAGACGCGCAAGTTGATCGAGCGCGACCAGGTGAACTTCATCATCGGCGACGTGAACTCGGGCATCGCGCAGGCAATCGCACAGGTGACGAACGAGAAAAAGGTGCTGCACATCGTGTCCGGGGGACATACGGACACCATCACCGGCAGCGACTGCAAATGGAATGTTTATCGCGTCTGCAACACCACCCGCATGGAGGCCAATTCGGTTTCCGATCTGCTGTTCAACAAGTACGGCAAGAAGTGGCATTTCATCACGCCCGACTACGCGTTCGGTCACACGCTGCAGAAAGCCTGCCTGGCCAATCTGCAGAAGCTCGGCGGCACCATGACGGGAAACGAGCTGACCCCGCTCGGCACCACCGACTTCTCCGCCTATCTCATCAAGGCTCGTGCCGCCAATCCCGACGTGTTGATTCTGCTGGTGCAGGGGTCGGACATGATCAACTGCCTCAAGCAGATCGTGCAGTTCGGCATCAACAAGCAGATTCATGTTGCCGGAACGCAGCAGGAGCTGGAATCCCTCGAAGGCTTGCCGCCGGAGGCGCGGATCGGCATCTGGATGTTCGAATGGTATTGGAAGCAGCCGGGCGTTCCGTCTGTCGACAAGTTCGTTGCCGACATCCGCAAGGTGAATGGCGGCAAAGTCCCCACCGCGCGGCACTGGTTCGGCTATACCTCGGCGATGACGTTTGCGCTCGTGGCAAATCAGGAAAAGAGCATCGACTCGATCAAGCTTGCGAAAGCGCTGGGCGATTTCGAGCTGCCGCCGGATGTCAAGCTGCAACCCAACAAGTGCTATTACCGCGCGGGCGATCATCAGCTGATGACATCGGCCTTCGTGGGTTCGGCGCAATCGAGCGGGAAAGACGATCCGGAGGATCTGTTCCAGGTCGATCAGGTGGTAGCCGGGGACAAGACGGCGCCCCCGGTCGCGGACACCGGCTGCAAGCTGACGATGCCGAGCTGATTCACCGCGCGTTCCGGTGAAATGTATTCAGGACCTGCGGCAGACTTCCACATCGCACATGGTTCGGCCGCAAGGCAGAAGCGCCATGCCTCCCCCTGTAAGGGGTCGGGTGGGGGTCTGCGACCCGGAGCTCCCATTGGCTGATCGTTGCGGCCGCGAGTCGACCCCCACCCGGCTCCCCCCGACCAAATCGGGGGTCGCCGACATCCCCCTTTCAGGGGGAGGTATTGCGGGGAGGGGAATGCGCCCACAATGACGCAGCTTCTCTTCTTCAACATCACGAATGGTCTGATCATCGGCGCCTTCTACGTGCTCATGGCGCTCGGCCTGTCGCTCATCCTTAATCTCAGCAATGTCATCAACTTCGCCCATGGCGGATTTCTCGTCATCGGCGGGTACATTGCCTATACCATCACGCCATACGTGGGCTTCTGGGGCGCGCTCCTGATCGCGCCGCCGCTCACGGCGCTCATTGGTCTCGTGGTCGAACGGGTGCTGATCCGGCCGCTCTACGGCCGCGACCCTCTCTACAGCCTCCTGCTCACCTTCGGCCTCGCCTTTATCATCGAGGACGGCACGCGATTCCTCTGGGGAGCACAGGGAAAGCCGGTGACCATCCCGGCCGTGCTGGCGCAGCCCTTGAGCAGCGATTTCTTCTTCATCACCGGCTATCGCCTGTTCATGGTCGTGATGGTGGTGATCTCCGTGACATTGTTGTTCCTGCTGCTGCGGTATACGCGGCTGGGCATCCGCATCCGCGCCGGAACGCTCGACCTGGAGACGGTGGCGGCTTTGGGCATCAACGTGCGCATGCTGCGCTCGCTCAATTTTGCCATGGGCATATTCCTCGCCGGGCTCAGCGGCGTGCTGGCGGCAGGCCAGCTCGGTCTAGAACCGACCATGGGCACGGGCCTCCTCATGCCGAGCTTCATCGCCATCATCGTCGGCGGGGTCGGCAGTCTCACCGGCACGCTGCTGGGCGGATTGCTGATCGGGGTCGCCTCGGGAGTTACCGCGGTATTCCTGCCCGCCGCGAGCGAAGCGATCATATACGTGATCATGGCTGTGGTGCTTCTCATCCGACCGCGCGGCTTGCTCGGCGAGGAAGGCATGCTGACGTGAGAGGAGAGGGGGACGCGCGCAAGCTGATCGCGCTCGCCGCCATCTGGGCGGCGCTTCTGCTCGCACCGTTCTGGATGGTGCCGCTCGGCGGCTACACGGCGCTGGGCACGCGCGTGCTCGTGCTCGGGCTGGCGGCGATGTCGGTGAATTTTCTGCTGGGCTTTACCGGCGTCCTCTCGTTCGGCCATGCCGCTTATTTCGGGCTCGGCGCCTATGGCGCCGGGTTTGCGCTCAAGTTTCTGGCGCCGAGCACGCCGCTGTCCCTGCTCTGCGGCATGCTGCTCGGCGGCATTGCCGGCGCTCTCCTGGGCGTGCTGCTCGTGCGCCGGCGCGGCGTCTATTTCGCCATGGTCACGATCGCGTTCGGACAGGTGTTTTATTACATCGCGTTCCAATGGAGCTCGGTGACCGGGGGCGACGACGGTTTGCGCGGCTTCTCCCGCCAGCCGATCGATCTCGGCCTCTTCTCCATCGATATCCTTTCGAGCGCCAATGCGTTCTATTATTTTGTCCTGCTTTGCTTTGCCGCCGCCGTGACCGTCATGGCATTCATCCTGCGGTCGCCGTTCGGGCGCACCATGATTGCCATCCGCGAGAACGAACGCCGGGCGCGTTTCCTCGGCATCCCGGTCGAGCGGCACATCTGGATCGCCTTCACGCTCTCCTGCTTCTTCATGGGATTGGCCGGCGCGCTTTACGCGCTGGTCAACAACTTCGCCGACCCGCGCGGGCTGCACTACAGCCAGTCCGGCGATTTCGTCATGATGGCGGTGATGGGCGGCATGCGCAATTTCTGGGGCCCGCTGCTGGGGGCTGCCGTGTTCGTGGTGCTGCAGGATTATCTCTCCAGCATCACCATCAACTGGATGTCCTTCCTTGGCATGTTGTTCGTCGCGGTTGTGCTGTTCTTCCCGCGCGGCCTGTTGGGTTTCATTCGGCAGACTGCAAAATGACCGTCCTCGAAGTCAGGAATGTCAGCAAGCGCTTCGGCAGCCTCGCCGCGGTGCGCAATATCTCGCTCTCGGTGCCCAAGGGCGAGCTGCGCGCGATCATCGGACCGAATGGCGCCGGCAAGACCACCTTCTTCAATCTGATCAGCGGCTTTTTCCGGCCGACCGCGGGAACGATCCTGTTTGACGGCCGCGACGTCACCGCGCTGCCCGCGCATCAGCGCGTGACCCTGGGGATGGCCCGCACCTTCCAGATCACGGAGATTTTTCCCGAGCTCAGCGTGTTCGAGAATGTGCGGATCGGCACCGAGGTCGCGGGCGGCTATCGCCTGCGTGCGTGGATGGGTCGCGCCGAGCGCGACGGCATAGAACGCCGAGTGACGGAGACGCTCAGGCTCACCGGACTGGAATCCAAGGCTCACCGCCTTGTCGGGGAGCTCGCGCATGGCGATCAGCGCGCCGCCGAGATTGCGATGGCGTTGGCGCTCGAGCCGCATCTCCTCCTGCTTGACGAGCCGACCGCCGGGATGGGCGACCAGGAGACCTACGAGATTACTCAACTCATTCGCCGCCTGCATCGCGATGGCAAGCTCACCATCGTGCTGATCGAGCACGACATGCGGGTCGTTTTCCACCTCGCCGATCGGATCACCGTGCTCGACCAGGGCAGTTTGCTCGCCGATGGCACCCCGCAGGAGATCGCCGCCAATGAAGCGGTGCAGGCAGCCTACCTGGGCAGGGCCGCATGACCGCCGCGCTGACTGCCGAAGGTCTTCAGACCTACTACGGCAAGAGCCACATCCTTCAAGGTGTCGGGCTCGACGTCGCCGAGGGCAAGATCACCGCGCTCCTCGGCCGCAACGGAGCGGGTAAGACGACCACCTTGCGCAGCCTTATGGGGCTTACTCCGCCGCGCCAGGGCCGGGTCACGATCTTCGGTGTCGAGACCACCCATTGGCCCACGTTTCGCATCGCCGCGTTGGGTGTCGGTTATGTTCCCGAGGGACGGCGCATCTTCGCCAATCTCAGCGTCGAAGAGAACCTGAAAGTACCGCTGCAGCGTGAGGGCCCCTGGGTCGCCGAACGCGTCTACAAGCTTTTCCCGCGGCTTGCCGAGCGCAAGCTCAACCGTGGGCGCCAGCTTTCCGGCGGAGAGCAGGAGATGCTCTCGATCGGCCGCGCCCTGCTGCTCAACCCCAAGCTGCTCATCCTCGATGAGCCGTCGCAGGGGCTGGCCCCGCTGATCGTGCGCGAGGTCTTTCACATTGTCGCGCAAATGCGCAGCGAAGGGATTTCGGTCCTCCTGGTCGAGCAGAATGCCAGGATGAGTCTGGAGATTGCCGACCACGCCTACGTGCTCGATGACGGCAGCATCGTCTATTCCGGTCCGGCGGCCGAGCTCGCCGCCGACGAGGCGCGGGTGCAGGCGCTCGCCGGCGCCAGTGCTGAGGAATGGACGCACGCTTGAGACTGTCAAGCGTCCGCAGGCTGATTTAAGCGTGGGCTCGATGCGAAGATGTGAAGCAGCTCACACCAGGCAGACTGGCGCGTTCACAGTTTCAGCCTGAGGCGTAGAAATTGCCAATCAAGTGTTTGGACACCCAGAGGGGCGGCGTGTTCAGAAATGACCGGAGTGTCCTGCGACTTGAGGATTAAGTGAGCGCTCGAATGCAATGTGGAATAAAGGCGGCGTTGCGCGATCTAGTCCGGAAGCTGGTTTTGGCTTCGTCCCGAGGAGAATGACGATGTTGACCAAGGTCACACTCGCTTTCGCATTGGCAATTGCTGCCATAAGCGCCCTACCGGCATCTATTGGAAGCTCGCTTGCGCAGTCCAACCCAAACCTGGATTGCAGCTCCTATCGTGGGGCGAGCATGTGTTAGTAGCGCGGCCCCTATGGCGACGGCAAAGAATTCGGTTGGCCCCCGCCCACCATCGGTGGACGCCGTCCGCGCGCATCAACGCCCCAAACTGTCAGAGCGCTCAAGAGAACAGCCAAGCCCCAACGCGCCTGCGATCAACGCTCGCTTGCGCCGACGCTTTAACTCGGAGTGCTTGGGGAAAGTATCCGCGCGCGTAGCAGTCGGTCCTTCGCCCGCGGATCCTCTCCCAGCTCTGCCGGTTGGCCCCGGCTTGCGTTGGTTGCGTGTCAACGTTGATTTCTTGGCGATGGCGCTAGTGGGGATAGCTATGGGCCGAGGGCGGTACGGACCTCAGCGAGCGCCTCCTCGCAGGCGCTCTGATTGCCCGCGAGATCTGCCTCGTGCGCACGCGCCATCCCTGCCGCGATGGCTGTGGTCACCTCTTTGGAAAGTTCCCAAAGCTTGCTTTCCGCTGCAGCAATCGATCCCGGCGTCGGTTGCCGGCTGAGAAGCGCCCCTGGACTTTCAGGCGCGGCCGGCCCGGTAGCGGCATTGGCTGCGAGCTTGGCATCGATCTGCGCCTGCACCTGCGTGATCTGCTGGGTGCAAGGCCCGGCGGCGCTCGCGGTTGCTGATAGCGCGAGTGCCGCAACGGTGGGCACGAGCAATCGCAGAATGATCACTCTAATGCTGCGCACGCATTGCCTGCGCATATGCCGCGTTCAGCGCTTTACTGCGTTCTTCCGCTAACTCGAGGAACTCCGGGGCAAGTCCTGACACCCGATCAGGATGGCATTGTTGTATCTTCCGTCGGTAGTTGTGGACGATTTCCTCTTTGGTTGCGCTCGGTGCGACTTCAAGAATTCTCCACCATTCTGTCAGAGATTGTACGGCGGCCCCCCGCTCACGGTCTTGGTGACACCGCCTTTCAGCCTCGCGCTCTTCCTCTACTTGCTCTCGTTGCCGCTCCGCTTCTCTTCGTAGCTCCGCTAGGCGCTGACGTTCGGCCTCCTGTGCCTTGCGTTGGCGTTCTTCGAGTTTCTGCCGCTCCTGTTCGCGCTGCTTTTCGGATTGCCGCTCCCTCGAGGTCGCGCCTTTTCTATGAAGTCTCCGATGCTCCATCCAAATCACGGGCCCGAACACCAACGCCCCTGCGTTTACACTCATCCAAACAAAATGTTTGGTGTCCATCGCAAATAGGCTAAACGCATAGAAGCAGACTACGTCGACGAGAACGATAGCCAACCCGATAGCCGGCCAGTGCCCCCCAGGCACTTTCCATGCGCCCTTTCGGCCAATGTGGATATCACCTATTGAGGCCGATGGCATAAAAGCTCCACTTGCCACTCTGGGATGCAATCCCAGGTCCTTAATCCCCCGTGGGCTATCGCGGCCCGCCCTATAAGGCATCCGAGCACGGCCAACGGGCGACATTAAGACTTAAGGCGGCGACCATTCCCGGCGGCCTCAAATAGCGTTAAGTGTAGGGCCAGCCAGCGTCTATGGTGCCTTGGACGGGTGCGGCGCTGCGCCAGATCATTACCAGGGTAACTTGGTACCTCAGCGTCCGGGCGCAAAGCTCCTATACTCCTCGTGCCCGGGTGGCGCTTCTGCGTGTGGTTTCGGGTGCGAGTAATGCGTTGTATTGCCTGTGGCGCTGAGTTGATCCTGACGAAGGTGGTCCCGGACCATACAGTGGCTATACGTGGTGTCGAGCACCATACGTTCATCTGCTCTGGATGCCATGTTACAGAGAGTCGGGTAGTGTTCATCAAAGATGGTCGTGAGGCTGATAGCCCACCGATGCCCACGCAGGCAGGCCGAGGGATCAAGCGCACGCCAACGGTGCAGGATGAGCAGGTCGCCCCTATGGGTCTGTTCGGCCGCGTGATGGCGCGAATACGCGGGCATTAACCATTCCCGCGGTCCTAAGCATGAACATGATCTTGCGCATACCCGCTGGCTGATCCGCCCCAATTGTATATCCTGCAATCCGGCGCTGGCTGGCACGGAACCGGATACAATTCGAACAATCGACACGCCGCGATTTCATCACGCTTCTCGGCAGCGCGGCAGCCGCCTGGCCGCTTCGGGCGCGCGCGCAGCAGCCCGAGCGCATGCGACGCATCGGGGTGCTCTCGAATCTTGGTGCTGACGACGCCGAAGGACAGAGTCGCAATGCTGCGTTTGAGCAAGTGTTGCAGGAACTGGGCTGGGCCATCGGACGCACCCTCCAGATCGACTACCGCTGGAGCAACGGCGATGCGGATCGTCTTCGCATCCATGCGGCCGAGCTGATCGCTCTCGCACCCGACGCGGTGGTGACCACTTCCGGGGTTTCGATACCGCCGTTGCTGGAGGCGAGCCACAGCGTGCCCATCGTGTTTGCGCAGACCATCGATCCGGTCGGCCTCGGAGTCGTTGAAAGTCTGTCCCGACCAGGGGGAAACATCACTGGCTTCACTCAGTTCGAATACGGGATCACGGCGAAATGGATGGAGTTGCTCAAGCAGCTTGCGCCTGCCGCTGCGCGGGCGGCCGTCCTTCGCGATCCATTTGACCCTGCTGGAGTAGGACAGTGGGCGGCAATGCAATCGGTGGCACCGGTGTTCGCGGTCGAGTTGAGCGTGGTCAATGTTCGTGACACCAACGCGATCCAAAATGGCATCATGAAAATTGCGGGTTCTCCGAATTCCGGCTTGCTCGTGACGGCGTCCTCACCAGCGGCGGTCCATCGTGATTTGATATTAACGCTTGCTGCCCGGTACCGACTGCCGGCGGTGTACCCCTACCGTTACTTTGTCGCAGCGGGAGGCCTCGCCTGTTATGGGCCTGATACCATCGACCAATACCGCCGCGCCGCCGGATATATCGATCGCATTCTCCGGGGAGAGAAGCCGGCCGACCTCCCGGTGCAGGCACCGACGAAGTACGAGCTGGTGATCAACCTCAAGATGGCGAAGGCGATCGGCATCGAACTGCCGCCAATGCTGCTTGCTCGCGCCGACGCGGTGATCGAATGAGCTGTTGTTGTTTGTTGCGGTGAGGCACACCGCCAATAGTCGCACGTCAAATCGACTCACCATCGCCACACTATAAGGTTTCCGACGATGGGGTGAAAAAAGACTTGCTGCGATTCAATCAGCGGACTCGTCGAGTGGGATCGTAAACTGAAACACCGCCCCCAGCCCATCATTTCCGGTTGCCCATAATCGCCCGCCATGCTCTTCTATGATGTATCGGCAGATCGATAGCCCCATACCCATGCCGTCTAACTTTGTCGTGTAGAACGGCTCGAATATACGGTTGAGGTTCTCCGGCTTTAGCCCCGGCCCGGTATCCCGCACCGCCACCATTACATGTTCAGAATTGGTTTCTTTCGTGGTGCTGATATCCAGCTCGCGACTACCTCGATCGACATTGTTCATTGCTTCTATGGCGTTCAGGATCAAGTTGAGAATCACCTGTTGTAATTGGACGCGGTCACCCCGAATGCGAGCCATGTTTTTTTCCAACTGCGTTTTGATCACGACACTATCCTTTGTCGCCTCGCTGTGAATCAACGAAATAACCTCACGTATCGCATCATTTATATCCACCGTGTCAGCTCGTGGCGCGCTTTTCTTAACGAGCCCGTGAATTCGCTCGATGACGGCGGTGGCTCTGTTGCCATCTTTCATCATCAGCTCAACAGACTGTCTTGCCTCATCAAGTTCGGGTGGGTCTTTGGCGAGCCATCGCAAACTCGTATTGCCGCTTATCATCAATGCCGCAAGCGGTTGCTTGAGTTCATGAGCGATGGAGGCCGCCAGTTGCCCCATCGTTGTGACTCGATGGACGTGTGCCAAGGCCGTCTGCAACTCGCGAAGCTGACGCTCTCGACGGGTAGCCTCCAGGGCAATCGTGGCCTGCGCGGCGAAGTCAGTCACCATTTCAATTTCTTTTTCTGTGAAAGGCAGCACCTGTGTCCTGGAAACAGTGATGGCTCCGATCGCCGTGTCGCTGCTCAGCATCGGCACAATCAGCATTGTTCGGATTCCCCCTAACTTGACGAGATCCACTACGGCAGGAATCTTGAGATAGTCCTTTTCTACCGCCAAATCGGGGATGTGGACGGGCGACTTGCTTGCAGCCATTTGAGCGAGAGGGCCGTGTGGTATATTGAAGATCGGCTGCCTCCACCGCTCAGCCGCACTGCTGGGATAGCTTACTTCAGCTACCAGCCTGAAGCTCTCTGCCTCGGCTAGACGTAAATTCCCGTAATTGGCGCGGCAAAGACGGGTGGCACTCTGGATAATGGTGTCGAATATCGGCTGCAATTCGTGGGGCGAGTTGGAAATGGCGCGCAGCACTTCTGAAACCGCCGCTCGCTGCTCTTCCAGTTCCGAACTCGAAAAAGGGTGCTGGGAATGTTTAGCGGGGCGGGCACTCCGACTTCTTCGGGGTGGCTTCATATCGCGTTCCCGAGCAGTAGCTTTCCTGTCACTGGCCCCCTTGGCAACAATACTACGATCCGGTGGATACAGTCGCAACAGACGGATTCGCTGCTCAACACAGAGGATCAGTGCCTAGTCTAGGGCGCGGACTCATTCACGCGCAGCCATAGTCTGATTGATGCAAGCTGGATGAAGGCGAGGTAATTTGCCGCGAGCTTGTCATACCGCGCCGAGCACGTCACCTGAAGCCATCCTGATGGGACGTGGACAGCGGCGCGACCACGGGCCGGGCTCGAATCTCCCGGATCACGAGATCGGAAATGCTCATGTGCATCATCCTCTTTATCGTTGGTGGCGGATCGTCGCGGCGCGGTCGTAGGCATCGATCCGTCAGCCATAACGTAGTCGGACGAAAGCTGGCTGGCCGACGGGCATCCAATCTGCGCTAACGTCCGGTCGACTTCATCCTTGAGCAAGCGAAGGACGTGGTCGACGCCGGCTTCACCAGCCGCCGCCAGACCATACAGGCTTGCGCGCCCTAGCAGCACGGCGTTCGCGCCGAGCGCCAACGCTTTCACGATGTCGGTGCCGCGGCGATAGCCACTATCGATCAGGATCGGCGCCGAGATCCGCGCCCGGCTCTCCGCGAGGACATCGAGCGGCGACACAGCTGCGTCGAGCTGGCGACCTCCATGGTTGGAAAGGATCACCCCATCGGCGCCGGCCGCGACGCAACGCTCAGCGTCGTCGGGACGCATGATGCCCTTCACCAACAGCTTGCGCGGCCAGAGTTTGCGCAGCCAGCTGAAGTCGTCCCAGCTGAAGCTGGCATCCATCTGCCGGCTCATCACGGCGGCCTGGATTTCGACATCCGAGGAATCGGCGGTCACGAAATTCCCCAGCTGAGGCATGCCATTGAGCATGAAGCCGAGCGACCACCGAGGATGCGTCACGCCGTCATAGATCAGCCCGGGCGTATAATGCATGGGCAGGCTGAAGTCGTTGCGCAGATCGCGTTCGCGGTTGCCGTTCACGCCGACATCGGTCGTGAGCACGAGAGTGGAGTAGCCAGCTGCGTCCGCGCGACGGACCATCTGCTCCGCGAGCTTGCGCTGAACGATGTAGAGCTGGAACCAGAGGTCGCCGTTGGATGCGGCTGCCACATCCTCGATCGAGGCATTCGAGGCAGTCGACAGCACGAAGGGAATGCTGGCCCTCTCGGCCGCACGGGCGAGCAAAATGTCGCCCTTCGGCCAAAGCGCGCCGTTCAGGCCGGTGGGCCCGATCATGAAGGGGGCAGCCTGATGTCGCCCAAACAGTTCGATGCCGGTGTCGCGCTTGCTGACGTCGACGAGACGGCGCGGCATCAACCGGTAGCGCTCGAAGACCTCATGATTGTGCTTCAAGCTCGTTTCATCGTCGGCGCCGCCTTCGAGATAATCGAAGACGATCTTGGGCAGACGCCTTTGGGCGAGGATACGGTAGTCTTCGACGTTGACAGGTTTCGCGGACATGGCGAGCTCCGTCAGAATCCCTCAGCGAGGGTGGGCACCTCGATCAGGGTTGGGGCTTGCGAGCCGAGCGCAGCTGTCAGCGCCTGCTTGAGGTCGTCGGCCGTGGCGGCGCGCACGCCCTCCACGCCATAGCCCTTGGCCAGCGAGAGGAAGTCGATACCCGGCACGTCGAGCCCAGGCACGGCGTCGACTTTCAGCACCTCCGCGAACCAGCGCAGCGCACCATAGGTGTCGTTCTTCAAGATCAGGAACACCACCGGGATCTTGTAGCGGGCGGCAGTCCAAAGCGCGGTGATGCTGTAATTGGCCGACCCATCGCCGGTGACGGCGATGACGCGTCGCGAGGGCTCGGCGAGCTGTACGCCCAGCGCCGCCGACATGGCGAAGCCAAGACCGCCAGCCGCTCCGAAATAGTAGCTACCGGGTTCCTGCATAGGCAGTCGACGCCACAGGAAGTCGGTCGTTGAGGTCGACTCGTTCACGTAGATCGCATCGCTCGGCGCGGTCGCAGCGATGACGTCGAGGACTGCTTCGGGCGACAACGGCCCCGGGCCGATTTCCGCGGGCGCGGGTCTTGCCTGCGCCGTGGGCGAAGGGCGGCCGGATTGGCCTACATTGTCGACCAAAGCTTGAAGCGTTGCATGGATGTCCCCGACGATCGCATCACCGACCGGCGCGCGGGCCGCCTCCTGCGCATCGGAAGTCACAGCAATAAGTTCAGCCCCCTCGGGGAGATACGCCCCCGGCTCGTATTGGTGATAGCGGAAAACAGGTGCGCCGATGACGACGATCAGGTCATGCCCGGTCAATGCTGCCGAAATCCCCTTGATCGCGGCCGGCAGCAGACCCCGGAAGTAGGGATGCGTGGTTGGGAAAGGACAGCGCGGCGCCGACGGTGCCACCCAGACCGGCGCGCGGAGCTTCTCGGCCAGACGAACCGCATGAGCATTGGCGCGACACGCGTCGACCTCCGGTCCGAGGACGAGCACGGGGTTCGTGGCGGCGTTCAGACGTTCGACGACGCGCGACAGCGATGGCCCGTCAAACGAGCCGACCGCCTGGCGGCCGAGGAGAGCTGACGATTGCGGATCCGCTTCAGCCGCCCAGTCGTCATAGGGAACCGAGAGATAGACCGGGCCGGACGGCGGCAACGCCGCCATATGCAGCGCCCGGCTCATCGCCAGCGGCACGTCCTGAGCGATCGACGGCTCATAACTCCACTTCACCAGTGGGCGCGGCAGTTGCGTCGAGTCCAGATTGGTCAACAACGCCTCGACACCCACCATGGCGCGCGTCTGTTGCCCGGCGGTCACGATTAGCGGCGTATGAGAGTTCCACGCATTGGCGAGCGCACCCATGCCGTTGCCGGTGCCGGCGGCGGAGTGGAGATTGACCAGGGCTGGCTTCCCGATCGCCTGGGCGTACCCGTCAGCCATGCCCATCGCAACGCTCTCGTGCAGGCCGAGGAAATAGCGGAAGTCTGCCGGAAAATCCTTCAGGAACGGCAACTCGTTTGATCCGGGATTGCCAAAGATCGTAGTGACGCCATGCCTTCGCAACAGGTCATATGTCACGTCATGGACGCTAGTCATGATTTCACTCCTGTTTGCTCTAGCGTCTCGATGTTGAAAACTAGAAGGGATAAGGCCCAGTGGAATGCCGCACGGTCACCCAGTGATCGCGCGTAAATTCGCGTAAGATCCACTCCCCGCCGAACCGCCCGAGCCCGCTGTTCTTCTCGCCGCCGAAAGGACCCGTCGGCGTGTCATCGACACTGTGGTCATTCACATGGGTCATTCCGGCCTCAACTCGCAGCGCGAAATTCACACCGCGCTCCCGGTCCTGCGTGAACACCGCGGACGACAGACCGTATTCGGTCTGATTAGCGACGTGCAGCGCCTCCTTTTCGTCCTTGACCTGGATGATGAGCGGTAGCCGGCCTTGCGATCCGCCCCGGTGAACGGATGCGGCAGCTGGCGCAGCCACTTGCGCAGAAAGCCGTCGATCCTCTCCGCCGAGAGGCCGTCACAGATCTTCTGCAATCGCGCAGGAGCGGCACAGCTGAGCAAGCCATTGTCGAGCGCCTCGAAGGCGATGCCTTCCTGCGCGAGCTGGCGCTTGGCGTATTCATGGCCGTTCAGGCAGAGCTTGGCATTGAACGGAAAATAGCTGCAGAACTTGAGGAAGAACGGACCGAAATTGCGGTCGACTGCATAGATGTAATAGTGGTTCACCATCGCGGTGGACCGTACGATCCAGGGATAAGGCTGTCCGCTCTTCGGGTTCCGCGCTTCTCGGTGCGGAACACGGGCGTCTTCTCCTGCGCCTTGCCGATGAAGACCACGCCCTCGTCCTTGCCGAACTTGCGCAGATACTCCTTCATCACGTCATCCTTGCGCTGCCCCTTGCGGAACTGCACCAGCGGTATCTCGTGCTGCGCGGCAAAGTTCTCCAGCTTTGCCACGAAGGCGCGGCTCATCGGCTGCATCAACGCCGCAGACGGCAACGGCTGCCCGCGATGCTCGCGGAAGAACCCCACGATCCCGGTCTCGTGCTGCAGCCTCGGCACGAAAACATTGAGATACATGCGATCGATCCCCTCGACCGTAAGCTTCACATGATGGCGCAGGATATCCGCCACGCTTTGTGCTATCATCGCCCCGGCTCCGGTCGTGCGGTTTTGCCTCTTGCAGGCGTCTAGACCATTCATCGGTCCTATCTGAGCCTGGTTCTACCAGAGCTCGTTCATGAACCGCCGATCGGAGCCACAATGTCCACAACCAACCACGTCCAAGTGCAAGGCGGGCCACTAACATCTAACGAGGCTCCGCCTCAGACCAAGCCTATCCACATGCCTCGTCGGTCTGAGGCGGAGCCTCGTTAGGTATTCGCGAAGGATCTTGTGTTTGCGCTTCGTGTGCTCTTCGAGAACAGCACCACCGAGCCATGCATAGGATTTTTCGACCATCGGCCCTCGCCGGGACGCTGAAAGTGTTCTCCAATTAAATCTCGACTGCCAGTGACGTCGGCATATCGTCCCAAACTTTTCCGCGATAGATGCGCCCATTGGCCTTCTTCGAGCGCCGCTTGTTGTCCTTGCCCCACGTTCCCCACTGCTTGAAAAAGAACTTCGTGTCGTGAATCGAGCATTGGTCGTAGATTTCGTCGATCCATTCCTCGCGAATGGGCCGTGAAGCACGGCCGCTTTCGCCGCCGACGATGGCCCAGTGGATGCCAGTCAAATCGACCGGCCCCACCGGTCCGATCAGCGGCTCGAACGAGATAAAGCGAATGCGTGCGGGGACGGTGCGCAACGCGTCAATGCGAGCCGTGACCTCGGCGGCCTCCACGCTGGTGCCAAGCCAGACATTCGGCAAAACATCCCTGATGATGTCGCGCACGATCGCCGCCATCCGTTCCGGTCGTTTGGTCAGAATCTGATAGTGATGCCGTGGCGTGGCCCTCATCACCTGCCAAACCGCCGCAATGAAGGCGTCGCTGACGCCCTCGTGAAAGAGGTCGCTCATCGAGTTGACGAAAATCTTCTTGGGCTTCTTCCAGCCTAGCGGACTGTCGAGCGCCTGATGGTCTTCCCGCACGACCCCGTTCCAGATCGTGCGCTTGCCGCTGCGGCGCGTAAGGCTCTGATATTTCTCAACGCCCATGGCCTCCAGCCGCCGCGCCATCTCCATAGCGTAGCAATTCGTGCAACCGGCGCTGACAATCGAACAACCAGCAACTGGATTCCATGTGGCGTCGGTCCATTCGATCTGTGTTTCGGCCATGGGCAATACTCACACGCTTCTGGGCTATGGATTCCAAGTTAGCGGAGTTCCGCCCTTGTCGAAATCACTGATTTTCAGGCATTTTCAGAGGCGGATTGACTCCCAGCATACATAGAACAAAATGGGAACATTCGAATTGCCGCAAAGGAATTCGCACGGATTGCATAGGCCGCTGACTGAATCGCGAGGACCCAGCTTCCTGCTGCCCGCGTTCATGGCCGAAGCAATCTGCCAACCAAGCTAAGCAGCGGCTTGTGCCTCAGCAGCACAAGGGAGCGTGAGTATTCCACCAGGCATGCCATTGAAAAGCAACGGTGCGGCCATCGACGTAGAAGTTGTCTGTGCCTTCGCAAGGATGGTCGACATCCCTAGCCGCCACCCAAGGGTGGCCAGTGCTGAATGCTTGGGGAAGATCAATGTCAGCAAAGCGGCGGTTAAATTCGGGCGAACCGACCGGGCGCCAGACCGTAAGAACGCTGTTGCCATGCTCGTCGATTGCATTGGACGGATAATATTGGAGCAAGGCCAAGGCTTCGTCCTGCTCCTCAACGAAACGCCATGCTGTTGCCTGCTTCGAAGCTCCATGCCGATCCGCGAGCGTAAAGATGGCGTCGAAGCTCGGCTGGCAATCACGCGGGCGATGCGCGAATTCCGACAGTTGCATTTGTGTCTTTTTGGTCTGGACTGTTGACCGCGTGCTACTTTCTCAGAAATCTTGGTGGGAAACTCCAAGCCGCAGGTGACCAAAGATATACATGACCCCCTTCCGCAGCGAGAACGCCCTATGGTTGAGCGTGCCTTCGCGCGCGGATTGTCCAAGCTGCAGAGCGACAAATCGTCCAACGCGCGCGGCGTGACGAAGCACGGCACAGGTAGGGACGCTTGATCATATTCG
>Ga0207693_10000914_pt1 | contig 26485 bp, 27 predicted proteins | sample LARL81metaG_FD_184347 | JGI IMG/M metagenome (GOLD analysis project Ga0207693, IMG submission 184347) | Corn, switchgrass and miscanthus rhizosphere microbial communities from Kellogg Biological Station, Michigan, USA - LAR L8-1 metaG... | ecosystem: Host-associated > Plants > Roots >... | reverse complement strand
ACGAGACGGTCAACGCCAGCCGTCCCGAAAGCGGACCTAGCGGGCATAGCCAAGCATGGCGATCTGCTGGAGCCCACCGAGTAGACGGGTCGTGGCCCTAGCGATCCTCGATGTAGTCGATGCTATGGCCGCCCCTACATTCCGAATCACGTGTCGCATTGGGCCGAGGCCGGGGCGAGGCAGGATCTACCGAAGGGGTCGAACGAAGTAGCTATGTTAACCGCTGGGTCCGACATCTGGTGTCTCTATGTCACTGATCGTAACGATGCGCGGTCCGGTACGCCCGGCCTAACGAGCACGAAGGTCGCCCAGTTCGCCGGCGTACTGCCGCACTGGGCCGAGACGTTCGACAGCCGGCCGAAAACCACGCGGAATTACACGTACTCGATGACCGTCTACCGGCTAACCGCGAGCTGACGATGGCCGCTGGGTGCGAACAGCTAGGATCGCGGACGTTCGTATCTCTTAGCACTCAGGCTCAACCGCGTCCCAAGGAGCCTTCCTCGCCGTGACCGCACATTCTGTGCCCTCGATCGTCTCCCACCATCCCAGCCAGTCGGTCTCGGCCGACGATGGTCATGTCAACAGCCTGGATGTCACTGTCGTCCTACCCTGCTACAACGAACAAGATCACGTTAGCGACGAGCTCGAGCGCATCGCGAAGGCACTGGACGCAAGCGATTTCAGCTACGAACTGCTCATCATCGATGACAAGTCGACCGATAACACCCTCGCCGTGCTGCGCGAGGAGTTGCCGCACTACCCACACATGCGCTTGATGCCCTTCCGTCGTAACGGTGGATCGGGGACGGCCCGGCGGATCGGTACCGCCGAGGCCCGGGGCCGGATAGTCGTGTGGACCGACGCCGACATGACCTATCCGAACGAGCGGATACCTGAGTTCGTCCAGTACCTCATCGACCATCCGGACGTCGACCAGGTGGTGGGTGCCCGGACCAGTGAGCAAGGCACGCACAAGATCTTCCGGGTGCCGGCCAAGTACTTGATCCGGAAGCTCGCCGAGACGTTGTCATCAACGAAGATTCCCGATCTGAATTCCGGATTGCGCGCGTTCCGCCGGGACGTGTCGCTGCCGTATCTCCGATTGCTCCCGCCGGGATTCTCATGCGTCACGACAATCACGATGTCGTTCCTTTCCAACCAGCACGCCATCGACTATCTGCCCATCGACTACGCCAAGCGGGCGGGAACCAGCAAGTTTCACTTCATCAAGGACGCCTACCGATACATCCTGCAGGTGCTGCGGATGGTGATGTACTTCAATCCGATCAAGGTCCTGATGCCACTGGCCTTGTGGATCTTCTTTTTCGGGTTTGTGAAGGGCGTGGTTGATATCGCTCGTTACCACTTCCGGCTGACGACGAGCACGCTGCTGCTGTTACTGACCGGACTGATTATCGGTTCGATTGCACTCCTCGCGGACCTCATCGTGAGATCCCGAGACGATCGGTGAGTCCGGACTCTCCCTGGGCCCGCGGACCGGGTCTCTCTGACGCGAAAGTCATAGGCCGAAGAGCTTTCCAGGCTACGATGTCTTGCTAGTGGATGCCCCCGAAGTACGCCGCAGCGTCGACAATGCGGCGCCTGACTCCGAACACCGAATCAATCGCACCCGCGCCGTCGTGGGCGGAGTCGTCCTCGCGATTGTCTTCGCCGGGGCCGCCATCGCCATATACCGGCAACGCGACTCGATCGCCGATACCCTCCGCGAATTGGGGCTGGGACCGGTACTCCTCAGCGGTGTCTTCGGGCTGGTGGGCGTCGCCGCCACATTTCCGCTGTGGCGTGACGTGCTGGCCGGGCTAGGGATCCGGATGCCGTGGATCTCAGGGGCCCGAGTGTTCTTCATCAGCCAACTCGGCAAGTATGTGCCCGGCTCCATCTGGCCCGTCGTCATGCAAATGGAGGCGGGCCGCGCCCGCGGAGCCAGCCGGCGCACCATGCTCGCCGCAAACCTCATCACCGTTGTGCTCGGGTGCGCAGTGGGGCTCGTCCTCGCCTGCGCCTTCCTGCCCGCTTACAACGCCGTCGCCCTCGAGCACTACTGGTGGCTGTTCCTCGCGTTGCCGCTGCTGCTCGCGCTGCTCCATCCCCGGGCGATGACAAAGATCCTCGATTGGTTGTTCGGACTGCTCCATCGGCCCCCACTCGGCGAGCGTCTGCAACCACGTTACGAAATGCGGGCCGTTGGGTGGTCATTGCTCAGCTGGGCGGCGCTCGGGGCTCAACTACTGGTGCTCTGCGCCGCGCTCGGGCATGGTGGTCTGTCGGCGTACATCCTGTGCATCGGCGCAATTGCCTTTGCCGTCTCGGCCGGGGTACTACTCGTCCCCGTCCCGGCCGGAGCGGGGATCCGGGACGTCGTGCTCACAGTCGTGCTGACGGCGATGTTGAGTTCAGGCCAAGCGCTCGCCGTCGCGATCGCGTCGCGCGTCGTTCTGATCTTCTGCGATGTCCTGCTGGCGCTGATGGCCTCGCTCCTTCGGAACCGACGGACGCGAGACGGCACGGTCGAGCCCGCCGATTCCGGCGAGTTGTCTCGTCCGTGAACGTCGGTGTGCTGTTGGAACAACTCCTCGCACCGGTGCCGGGCGGTACCGGCCGATATACCGAAGAGCTCACCGCCGCCCTGGTCCGCACGACAGTCGGGGACGACGAGGTGCGCGGATTCATTGCTCGGCACCCCGACGTGGATGGCGTCGCCGTCTCCGGGCTGGCCGCGCCGACTCAGCTGCGGCTCCCACGACGCGCGCTGGCCGCGACCTGGGAGCTGGGCCTCGGCCCGGCGCCTCGGGGGGTGGACCTGGTCCATGCGCCGACCCAGTTGTTCCCACCCCGCCGGCGCCCGCTCGTGGTCACGATCCACGACACCGTCGCGTGGACCCATCCCGAGACCCTCACCCGTCGAGGTGCTCGCTGGCACCGGGCGACCGCAGCGCGCGCCGCCCGGGTCGCGGACGCCATCACCGTGCCGACTCGGGCGGTGGCGGACGAGCTCGGGCGCCGGCTTCGGCGGTTTCCGGCCGAGCGGGTGCACGTCCTGGGCGCCGGCGTTACACCGGCGCTGCGCCGGGAGCCGTCGGACGAAGAGATCTCGAAAGTGGTCGCCCAGTTCGAGCTGCCGGAACAGTTCGTGCTGACCGTGGCCACTCTTGAGCCGCGGAAGGGGCTTGACGTCGCGCTGCAGGCACTGGCCCGGCTCGGGGGCACCGCGGTTTCGCTGTTGGTGGTCGGGCCGCCCGGATGGGGCGGCGTCGATGTCCGGGCGTCGGCGCACGCCGTCGGGTTGACCGAGCAGCAGGTGCGGGTGCTCGGACGTATCGCCGACCCGGAGCTCGCGGTCATCCTGCGGCGCGCTACGGCTTTGCTGATGCCGAGCCGGGCGGAGGGTTTCGGGCTGCCCGTCATCGAGGCCATGGCGTGCGGCACCGCGGTCATCTGCTCCGACGTGCCGGCGCTCGTCGAAGTGGCCGGGGACGCCGCGCTGGTCACGCCGGTCGGCGATGTCGCCCGGCTCGCCGAGGCGATCGAGGCTGTGGTGGGTGATGCCCAGCTCCGGGAACGGCTGGTGCGGGCCGGCCGGTTGCGAGTGCCGCGGTATGACTGGAATGCGGTGGCCGAGCGGGCCTGGCGGCTCTATCACTCACTCGCCTAATCAATCGGTGGCACTCTGGCGGGTAGGCTTCGGCGGTCCGTTCGTTGCGTCCCTGTGAGGTTTCCGGTCGTGGTTCGCGTGCTGGTCGACGCGACGGCTTTGCCCACAAACCGCGGGGGAGTCGGGCGTTATCTCGATGCCTTGCTCGGGGCGCTCGCCGGCCCGGCCGGCTCGGGGGCCCAGGTCGTCGTCGCGAGCAAGCCGGCCGACCGGGTCGGCTACGAGTCGCTCGGCCTCGAGGTCGTCACCGGCCCTCGCGTGCTCGACAGTCGTCCGGTCCGGCTGGGCTGGGAACAGACCGGCTTGCTCCGCGTGGCCCGTCGCGTCCGGCCCGACGTCCTGCACAGCCCGCACTACACCCAGCCGATCTTCGCAAGACTGCCCACGGTCGTGACCGTGCACGACGCCACCTTCTTCACCGACCCACGGCTGCACTCCGTGGTGAAGGCCCGCTTTTTCCGAACCGCGACACGCTGGGCGGCCCGTCGCGCGACCGGGCTGGTCGTGCCGTCGGAGGCGACCCGGCAGGAGCTCGCCCAGCACGCCCACGTGGCCATTGACCGAGTCACGGTGGCGCCGCTCGGGGTGGACCGCGCCGTCTTCCATCCGCCTGCCGCCGAGGACGTGAGGCGACTGCGCCAACAGCTCGAGCTGGGCGACACCGCGTTCGTGGCTTTCCTCGGCACAGTCGAACCGCGCAAGAACGTGAGCGCGCTCGTGCGGGGTTGGGCGCTGGCGGTTCGCGATATGACTCGCCCGCCCGCACTCGTCGTGGCCGGCGGCCATGGGTGGGACGACACGGTCGACGCCGCCGTCGCCGGCATCCCGAGCCGACTGCGGGTCATCCGACCTGGTTACCTGCCCATGGCGGATCTGCCGGCATTGCTCGGCGGCGCCGCGGTCGTCGCGTATCCCAGCTTCGGTGAGGGGTTCGGGTTGCCAGTCCTCGAGGCCATGGCCTGCGGCGCGACGGTGCTGACCACCCGTCGCTTGGCCCTTCCGGAGGTCGGCGGCGACGCCGTGGCCTACACCGAACCGGACGACGCGTCGATTGCGGCGGCGTTGCGCGAGTTGCTCGCGGACGATGCAGCGCGCGCACTGCTCGGCAAGGCCGCCCAAGAACGGGCCACGCAGTTCACTTGGGACCGCTGCGCCCGACTGCATGTGCAGGCGTACCGCGCCGCGGCGGAGGCCCGCCGGTGAACATCTCCGTCGTTGTCGTGACGTACTCTCCCGGTGAATCGCTGGCCACGTTCCTCTCGACCCTGGAGGGCGCAAGCCGGCACCCGGTGCCCGTGTTGCTCGCCGACAACGCCTCGACGGACGGCATCCCACAAGACGCCGCCACCAAGTACGACAACGTGTCGCTCATCGAGATGGGCCGCAATCTGGGATACGGCGCGGCCGCCAATCGCGGCGTGCGGGCTACCGACACCGAGCTGGTGCTGATCGCCAATCCGGACATCGTGTGGTCGACCGGCACGATCGACACGTTGGCCGTTGCCGCCTCGCGCTGGCCGGGCGCGGGCGCGGTGGGCCCGCTGATCCGTAACACCGACGGCGAGGTGTACCCGTCGGCGCGGGCGTTGCCGTCGCTCGGTCGGGGCATCGGCCACGCGTTGTGCGGTTGGTGGTGGCCGAGCAACCCGTGGACCACCGCCTACCGAAACGAGCGCGGTGCACCGCAGGAGGGCCCGGTAGGCTGGTTGTCCGGCTCGTGCCTGCTGGTACGCCGGGCGGCATTCGACGCTGTGGGTGGCTTCGATCCGGACTACTTCATGTACTTCGAGGACGTTGACCTCGGCGAGCGGCTGGGCCGAGCCGGCTGGCAGAGCATCTACATCCCATCGGCGGAGGTCACCCACGTCGGGGCCCACGCGACGGCCCGGGAACCCCGCCGGATGGCCACGGAGCACCATCGCAGCGCCTGGAGGTGGGTGCGGCGGCACTATTCCGGGCCGTGGTGGGCACCGGTGCGGTTGGTCCTCCGGGCCGGTCTGGCCGGCCGCGCCGCCCTAGCTCGCCGCGCTCCGGCGGTCGCCGCCGGAGCCCGTCCGAACCGGAGGATGCCCTGAACGCTCGCCCCGATCGCGTGGATGCCGTCGTCCTGGTCGGCGGCCTCGGCACCCGGCTGCGGCCGCTGACGTTATCCGCGCCGAAGCCGATGTTGCCCACGGCGGGCGTTCCGCTGCTCGCGCACTTGCTGTCGCGCATCCGCGACGCTGGGGTGCAGCACATCGTGCTCGGGACCTCCTACCAGGCCGACGTCTTCGCGAGCTACTTCGCTGATGGGCGGCGGTTCGGCATCGACCTGGAGTACGTCGTGGAAACGGAGCCGCTCGGCACCGGCGGAGGCATCCGTAACGTCGCCGACCGGTTGCGGGGCGACACCACGCTGGTCTTCAACGGCGACGTGTTGAGCGGCATCGACTTGACGGCGCTGCTCGACCGGCATGCCGACACGGCTGCCGATGTGACGCTGTATCTCACGACGGTTGACGATGCCCGACCCTTCGGGTGCGTTCCCACCGACGGTGACGGCCGGGTGTTGGCCTTCCTGGAGAAGGATCCGAATCCGGTGTCCGACCAGATCAACGCCGGCACGTACGTATTCCGGCGCTCCGTGCTCGAGACGATTCCCACCGGCCGACCGGTGTCGGTCGAGCGAGAGACCTTTCCGGGCCTGCTGGCCGGCGGCGCGAACGTCATCGGCTACGTCGATCGCTCCTACTGGCGTGACCTCGGCACGCCGGGGGATTTCGTGGCGGGTTCGGCCGATCTCGTGCGCGGCATCGCCCCGTCGTCCGCGGTCCCAGGACCGGTTGGCGAAGCGCTGGTACTGCCGGGAGCCCACGTCAGCGAGCACGCGAAGCTGTCCGGCGGAGCGACAGTGGGGGCCGGCTGCGTTGTCGCGCCCGGCTGCATCGTGGACGGGGCGACCCTGTTCGACGATGTCCGGCTCGCCGCGGGCGCGGTGGTCCGCCGCGCGATCATCGGGCGATCCGCGACGATCGGCGCCGACGCAACCGTGGTCGACGCCGTCGTTGGTGATCGAGCCCAGATCGGCGCCCGGGTCGAGCTCACCGGCGGCGTCCGGATCTGGCCCGATGTCGTATTGGCCGATGGGTCGGTTCGGTTCTCCTCGGATGCCTGAGCGGCGACGCCGATGGGAGGCTGGGCGCCCGGTGGACGTCCGCGGCACCTTGGGGCCGCTCGTGCACGGCGGCGGCGATCCCGCGCATCGCACCAGTGTCGATGGCGCCTTCTGGTGGGCGTGCCGCACGCCGGACGGCCCGGGAACCTTGGCGCTGCGCCAGCGCGCCGGCGTCGTCGACGCTTCCGCCTGGGGCGCCGGCGCGGCTTGGCTGCTGGACCGGATGCCCGTTCTGCTCGGTGCCGGCGATGACTGGACCGGCTTCGACGACGCGGCGCATCCGTTGCTTGCCGACGTGGCTCGGCGTCATCCCGGGCTGCGGCTGCCTAGCACTGGTCTCGTCCTCGACGTGCTCATACCCGCCATCCTCGAGCAGCGCGTCACCGGCCGGGAGGCGCGCCGCGCCTGGCGCGGCGTGTGCTACTGGTACGGCGATCCGGCGCCCGGGCCCTGGCCGGCGCTCCGGGTGCCGCCGGCTGCCGAGACGCTCCTCGACGTCCCGACTTGGGACTGGCACCGTCTCGGCGTCGACGTCGCTCGGCAGCGCACGATCCGTGGTGCCGCGACAGTGGCCGGTCGGCTCGAGGAGTGCGTCGAGCTCGCGCCGGTAGCGGCGTTGGCCCGGCTGCGGCTCGTGCCGGGTATCGGCGAGTGGACAGCTGCGGAAGTCGCCCAGCGCGCGTGGGGAGACCCTGACACGGTAAGCGTCGGGGATTTCCATATCCATGACCAAGTCGTGCACGCGCTTACTGGGCGCCCGCGAGGGGACGACGCCGAGATGCTCGCACTGCTCGAGCCCTGGCGCGGCCATCGACAGCGAGTCGTTCGGCTCATCGAGGTCTCGGGGATCGCCAAACCCCGCTTCGGGCCGCGGCACAGCCCGATCGACATGCGCGCCATGTGACATCGGTTCGCGCTGACCCATATCCGCTTGGGCGCCCCACCCCGCACCACCTACCCTTGCCTGCATGATCCAGCCGAGCGAGGTCGAGTCGGCCCGCAAGGCGTATGACGCCCGCGCGTGGCGCGATGCGCGCGAGGGTTATCAGCTGGCCGCGGCTCGGACGGCTCTGGAGGCAGAAGATCTCGAGCGCTTTGCCCGGGCCGCGCTGCTGACCGGTGATGACGAGGCTTATGTCGATGGGTTGGCGCAAGCCAGTCGGGCCTGGACCAGTCGGGGTGAGCTGTCGCGCGCGGCCGAATGTGCTTGCTATGTCGCGATGAACCTGGGCTTCCGCGGTGAATGGGTACTGGCGAACAGTTGGCACGCCCGCGTCGAGGAGCTTCTGAAGGACGACGACTGCGACTGCCCGGCAAGGGTTTTGGAGCGGGGCTTGCGGGCCGCGCCACTGCTCGTGGCCGGCAAGGCTGACGGTGCATACGTCGGGTTCAGCGAGGCAGTGGCGATTGCGAGCCGCTGCGGTGAACCGAGCTCCACGGCGATGGTACGAATTGGTATGGGGCAGGCCCTCGTTGGATTGGGCCGCGTCGCCGAGGCCATTGCTGAGCTCGAAGATGTGATGCTTTCCGTCATTGCCGACGAAGTAAATCCGATCATCTCGGGCATTGCTTATTGCACGGTGGTCCAAGCGTGCGTTGAAGCATTCGACCCGAAACGCGCCGGCGACTGGACGAGAGCTCTGAGTCGGTGGTGCGAGGGACAGCCGGACCTTATGCCGTTCCGGGGCCAGTGCCTCGTCCATCGGGCCCAAATCATGCAGTTGCGGGGTTATTGGCCGGATGCGATGGAGCAGATCGACGAGGCCTGCGCGCGATTGTCGGCTCCCCCTGGCCATCCCGCGGTGGGTGCGGCCTACTACGAGCAGGCCGAGCTTTATCGATTGCGCGGTGATGTCACTCAAGCGGAACGGAGCTACACCCTCGCGGCGGAGTATGGCCGAGAAACCCAGCCCGGGCTGGCGTTACTGCGGCTGGCGCAGGGCCGACAAGAGAGCGCTCGGACCGGAATCTCCCGTGCGCTGGCGGAGACCCCTAAAGGGATAGCACGATCTCCGCTGTTGACTGCCGCGGTCGAGATCGCGATCGCCGCCGGTGACCTCGATGCCGCGGAGTCGGCGGCGGCCGAACTCGGTACGGTCGCGACCGCGCATGACTCGGTGTTGCTGACCGCGATGGCGACCCAGGCGGCGGGTGCCGTACTCGTTGCGCGTGGTGAGTGGGCCAAGGCCCTGCCGGTGTTGCGGCGCTCGTGGAACGCGTGGCAGGACGTCGATGCCCCGTACTTCGCCGCACGAGTCCGAGTGCTCGTCGGCCGGGCGTGCCGGGACTCGGGCGATCTCGATGCGACTCGAATGGAACTCGAGGCCGCTCGGGCGGTCTTCGATCGGCTCGGTGCCCAACCGGACTTGCAGGCATTGCGCGACGTCACTGGAGCCACGACCAGAGAGCGGCAGCCGGGTGGGCTGACCGCACGCGAGATCGAAGTACTGCAACTGGTGGCATCCGGGAAGACGAACCGGACTATCGCGACGGAGTTGTTCCTGTCGGGAAAGACGGTCGCCCGGCACGTCGCCAACATCTTCACCAAGCTGAACGTCTCGAGTCGAGCCGCGGCGACCGCCTATGCCTACGAGCACGATTTGATGGACCGTACATAGAAATACCCATGTCACACCGGGCGAAAGTCTGCATGGTTCGTCCGATGCGACGGCACCGCCCGGGTTCATACCGTGGCCGACATGACATACACATCAGAGCGAATCGACACACTGATCATCGGCGCTGGACAGGCCGGACTCTCCGCGGCGTATCACTTGCGACAAGCCGGTCGCGAGTGTCTCGTCGTTGACGCGAACGACCGAGTCGGCGACAACTGGCGTCGCCACTGGGACTCGCTGCGCCTCTACACCCCAGCGGCGTTGGACGGTCTACCGGGCCTGCCGTTCCCGGCCTCGCGATGGTCCTACCCGACGAAGGACGAAGTGGCTGACTATCTCGAGACCTACGCGGCGACATTTGAGCTGCCGGTCCGTGGCGGTATTCGGGTGAGCGCCCTAACCGCCTACGAGGACGGATATCGGGTCGAACACGAGGACGGCGACTTCGAGGCGAACAACGTGATCATCGCGACCGGCACGTTCGGCCGGACGCCCAACATTCCGGCGTTCGCGGACGAACTCGACCCGCGCATCGTGCAGCTGCATTCCTCCGAGTACAAGAATCCGGAACAGCTCCAACCGGGACCGGTGTTGGTCGTCGGCGCGTCCCATTCGGGGGGCGACATTGCCTACGAACTCGCCGCCGAGCATCACGTGATTCTGTCCGGTCGAGACACCGGCGAAATCCAATTCCGCCTCGATCGGCGCTCTGCCCGGTTCATCTGGCCGATCGTCTTCTTCGCATTCGGGAATGTGCTGAATCGACGGACCCCGATGGGTCGCAGGCGAATGGAGCTCATCCGGCACCACGGTGGCCCGCTGCTACGAGTCAAGCGGGCCGACCTGGCCGCGGCCGGCGTCGAGCGAGTAGTGGCTCGGACCACCGGCGTGGCCGGCGGCCAACCGGTGCTCGGCGACGGTCAGATTGTCGAGGTCACCAATGTGGTGTGGAGTACTGGTTTCGTCCATGACCTGGGCTGGATCAAGCTGCCCGTCGTCGGAGCCGACGGCTGGCCGGTCGAAAACCGCGGTGTGCTCGAATCGGCGCCCGGGTTGTACTTCACCGGCCTCAGCTTCCAGTCCTCGATGCGATCGATGCTGGTGGGCGGCGCCGGTGGGGACGCGGCTTACGTCGTGAAGCACCTCATGCGGAACCGCCCGGCGCATCAGACGCGATCGGAATTGACGACGTCTGTCGTCGGCGCGATGGCGGATTAGGCCCGCGGGCCGGCGTTGTCACGCCGCCGCGAGAACGGCGTCGGACAGCGCCGGCCAGGCCGTTTTGGCCCAGTCGCCAAAGGACCGGTCCGCGAGCGCGACCAGTCCGATCCGATGTTCCGGGTCGACCCAGAACATGGATCCGCTCAGACCGAAGTGGCCGTAGGTCGAGGGCGAGTTATGAGTCCCGGTCCAGTGCGGCTGCTTGCCGGACCGGATCTCGAACCCGAGGCCCCAGTCGTTCGGGTTCCGGCTGCCGTAGCCCGGCAGAACCCCTCGGATGCCCGGGTACTGAACGCTCGCCGCTTCGGACAGCGTCGCGGAGTGGAGCCAGCCGGACGGCTCGAGCAGCTCGGCTACGACCTGCGCCAAATCCTCTACGGACGCCACACCGTCCCGAGCGGGCGATCCCTCGAGATGGGTGTCGCGCAGTCCGAGCGGGCGGACCAGCGACTCGTGGAAGTAGCTGCCGAATGGCATGTCGACGGCACGCGCCACGAGATCTGCGAGCAACTCGATGCCAACGTGGGAGTAGACCCGCCGGGTGGCCAGCGGGAACATCCGTCGCAACTCGTCGGGAGCCAGCCCGGAGGCGTGAGACATCAGATGCCGGACGGTCGCTCCCGGTACCAGGTCCTCGTTCGCGGTGTCGGTGAGTTCAAGCGCGCCTTCCTCGACGGCGACGAGCGCGCTGAGCACCGCGAGCGGTTTCGTCACTGAGGCCAGGGGAAATTGTCGGTTGACCGGCCCAGTCGCTGCGAGCACGCCATTCGGCCCCACGGCCGCAACCGCGGCTACGCCGACCGGCCATTTCCCTGCTTGTTCGACGACGGAGGTCAAGTCCGCCATCAGGCGTCGATCCTGCGGCGAGCGACCTCGATCATGCCGGGCAGGTTAGGCGCCGCGCCTTCGGGCAGGGCGTCCCAGGTGACCCACCGCAGATCCAGTGATTCGTGACTTTGCGACAGCGGCGCGCTGTCTGGCGCGATCGCCAGGTAGGTCACGTCGAAATGTCGGGTCGGCACGCCGAGCGAGCAGGTCAGGGAGTGCACGTCGAGGCTGATCGGTCGCGGGTCGAAGGACAGCGCGCCGATGCCCGACTCCTCGCGCGCCTCTCGGGCGGCCGCGTCCAGCAATGAGCGGTCACCTCGCTCGCAGTGCCCGCCGAGTTGTAACCACAGACCCTGGCGCGGGTGGAGCGTGAGCAGTACGGATCGTCGGGCCGGATCGAGCACCAGCGCACTGGCGGTGAGGTGGCCGGGCACGCAGGAACGCCACATCGCATCTGGGCGCGCCGCGAGGAATGCGAGGAATGCCTGCTGTACGGACGCTTCTGCTGCCGTTTCGGCGGAGAACATCGCCACCACGACGACAGCGTCCGCATGCAGGAGCGGTGGCTCGGCGTTCGGACCGCCGGCCTCCGTTCGGCCGACCGCGATCGCCTCGGCCGTGCCCAGCCGGAACATGTCCTCCTCCGGAGTGCGGATGAGCGCCGCACTGCCGAGCCCGTCGTCAGACAGCTTGCCGTTGACGGCAAGTCCCCGCACGACGGCGACAGGAACTCCGCGCAGCTTTCCCTTGACCAGATCGGCTGCCGCGGCGATCTCGTCGGCGACGGCAACCTGAGTCACCTCGAGGAGGTTGCCATGTGCGTCCAACTGCCCCCGAGCGTCGAATACCGCACTGAGGCCAGCCACTCCGATGGCCGCGTCGGTGATGCCGGTTCGCCAGGGTCGGCCCATGGAGTCGCTGACGATGACCGCGACGTCGACACCGAGCTTGGCCCGCAGCCCCTCCCGCAGCCGGGCCGCAGAAGCGTCCGGGTCGACCGGCAGCAGTGCGAGTTCGTTGCGGGCCACGTTCGAGACGTCCACCCCAGCGGCCGCGAGGACGAGTCCCAGCCGGTTCTGGACGATCCGGAGATTTCCCCGAGTGGCAACGATCCGCACCGACTCCTCGTCGACAGCCTCCCGCCGCGCCTGCTCGCGCAGATCGGCGTCGGCGGTCGGCAGCGTGATCAGCCTGCCCTCGATCTTCGATACGACCTTGGAGGTCACCACCAGTACGTCGCCGTCTTGCAACTGGGGTGCCGCGTCGGCGACGGCAGCGACCAGATCGTCACCGGGCCGCAGATCCGGCATTCCCGTGACCGGCAGGATCTCGAGACGAGTGGCGCCGTGGTCGGCGGGCGGGAAGTCAGACACCAGCGAGCTCCAAGGCGGCGTGGACCATGGCGGCGGTCGCGGCGTCATCCGACATCAGGAGCGGGATGGAGCGGACCGCCAGACCGGGCACCTCGGCCGCGTCGGTGCTGTGCACGAGCCAGCCATCGAGGACGCCGCCCGATCCTCGGGCGCCGTAGTGCCGGCCAACGCCGGCTGCGCTCACTTCGACCCCGATTGCAGCCAGGCAGGCGTCCGCCATTCCCCGCACCGGTGCGCTACCGATGATGGGGGAGACGCCGACGACGCGTGCGGCTGTCGTCGACACCGCGTCCCGAACTCCGGCCACGGCGAGGATCGTCCCAATACTGACCACCGGGTTGCTAGGTGCGATGAGCAGAACATCGGCGTGCAGGATCGCCTCCAGCACGCCCGGCGCCGGCTTGGCATCGTCCAGGCCGACCTGTACGAACGCCTGGGCCGGCAGGGCCGCGCGATATCGGATCCACCACTCCTGGAAGTGGATGGCGTGCCGTCCAGCAGCGGGCAGATCGACGACCACATGGGTTTCGCAGCGCTCGTCGCTCATTGGGAGCAGGCGCACTCCGGGTGTCCAGCGATCGCACAGTGCTGCCGTTACGTCGGACAGCGGATATCCGGCATCGAGCATCTGCGTCCGTACCAAGTGGGTCGCGATGTCGAGATCGCCGAGGCCGAACCAAGTCGGCTCCACCCCGTACGTCGCCAACTCGTCGCGAATCCGCCAGGTCTCCTCGGCCCGGCCCCAACCTCGTTCCGCGTCGATACCTTCCCCGAGGGTGTACATGACGCTGTCCAGATCGGGGCAGATTCGCAGCCCGTGCAGCGTGATGTCGTCGCCGGTATTAACGATCGCTATGACTTCGTCGGCCGGACAGGCGGCACGAACTCCCCGCAGGTAGCGCGCTCCGCCGATGCCCCCGGCCAACACTGTGATGCGCACGTGTCGAACTTACGGTAAGCGAGCAACCGGATGCGGAATGGTCATGCGACCATCCGTCCCCGCCGCACCTTTCGGACAATCGTCGCGCCGGTTCCGACGGCGTGCTGCACCGCAATCCGGACCGGGTCGTCGAGCGGCCCGATGGCGTCCAGCAGCGGCCGCAGCTCCTTCCTCATGGCCTTCGGCCGCGGTGAGGGGCGAGCGGGGGGCCGTCCGATGGTCTCGGGGACGGCCGTGGCGCCGCATACCACCAGCAGCATGGCGAGGACCGCGTCCGGTGCGTCTACGGGCGGCTTCCGTAATAGGGCGACGGCGGTCACCCGGCGAGCGCGGTCGAGCATGCTCGTGGCGTCCACGTCGACGTAGCGGTTCCGTCCCACTGGCGTCCACAACTCGTCATTGACAAGCTCGTTGACCAACGCGACGCGGTCGCCGTGAACGTGCCGAAACCATCGAGGCCACGAGACCCCGGGCCGGGCCGCGACCGCGTCCCGGATCTGGTCGAGAAACCGATGTTTGTTCGGTGCTGTGCTGATCGCGTAAGGCGCTCCCGCATAGTCCACGATCTGCCCGGCGAGGGCGAGTTCGGCGAGCAACGCGGCGCGGAGGCCGACCGCGAGGGTATTGCGCCGGACGAGCCGTCCGGTGCCGGGATCACGCGCGATGCGCAGCAGGTCGGTAGCGATCAGCTCATCAGGCATCGGCCGGGAGCCTCGCCCGACGAGCGCGCAGCAGCGCGCCGACCTCGTGCATCGACACCTCGCGGGCGCCGCGCCGGACCGCCTCGGTCCGCAAGTGCTCCGGCAGGTCGTAGTGCCAGCGCCACGGATGCTCCTGGAAGAACCGCCGCGGCATGCCCAGCTGGTCAGCCATCGCGTGCAGTTCTTCGCGGGAATCAGCCAGCAGGTGGCAGTACTCGCGGAATCGCAACCCGGCGGAGGGATACGACCGCACCGCGTCGACGTAGCAGACCATTTCGATGGGCCACAGTACTGGCGAATCCGGCCGGGGCTACGCCAGCGAGCGGGACGCTAGCTGCCCAGGATCTGCTGGAAGCCCTCACGCCATGACGCCACGGACGGTTTCCACGACAGCTCGTGTCGAGCCCGCTCGTTCGAGGCACCGCGAACGCGGGTCATCAAATGCACGGCGACATCCCCGCCGACCAGACGCGCCAGCCACGTCGGGACATGACGCGGGGGACGGGCGCCGAGCCGGTCCGCCAGATACGGCAACCAATCGTTAACCGGAGTCGGCTCATCGTCAACGATGTTGTAGATGCCTGCGCCTTGGGTGAGCGCAGCCAAGGTGGCCGAGGCCGCGTCCCTGACGTGCAGGAACGACCAGACGCCGCCCGCATCGCCGACGAGGGGAAATTGCCGCTTGCGGACGGCGACGATCTGCTGACCGTCGCTGTCGAGCGAGGTGTGCGGGCCGTACAGCCCTCCGTACCGGAGCGTCACGCCGCCAGGCGCATCGCCGACGAGCTGCTCCAACCGGCGAATCGCGCTCAGGGTCTCCCGCAGCGCCTCGGGCGGATCGGGATCGAGCGGGTCGGATTCGTCCTTGACCGGACCGCCGGTCGGAGCATACGGCCAGCCGGCGAAGCTCTGCGCCACGAACCGCCGAGTACCGACGATCCGGCCTGCGGCAAGGAGATTCTCCGTTCCCACCGTCCGCAGCCGGTTGGTCATGGCGAATTGCTGACCGATGCGGCGCACGTTGTTGGTCAGGCCGGACAGGGCCGTGGCCTGGTGCACGATGACCTCAGGCTCGGCTGCGACGACGGCGGCCTTGGTGCGGCTGGCGTCCAGCAGATCGAGCACGACCGGCCGGACTCCTTGCTCGCGCAGGGCAGCCACCTTCGCTTCTGATCTCGTAGTGGCGTAGACCTCATGCCCGGTTGACACAAGCAGCGGCAGGAGTTGCCGACCGACGACGCCGGTGGCTCCCGCGACGAATACCCGCACGATGACTCCTCTCGTCGACTGCGATGCCCTCTACGACGCCGACGACGTGCTCCCCGTGACAGCCCGCGGTATGGCCGTTGTCACGGTTAGGGTTGATTGAACGTCTCCTCGGTATTCGTCCCGACTACCCCGAGGAGGGCCGGTGTCCGATGAACCGACTGCAGCCGAGCTGTACTCGGCGCTACGACCGCTGCTGTTCTCCATCGCCTATCGCATGCTTGGCTCGGTCAGCGCGGCGGAGGACGTCGTGCAGGAATCGTTCCTCCGCTATCACCGCGCCCAGCAGGACGGCGTGACGATCGAGACGCCCAAGGCATATCTGACGACGATCGCGACGCGCCTTTCCGTGGACGCCTTGCGCCGCGCGAAGCGGCAACGCGAAGCCTATGTCGGAACCTGGCTGCCCGAGCCGCTACTCACCGACCCGAGCCCCGACGCGGCCGAGCAGGTCGAGACGGCGGACACCCTCTCGCTTGCGTTTCTCGTGCTGCTGGAATCCCTGTCGCCGGTCGAGCGGGCCGTGTTCCTCCTGCGCGAGGTTTTCGATTACGGCTATGAGGAGCTCGCCGCCGTCGTGGATCGCACGCCCGATAACTGCCGGCAGATTGCCCTACGGGCGCGGCGCAGTGTCGACGCGCGTCGTCCTCGCTACGAACCGTCGGCAGCCAAACGAGACCAACTCGCGGAGCGGTTCTTCGCGGCGTGCGAGCACGGCGATCTGCAAGCACTACAGGGATTACTGGCTGCAGACATCAAGTTCCAGGGTGACGGCGGCGGCAAGGCGCCCGCAGTCGCGCAGGTCATCTCCGGCCAGAAGATGGTGATGCGGCTGCTGGTGTCGCTGCTTCGGCAAGGGGCCGAGCTTGGTGGCTGGGCCGAGCCGGCGCAGGTCAACGGTCAACCGGGCGCGATATTCCACACGGCGGACGGCAAGATCGCCTCCGTCGTCGGCCTGGAGATTGCGGACGGTCACGTGCAAGCGATCCAGTCCGTCGTGAATCCCGACAAGCTCCGCCACCTCGGCGCGGTCGCGGACATGCGGAGCCTCATGCGCGCGGTCCGCAATGGCGCAGAACCGCAGGACACTAGCGCTTGACCGCGACGAGCAATCCGTCCCCGACTGGTAGCAGCGCCGGCACGAGCCGGTCGTTGTCATGGACCGAGCGCACGACCTCGCGCACCGTGACCGTAGCCACGTCCCGCACGGTCGCGTCCGCAACCTGGTCAGCACGTAGGGCGTTGTCGAACGCCACGACCCCGCCTGGGCGCAACAACCGAATGGCTTGCTCGAGATAGTCGACGTAACCGGTCTTGTCCGCGTCGACGAACACCAGGTCGTAGGCGCCGTCAGTCAACCGGGGTAGCACGTCGCCCGCCTGGCCGTTGATCAGCCGGTAGCGGTTCGGCGGGATTCCTGCGGCGGCATAAGCCTGTTTTGCCAGCCGTTGGTGCTCACGCTCGATGTCGACGGTGGTGAGCACTCCGTCCGGACGCATACCACGAAGCAGCCAGATGCCGGACGTCCCGGCGCCCGTACCGACCTCGACGACTGCCCTCGCGTCAATCGCCGCAGCGAGGAACCGAAGCGCAGCGCCAGTGCCGGAGCCGATCGGCACGCACGTTCCGAGTTCCGCCGCGTGCCGGCGAGCCGTCTGCAACGGCTCGTCTTCCTCGACCCATTTCTCGACGAAAGCCAGGCTGGGGAGGCCGATTTTGGGTTCGGTCATGAGCAGGCAACGATCACGAGGACGCCACAGGACCGCAGTGGTCGTTGCCCGCGGGCTAGCACGGTCATGAGGTCAGATGCTAGTGACGCGGGTCCGAGTCACCGCATGGAGTCGATGATCAAGGCCAGATCATCGGCCGTGGTGAGCGGGTTGACGATCGCGAAGCGCGTGCACGGCTGATTACGGTGCCGGGTCGGCGTCACGAAGGCGACTTGCTCGGCCAGCAGCCGGGCTGACCAGCGCGCATAGTGGTCCGCCGTCCACCCGATGCGTTCGAAGAGCAGCACCGAGAGATCCGGCTCGACGATCAGCCGCACGTGGTCGGCGGCGCGAATGATCGCAGCGCCTGCTCGAGCGACCTCCAGCGTCCGCTCGATTGCATCGCGGTAGGCATCGGTGCCGTGCACGGCAAGCGAGAACCAGAAGGGCAGACCCCGGGCTCGCCGGCTGAGCTGAATTGAGAAATCCGACGGATTCCACTCGTCCTCGGCCGTCACCGGGTCGAGGTAGCCGGCGTAAAGAGCATTGGCGGCGCGGCCGAGAACCGGGTCGCGATAGAGGAGGGCGCACGAGTCGAACGGCGCGAACAGCCATTTGTGGGGGTCGACAATGAACGAGTCGGCCCGCTCGACGCCACGGAACAGGTGGCGGATGCTCGGCGCGACCAGACCCGCTCCGCCGTACGCGCCGTCGACATGCAGCCACCAGTTGTGCTCGGCCGCCACGTCGGCGATGCCTTCGATGTCATCGACGACGCCGGCGTTCGTGGTGCCGGCCGTCGCCACAGCGGCAAAGATGCCGTCGACCGTGCTGGCGGATAGCTCCGAGATGGTCTGGCGGAGCGCGCTCCCCGTCATGCGGCCCCGCTCGTCCCCCGGGATCTCGATGATCTCAACGTCCATCACCACGCGCAGGGCGTGTTTGACCGATGAGTGGGTCTCCTCGGTGACGCAGACCGCCCAGCGGGGCGGACGACGGGAGCTGCGCCGCTCGAGGGCCGCTTCCCGGGCGGCTACGAGAGCGGACAGGTTGGCGACCGTCCCGCCTTGCGCGAATACCCCCCCGGCCGTGGGCGGAAGGCCGGCCAGGTCGGCGATCCAGCGCAGGGCCTGATTCTCGGCATAGACCGCCCCCGAGCCTTCGAGCCACGATCCGGCGTAGACATTGGACGCGCCAACGAGCATGTCGAACGCGGCTGCCGCCTTCGACGGCGCACCCGGGATGAAGGACAGGTAGCGCGGGTGGTCGATGTTCAGGCAGGCCGGCCCGAGGACGTCTGCCCAAAGACGCAGCGCCTCGTCGGCTCCGAGGCCGTGGGGAACCACGGTCGGACCGGCGGCAGCCTCGAGCCGTTCGGGACTGGCCGGGCGATTGAGCGGATGCATCCTGGCCAGCCGGTCCAGGCAGTCGTCGGCGAGTGCCCGGGCGAGGCGCTCCGCGTCCGGCGTGTATCGGTGCACACGGTGAGCGTAGGGGTCTGTTTCATGATCACAAGTCCCGTTCTTGTTCTCAGGTGGCGAAGTTCGTCCTCCATGATGGCTCACAGGTAATACCGATGTGGCGCTCAGGATTCTCCGGGGCCGGCTCGGGACGATATTGCGCAACGCCGCAACCCCGTGCGGCCCGGGAACGTTAAGGAACGCTGAGGCGTTGCACCGCGTGGACGCCAGAGCTGGTTCCCTGTAATGCACCAGTATCGGCAGATGAGGTGAACAGGTGACCGAGGCCGCGATCGCCACCCAGTGGGTGCCGCCCACTTGGGACGAAGTGGTTCGGGAGCACGCCGATCGCGTGTACCGGTTGGCGTACCGGCTGTCCGGCAACCGCGCGGACGCCGAGGATTTGACCCAGGAGACGTTCGTCCGGGTCTTCAAATCGCTCGCTGAGTACACCCCCGGAACATTCGAGGGCTGGCTGCACCGCATCACGACGAACCTGTTCCTGGACATGGTCCGGCGCCGGCAGCGCATCCGATTCGATGCATTGCCCGACGACGCGGGTGACCGGCTGGCGTCGAACTCCGCCGGCCCCGAGCAGGCGTACGCCGAGATGCATCTGGATCCGGAAATCCAGCGGGCCCTCGACGCGCTCCCCGCTGACTTCCGTGCCGCGGTGGTCTTGTGCGACCTGGAGGAGCTCTCCTACGAGGAGATCGCAGCCACCCTCGGCATCAAGGTGGGAACCGTGCGCTCCCGGATCCACCGCGGCCGGGTACTGCTGCGTGAAGCGCTCGCGCATCGCGCGCCAGGCGTTCGCCCAGTGGAGCCAGGCACGAAGCCCGTTCCCGCGATCCCGCTGACTGGAGCGGCCGACCGACCATGAACTTCCCCGTGCAGCACCTGTCCGACGAGGCCGTCGCCGCGTACGCCGACGGTGTCCTCGGCCGGACTGCTCGCACGCGCGCCGAGCGCCACCTGGCCGAGTGCCCGGAGTGCGCCTATGCGGTGAGCATCCAGCGGGAGGCTGTGTTCGCCCTTCGTGGCGCACCGCTTCCGTCGTTGCCGAGTGGTCTGCTCGACCGTCTCCGGGCTGTGCCAACGACGACGATCCTGACGTCCCCGCCGCTCGCCCTGTCGCCCGATGGGTCCGCGGCATTCCCAGCTCATGGCACGTCCGTAGCGGAGCAGGACGACGCCGCCACGATGTCCGCTCACCCGATGGGTTTGACTTCGTCGATCGCCCCGCGCTCCCGCTGGTATGGCCGCTTTGGCAGTGTGGGCATGGCCACAGTCGTCGCGGTCGCCGCTGTTGCCGTCCTGACCGTCGGACTGCGTGCGTCGGAGGGCGCTGGCACGTCGCCGACCGCTCCGGCGCCCGCCGAGGTGGATCAGCAATCGGTCAGAGCTACTACGGCTGCCATCGAGCCGGCTCTGGTGGTAACACCGGCCTTCATGTCCGCACCACAGGACGAGTCCGCCCGCCCGTAAGGCGCCGCTCGGACACCGGTCGTCGAGGCGCCCGCCGCCCCAGGCTCGGCCAACCCGTCTGCTTCTCTCAGCAACCGCTGGGTGGGCGGGAGTTATCTCGGTAAGGCAAACTCGGTCAGACGGCGTGAGTGCCGGAGGAGGCGCAGCACCAGATGGGTGAGGACAGGCCACCCGCCCGGCCCGGCGAGCAGCCGGGCGGAGGGCGGGACGCGGATTATCTGCGTCCGCCCGGCGTCACTGGCTCGTTCGCCCCGCGCGCCGATGAGCCGGACTACCGCCCGCCACCGCCCACCGTGTCTCCGCAGGAGCGGGCCGAATACAGCCGACCGGCCGGCAGCTCCGTGTTGTTCGCTCCGATGCCGGGCGAGCGCATGCCACCGACCCACCGGCTGCCACCGCCGCCGGTCGACGAGCGCACTGCCCGATCCTTCGGCCCGACGACGCCCGGGGCGAGTGCCGAGGGCTTCGACGCGCCACTCGGCAGCCGGATCTGGCCCACCCTCCACAAGGCGCAGTCGCCGTGGTGGAAGCCAGACGCGGCGCGAGACCCGTGGCGGGACCCGGCTTCGCCCTTCTGGCTAGGGCGTCCAGCGATCTTTACGTCCGACGGCTTGCAGCAGCTTTCCCCCGACGTCGATACGGAGCACACCGACGAAGAGGGCCCGGAACCGGAGCCGGCGAAGACGAAGGAGCCGCGCGGCGCCGGTCGAGGTCGGTTCGGGCTCAGCGCCCTACTGCTGACGTTGATCACGGCACTGCTCGCCGGAGTGGTGGGCGGCGGCGCCGGTTGGTGGCTGGCCGAGCGATCCAACCGAGTGCTGACCAGCGGCGGGGTAACGCTCGGCACGGCGGGATCGCCGGCAAACCGTCCACCTGGGTCGGTGGCTGACATTGCCAAACGCGTGTCACCCGCCGTGGTCTCCATCGATGTGAAGGGATCCGGCGTCACCGGGACCGGCTCCGGGTTCGTGATCGACCGCAGCGGCTACATCCTGACCAACAATCACGTGGCGTCAGTGGCGGCGGCATCCGGCACGATCCGGGTGACCTACAGCGACCGGGCCAGCGAGCCGGCGAAGATCGTCGGCCGCGATCCGCTCACCGACCTCGCCGTGCTCAAGGTCACCCGTACCGACCTCACGGTCGCCAGCCTGGGCGACTCGTCCAAGGTCGCGGTCGGCGATCCGGTCATTGCCATCGGCTCGCCGTTGGGGCTGCGGGGCACGGTGACGTCCGGCATAGTCTCCGCGCTCGACCGCCCGGTACATCTCTCCGGCGACGGCAGCGACACGGACGCGGTCATCGACGCGATCCAGACGGACGCCGCGATCAACCCTGGTAACTCCGGCGGCCCCTTGGTCGATGCGTCCGGTGCCGTGATCGGGGTGAACTCGGCGATCGCGTCGCTCGGCGGAAGCGGTGAGAGCGGCAGCATCGGTGTTGGATTCGCCATCCCGATGAACTCCGCCCGCGACATTGCCCAGCAGCTGATCCACACCGGCAAGGCCGTCCATGCGTCCGACGGCATTTCTGCCCGCAGCGTCACCGACGGCAGCCGCGACGGCGCCTACGTGCTGCAGGTGACCCCCAACGGTCCGGGCGCCCAGGCCGGGCTGAAGCCGGGCGACGTGATCACCGCCGTGGACAACACGCTCATCGAGTCCGCTGACGAACTGACCGTCGCCGTGCAGGTGCACAAGCCGGGCGACACGGTGCGCATGCACTTCTTCCGTGGCAGTCAGGAATCCGACGTATCCGTCACGCTGTCAAGCGTCTGAGGTCCGCTCAACTCTCGAAACACGCGTTTCCGGCTTACACTCGGCTCGTGTTCAACATCGGGCCGATGGAGCTGCTGGTCCTAGCTCTGGTTGGCCTGATCGTGATAGGTCCGGACAAGCTGCCCGGCCTCGCCCGAGACGCCGCCCGCATGTTGCGGAGCCTCCGGGAGGTGGCCACCGGGGCACGCACCCAGCTGCGGGACGAGCTCGGGCCGGAGTTCGCGGATCTCGACCTGCGATCGTTGAATCCCCGCACGGCCATCCAGCGGGCGCTCCTCGGCGACGAGGACCTGTCCGAGCTCAATCCGCGAACCGCGCTGCGCGACGCCATGTCGGACGAGCCGCCGACACCGGCGCCGCCGGCGCCCCCACCCGGCCAGCGGCCGCTCGGGCGGGGCGAGAAAGCGCCCTTCGACGAGGACGCCACGTAGCTGGACTCTGGAGTCTTTCGCAATACAGAGTTCGACCTGGGACGCCCCCCAGTCATCCCAGGTCGAACGATTTGGGTGATCAGCTCAGCTGCGCACCGTCGCGGACTGCGCCGCGAAGGGCACGAGGATCACGATCACAAGTCCCACCAAGAGGTTCGTGCCGGCCAAAGCAACCTGCGCGCTGAGGTGCGCCGCCGACATGGTGAACGGAATGAGAGTGGCGAGGACGGTCAGCAGCCCGGTGAGCCAGCAGTAGAACAGCGCCGGCCGAGGGGCGATGTGCAGCATCGCGTTGTAGAGAGCAGCGGCTGCGAAGGCGATGCCAGCGGCAATGAGGCCGTAGCTGAGGGCGTGGACCGGCGTCAGCAGCCCGTTGTCCTGCGTAAGCACCGGCACGTGGGCGATGCCGTGCGTGACGACGAGGCCGATGACGCCGGCCAGGGCCGCGACGATCGCCGTAATGACAGCGCCGACCCAGTAGCGCATCTGGTCGAGTCGTGGCCGCGGCGCCGTGGCACGAGGCGCTGATGACGTCGGCGATGCCGGCGGAACGGCGGTGAACGGGCTGTCGTAGTAGTGGTTGGGAAGAGTTGTGGTGTTGGACACGATCCACCTCGTTGGGGATTTTGGCTTGAGGCCAGGGGATTCGTCGGCGGTTGCCGGCTGACTAAAGTCTCCGGCCAGCCGGGGTGCCGCGGGATCGACCGGTCGGCGGCTTGACCGGCTGATCCGCTGTCCACCGAACGGATGACCAGCTCATCGAGGCGTCGAGACAATGGTGCGTGCCCAAGGCGTCGCGTCGTGCGCGCGCATGTGACAGGTGTGCACTGCTGGTCGGCTCACCCGTCCCATCCGTCCCACGAGTGCGCGCGAGCCGACGGTTCGCTGGCCCGCGGCGAGCGCCGGCTCGGTGGTCTAGACGCTTACGCGCGGCTCGGCGTCAGGCCGAGTGAACGGCCGACGAGGGTCGCCTGGCGGCGGGACAGGATGTCCGCAACTCCGCGCAGCGCCTCAGCGGCCGGCGAGTCCGGCTGATGGATCACGACCGGCCGCCCGTCGTCGCCGCCTTCGCGTACCCGCTGGTCGATGGGCACCTGACCGAGGAGCGGCACCCGGGTGCCGGTGGCGACGGCCAGGGAGTCAGCTACGGCTTGCCCGCCGCCGGATCCGAACAGCTCCAGGCGAGAGCCGTCCGGTAGCTCGAGCCACGACATGTTCTCGACGACCCCCACTATCTGTTGATGGGTCTGCAGCGCGATCGACCCGGCCCGTTCTGCCACCTCACGAGCCGCGATCTGCGGAGTTGTGACGACCAGCAACTCGGCCGACGGGACGAGCTGGGCGACTGAGATCGCGATATCTCCGGTGCCCGGCGGCAAATCCATCAGCAGAACGTCAAGATCACCCCAGTACACATCTCCCAGGAATTGCTGTAAGGCGCGGTGCAGCATCGGGCCGCGCCACACGACCGCGGTATTGCCTGGAGTGAACATTCCGATCGAGATGACCTTCACGTCATACGCGACCGGCGGCATGATCATCTGCTCGACCTGGGTGGGCTTACCGATGACCCCGAGCATCCGGGGCACCGAGAATCCGTAGATATCGGCGTCCAGCACGCCCACCGATAGGCCACGTCGAGCCAGCTCGGCCGCGACGTTGACGGTCACCGACGACTTGCCCACGCCGCCCTTGCCGGACGCGACCGCGTACACCCGCGTCCGGGATCCCGGCTTGGCAAACGGAATCTCGGTAGTTGGAGCGTTCCCGCGCAGTTTCTGGCGCAGCTCGGTGCGCTGCGTGTCGGTCATGACGCCCAGATGGACGTCGACTGCGGTGACACCCGGGACCGTCGAGACAGCGGCGGTGACGTCTCGGTTCAGCTGCTCCCGCATCGGGCAGCCGGCGACGGTCAGCAGGACGCCCACGCGCACTCGACCGTCCGGAGCGATGTCAACCGACTCGATCATGTCGAGTTCGGCAATCGGCCGGCGGATTTCGGGGTCGAGAACTCGGGCAAGGGCGGCCTGAACCGCATCAGGGCTCGGATGGGGCATATGTCGATCGTACGGAGCGTTGCGTACGCACGCGTCAGGTGCACCCCTGCGACCACCTAGTATGTCGGGGCATGTCGACAGCCAGGGCGTCGTTGCGGCCCTCCGACTGGCGGATCGAGGTCTGGCGTTCGTTCTTACGGGCGCACAGCCAGGTCGTCCGCCGGTTGGAGCGCGACCTGACCGCGGACGCCGGTTTGCCGCTCGCCTGGTACGACGTCCTCCTCCAGCTCGCAGAGGCGCCGGACCGTCGGCTGCGCATGGCTGAGTTGGCCGACAGCGTCCTGCTGTCCCGTTCCGGACTGACCCGGCTCGTCGACCGGCTACAAGCGGCCGGACTCGTCGTCCGCGAACCATTTCCTGGCGATGCCAGAGGCATGTACACCGTGCTGACGCCCGCGGGATTGGACCGCCTACGGCGGGCCGCGCCGATTCATTTGGCCGGGGTGCAGGAGTATTGGCTGTCGAAGTTCTCCGACGACGAGCTGCGACAGCTGCACGAACTGCTGAACCGCCTCGTCGCCGACCCGGACCCCGACGTCGCCGACGCCGCAGCAGATGAGGCATCGTCAGCGGGAACGTGAGCACTCGCCTCAACCGCTGCAAGGACGCTAGTCGGCGTGCTCCTTGTCACGTGCGCCATCGAGCCGGCTGAGCTCAGATCGCAAGAAGTCACGCGTCACGACCTCACCCAGCGCGAGCCGGACAGCCGCCAGTTCCCGGGCGACGTAATCCAGGTCGGCCGCTGATTTCCGATACTGCTCGCGATCCTGCTCCAGGTTGATCCGATCGCGGTCATCCTGGCGATTCTGCGCAAGCAGGATCAGCGGCGCTGAATATGCCGCCTGGAGGGAGAGGATCAAGGTGAGGAATAGGAACGCGTATGGGTCGAAGTGCGGCAGCCCCGGCAGCGTGTTGAACGCGACCCAGGAGATGATCAGAACCGTTTGCAGGATCAGGTAGCGGCCGGTCCCGAGAAACCGTGCGATTCTCTCCGTCAGCCGGCCGAAGGCCTCCGGGTCGTAGCGAACCGGGGGGGTTCGCCGCGACGTCTTGGGCTGGTCGAGCCGACCGCGACGCTCAGCCATCGGTGCTCGTCCGGTGCTTGGCGGATGTCGCGGGCTCGAGCTCGGTCGAATCCGCGTCTATGTCGCGCCAGTCCTCGGGGAGCAAGTGATCCAGTACATCGTCGACCGACACCGCGCCGAGTAGCCGCTCGTTCTCGTCGACGACTGGTGCCGCGAGAAGGTTGTAGGTCGCGAAGTGGCGGGTGATCTCCGCTATCGGGGTATCGGGTCGCAGCGCGTCCGTGTCCTTGACCGCGCTCGCACTCACGAGGGCGGACGGTGGCTCCCGCAGCAGCCGTTGCAGATGGACCGTGCCGAGGAAGCGGCCGGTCGGCGTCGCCTGAGGCGGTCGAACGACAAAGACCTGCGCCGCGAGCGCCGGCGTCAGGTCGGGATTGCGCACGAGCGCCAAGGCCTCGGCCACGGTGGCGTCCGGCGGAAGGATCACCGGCTCGGTCGTCATCAGGCCGCCGGCGGTCATGTCGTCATAGCTCATGAGCCGCCGGACCGGGGCGGCCTCGTCCGGTTCCATCAACTTCAGCAGCCGCTCCTGGTCAGCCGCGGGTAGCTCGCCCAGCAGATCGGCAGCATCGTCGTCGTTCATTGCTTCGAGGATGTCGGCGGCCCGCTCGTCGCTGAGGGACGACAGCAGGCTGACCTGATCGTCTTCGGGTAGTTCCTCGAACACGTCGGCCAGCCGTTCGTCGTCGAAGGCGGCGAC